>Ga0116149_1004166_pt1 | contig 14380 bp, 10 predicted proteins | sample AD_UKC057_MetaG_FD_89787 | JGI IMG/M metagenome (GOLD analysis project Ga0116149, IMG submission 89787) | Active sludge microbial communities of municipal wastewater-treating anaerobic digesters from USA - AD_UKC057_MetaG | ecosystem: Engineered > Bioreactor > Anaerobic > Digestate | place: USA... | reverse complement strand
TCAATAAAACAAAGAGTTGGATCTGGATCAACCTTTTTTTTTATCTTTTTACACCAACTTTTGAGATGTTATCCAGTACCATCATTGGTTGTCTCATTTCATGGCTTACTGCAATAGCCGTTGCCATAATAGCTTTTTTTTCTGTATCTCTTTTTTCTAGCAAGGCCTGTAATTCTGCTAGTTTTTGCGCTTTTTCCTGATTGAACATCTCCAGGTAAAATTGATGATATAACTTAAAATAATAATTGGCTTTCTTATACTGAGCATCTTTTTGATAAAATATGGATTTCATTTCATAAATGGTGATTAAAGCCCGCTTATTCTGATATTTCTTCGCATAGCTCTGAGCTTTATTCAACATTCTGAAACAGGATTTCCTGTTTTTATTAACAAATAATAGCTGACTGTAAATCATGAGATTATTAGTTAATGCCTGAAAATTATTTAATTCTTTATGATACTGTGCTGATTTTTTTACTGCATCAAGTGCCTCTGTATATTTCTTTTGCTGAACATACAGTCCCGCTAAATTGTTATATGCTCTGGCCATAGTCTGAATATTGTTTGTTTTTTGAGACAGCTCAAGATCAAGCAGATAATAATTTCTGGCTTTTCTATAATTTTTCATATACTTATGAACAATTCCCAAATTATTATAAGCATTGGATAGACCAGAAATATACTGATGCTTTTTAAAAATGACAATACTCTTCTTATAGTTATCAATTGCTTGTTGATACTGGGTAAGTCCTGTAAATACCAAACCAAGATTGTTGTATAAACTAGCAATTTCTACTTCAGCATTTACCTGATCATAATATTGTAAAGCAGTCTCATACAATTCAATTGCTTTATCGTAATTCATCAGAGAGTATTCTCTCATTCCTTTTAAATGATTTGTCTTGCCAATACCAAAAAGATAATCATTATCCTGTGAATAAGAAAATGCCAGATTCAAATACTCCAGATACTTCTCGCCTGGTTGAAAGAGATGAAGGCTTGCTAGCTCAAATAACTTTTTAACTCTCTTTTCCTGATATTCAGCTTTTTCTGGTTCTTTCTCTATCTGTCCAGTGATTTCATTTAATTCATCAATTAACTGCTTTTCTTTGTCCATAATCGCTCCTCAATTAAGTATAGTGAAAATTATCATGCCTGTCAAGAGGATTATGGAAAATCATTTTATCTGAAAATACGAGACTGTTTTAAAAAGGCTGTAAGCAGGATGTTTTTATTTCGAATCCCTTAAGCCGTTGAATACTCGCTTGGATGCGAAAAACCGCTTGCTTGAGCAGATGCTTAATTTCTTATTGAGATACCCCCTTAATTGCTCTTTTAATTCCACTGTATTTTCTCATTGCCAGTTTAACACTCATTTCATATCGTAAATTAGCTTCTGCCATTTCAGACATCTCTTTCTCTATTTCAACATTGTTGAGACCTGTATCGTTTAAAGGATTATTTCTATTTACAACTTCTATTAAATTATCTTCTTTTGTTTTGGGATGTTGAATGTGATCCTCATGAGTGGTTTTTTTAGTAACAGATCTTTCCACTCCAATTCTTTTTTGAAGTTCATTTTCAAATTCTACTTTTTGAGCTTCAAAGCCAGGCGTCATAGAATTTGCTATATTATTAGAAAGTACTTTTTGGCGGGTTGAATAAGCATCTAAACTTTTTTCAATTGTTAAAAGCGTTTTTTTGAACAATAACTGATTCAACATAGCAACCTCCTTCCATGAGAGAATGCATATATGATGCCAATGAAGTATAGCTTTTTAAGCTGTTTTCATATCAGTAGTATAACTTCATGAGAATGTTTTTCCAAAATTATGAATTTAATTCTTTTTTTTAATACTTCTTAATTTCATTTCAAAATTCACCAGAAATTTACACAAATTTTATCTGCAGAAAATCATTCTGATTTATCATAAAATGAAAACAAAGTGTGAAAAAGAAGAACAGGGAAAAGATTCCCTGAAGAAAGACAGGAGATTTTAATGGCATTAGCAGATTTGCATGTGCATTCAATTCACTCTGAGCATCCGTCGGAGTGGTTTTTACAGAAAATAGGAGCAGCTGAGTCATACACTGATCCGAATTTTATTTTTAATACGGCCAAAAATAATGGGATGAATTTTGTAACCATTACCGATCATAACAGGATATCAGGCGCAATACTGCTTCAGTTACAGTATCCGGATACTGCTTTTACAAGTGTAGAAACCACTGCTTATTTTCCTGAAGATGGCTGTAAAGTACATCTGCTGATATATGGTCTGACTGAAAGGCAGTTTAATGAAGTACAAAAACTCAGAAAAGATATATATCAGCTCAGAGCTTATCTGCTACAAGAAAAGCTGGCTTGCTCAGTTGCTCATGCCACTTATTCTGTAAATGGAAGAATCACTTTATCTCATCTGGAACGCCTTATTTTGTTGTTTGATGTGTTTGAAAGTATCAATGGTGGACGTAATCAGTTAAATAATGATTCATGGACAGAAAGCCTACATAGTTTAAATGACCAGATTATAACGGATTTATACAATGATTACAATATTGAGCCTATGAGTGATGATCCCTGGATTAAGGGTTTTACGGGCGGTTCTGACGATCATGCAGGATTTTTTATTGCCAGGACTTATACTTATGCTGAAGCAAATACAGTCCAGGAATACCTCAAGGCAATCAGAGACAAAAAAACAATTGCTGGCGGTCGGCACAATGATTATAAATCACTTGCCTTTACCATCTATAAAATAGCTTACGATTTCTCAAAAAGCAAAAGCAAAGGCTTTAACAATCCCATAATCAAACAAATCACAGAAAATCTGTTTGAAAAGAAACATAGCACTATCGTAGATAAACTTTCATTTCAAAAGTTATTCTTCAGAAAAAAACAAAAAGAAGAGCCTTTAAAAGCAAAAGTCATTGAACTGTTAGAAAAGCTTAAAACATTTGAGAATGACCAGTTAGATGAAAAATTTGATTATGTCTATTCTCAAATCGCTGATTTGACGGATGAGTTGTTTATACAGTTTGCAAATAAATTGCTTACAGATTTAAAGACAGGGAATTTATTCAATTTAATATCAGGGATTTCTGTTTCTTTGCCTGGAATTTTTATCACAGCCCCTTTCTTCACAACATTAAAGCATATGTTTGCTGGTAGAGAGCTGATTAACCAGTTAAAAGCAAAGTATTTGAATGAAAAGAAATCAGAGAAGAAAATTTTATGGTTCTCTGATACCGTCAATGATTTAAACGGCGTCTCATTTATCGTAAAAAGAATAACCAATATCGCTCAAAATTTAAATAAAGACATCATTCTTACTGCTGCACTTTCTGAAGAAGATCTTAAAAACAAGGATTTACCTTCCGGATTAATTAACTTGCCCTATATCTATGAATTTAGTCTTCCACAATATGAATCCTATCTGATGAGAGTGCCTTCTATTTTAAAAACCATTGAAATAATCGCCAGACAAAATCCAGAAGAAATTTACATTTCTACACCTGGTCCGGTTGGATTAATTGGACTATTGATTGGAAAACTACTCAGCATTAAAATCACAGGGATTTATCATACTGATTTTAAACTTCAATACAATGCTATTGACGAGGACGGTGGAACAGCTGAGTTAATTGAAGCGTTTACCCGCTGGTTTTATATGTCATTAGACACAATCAAAGTACCCACCAATGAATATATGACACTTTTAGCTGATCGTGGATTTGCTCCTGAAAAAATGAGTCTTTTCCGAAGAGGAATTGAAGAAGAACTCTTTTATCCGGTTGAACACGCAAAAGAACGACTGATACAGGATCACAAGATACCTGCAGGCTTTAATCTGATTTATGCAGGTAGAATATCTCGAGATAAAAACCTTGAATTCATGGTTAATGTCTATTCTCTTCTCTTGCAAAAGCATGAAGACCTTAACTTGATTATTGCTGGAGATGGACCATTTCTTGATGAACTAAAAAAAAGTATGAAAACATATAACCGAGTATTCTTTTTAGGTAAAGTGGACAGAAATGAGCTTGCTTTATGGTATTCAGGATCAGATTTGTTCTTTTTTCCAAGTAATACAGACACCTTTGGTATGGTCGTTTTAGAAGCTCAGGCATGCGGTTTGCCTGCAATCGTTTCTGATATGGGCGGTCCAAAAGAAATTGTAATAGATAAAGAAACAGGATATGTTGTCAAAGCGGATCAATTGGCAGAATGGGTCGAAAAAACTTCTGAAATTATTAGTCTCTTTAAAAACAACTATCAGGCATATAAAGAAATTAGGAATAAAGCCAGCCAAAACGTTAAAGATACATGCAACTGGAACTTAGTGATTGATGAAATTATGAATGATCAAAATAATCAGGACATCGTCAAAAATATAAGAAAAATCCCAAAATGGTAGAAAAAAAACTCATCCCTGTAACGAGAGGTGAGTCTCATAGCAAATCTCTGAAGCCCTGAATGAAAATTCAGGGTTTTGAGCATATATCTGAGATATTTTCATCAAACAGTCAATTTCACCAGATTGTTTTTCATGTAAGCAGAATATTGCCAAACAAGATATGGGAGGTGCCAGGCTATGACTTAATATTTGGAATAAGCGCTTAAAACATCTTTACTAAACTGGTAAGATTCACTTGAAGCAGAAGATCCAAAAGGATTTGAGTTTAATCGTTCTAAAGTTGAGTTAACCACTCTTGCACTGAATTCTGCTTTACTCATATTACCGTTTGAAGTATAAGTATCGTATTCGCTATTCCCTTCAGACAAGGAAACTGAGTCTGAACCAAAAGAAGCATTACTTGATTGAGCCATACTCTGGGTTTGCATCTGAGCTTGCGACTGCATTTGAGACATTTGCGTATCCAGAGCTGATACACCGCTTATGGTAAGTGCCATTTATGACCTCCTTTCCTGGTCGATGCAAGGCTAAGTATATAATACACAATTTTTAGGATTTGTCAAACAGGTTTTTAAACTTTTTTTTAACGAATGTTGGTTGTAGGGCAAGCAACCTGCTTGCCAAGGTTTCACAAGCTGGTAGCTTGCGTTACAAGTTGGTTGTAGGTCAAGCAATCTGTTTGCCAAGGTTTCACAAGCTGGTAGCTTGCGTTACAAGTTGGTTGTAGGTCAAGCAACCTGCTTGCCAAGGTTTCACAAGCTGGTAGCTTGCGTTACAAGTTGGTTGTAGGCAAGCAATCTGTTTGCCAAGGTTTCACAAGCTGGTAGCTTGCGTTACAGGTTGAGTTGTAGGTCAAGCAATCTGTTTATTCTGAAACCAGAATAAAATGAAAGGCGTATGGCTGATATCCATACGCCTGAAATATCGGACAAGTGGAGTCTATTCTGTTAAGTATTTTGCCATGATCTTATTCAATTCTTTTTCGCGAATCTCTTTGAGATTATTCCAAATCTTCTCTGCAAGTTCTGGATGATTTTTTACAAACTGATGAGAAAAGATAAAGTAGTAAGGCTTTGTAACGATAGGGTTCTGGACTTTTTCGATTTTGCCTTTAAACTCAGGAGATGTTTCAATCAGGTTATCTCCTGAATATTCAAGTGCTGCAACTAACTGAACACGACCTGCCTGCAATTTTTTAAAACTGGTTACTGTGGAAGGAGACTCTTCAACGGTAAGTCCTTTTTTCTTCAGATCATCCACGATTGAATAGCCTCTGGGTGCATCAATTGAACCTTTGAAATTCTTCAATTCTTTACCATCCCAATCAATTTTTGTCCCTTTTAGTTTATAGAAATTATAGGTTGTAGAAGAATAGCGGCGACTTTCATCAATTTTGCCGTCTTTTTTAGGGTAAACTCCGAATTCTTCTCTTGCAGGATTATAAGAGGCAGTGAAAAGACCGTCAACACTTCCGTTTTTAAGCTCAACTTCCAGTGCTCTTTTCCAGGGCACGCGCTTGATATTGATTTTGAGATTTAATCTTTTTTCCAATAAACGAATGACATCAACTGCCGTGCCTGGATTTTTGGAACGTATTTGATCGCCACTGTCAATTACATTAGGAAAATCCTGCTGGTCTTCACATACAAAGGTGATTTCTTTTACCTGTGCCTTCAAAATGCTGAAACAAGTAATCAATAGCATGAGTAACATGGTTAGAATGGACTTTTTCATTATACTGCCCTCCTTGAAGAAAAGATAAGCTAAAATGAAGATTTGCAAAAAAAATTTGTTAATAAATGAGTTGATATTATGTTATTTATAGTAGAACATAATGTGAGTTGCATGGATTGAAGTACGTGTTTATGTAGAACGACCATCCTGATTTTTTCAAAAACGTTCTTTAATGCCGCAGGGATCATTTTTAGCAAGCTGTTAGCTTGAACTACATAAAAGAAAATAAGATTTATAGAGGGAAATATGACAAAAAGAGAGATGAAGTCCAATGCTAAAGTTTTATTTGTTCGAAACAAAGGTATATGGTTCTTCTTTTTATTACTGACAATCCTGATAATAATCAGATTGGTACAAACTGTCCCCGAAAAATTAAGCTCTAACAAGAAGAATTATAAAAGACAGAGAGAAGAATCAGTCAGTGTTAAAACAGAAAAAATAAGGATTGCAGATATTTCTGAAACGGAAGTGTTTGCCGGCACTCTGACAGCAAAAGGCAAACAAATTGTTTCACCTAAAGTGGCAGGGCGTTTAACTCAGATAAAAGTCAATATTGGTGATAAAGTCAAAAAAGGCAGTATTGTTGCGTTGATTGATTCATACAATTATCAGCAGGTATATGATAAAACAAGAGCCGGATTGACAATTGCCAGAGCCAATTACTCACAGGCTGAAGATGCTTTTAAGATAGCAGAAAAAGAAATGGCTCATCAAAAAGAATTATTCAATCGGGGTTTTTTATCTCAGTCAGAATTTGATCAGTCACAATCTCAATATATCAGCAGTAAATCAAAATATGAAATCGCTAAAGCCAATATTGAAAGTGCCAGTGCTGATTTTAAGAATGCAGAAGCTGATCTGAAAGCTTGTCAAATCAAGGCAGAATGGGAAAGCTCAGAATCTTATCGTTATGTAGGCGAACTTCTAGTGGAAGAAGGCATTTGGCTGAACAAAGGACAGGATGCGCTGACATTACTGAATGTGGATAACCTGACCGGTATTATTCATGTAACGGAAGAAAAATATCCTTTACTCCAAAAGGGAATGTCTGCAGAAGTGAGAACCGATACATGGCCTGATAGGATTTTTGAAGCAAAAGTAATTCATATCGCTCCTCAGTTACAGGAAGATTCAAGACAGGCAAGGGTAGAATTGGAAGTTTTAAATAAAGAAGGATTGTTGAAACCAGGTATGTTTTCCAGAATAACTTTAAAGTATCAGGAAAAGAAAATGGTAAACGTAATTCCAGCCAGTGCCTACTATAAACATCAGGGAGAAATGGGCGTTTTTTGTGTTAATCCTGAAGATCAAACCGTGAAGTTTATCCGTGTCGTTACCGGAATTCATAACAAAGATTTTATTGAGATACAGTCTCCTGAAATGAGTGGAGAAGTCGTAACAGTCGGGCAAGATAAGCTGAAAAATGATATACGCATAACTACTGCTGATAAGACAAAGTCCAATAAAAAAGAAAAGCGGTCAAAGAAATGAAGATAACCCAGGCTTCAGTCAATCGACCCGTATTAACCACGATGATTGTTTTAATAGTGATGATTTTAGGTTTTATTGCTTTAACGAGATTACCGATAGACCTTATGCCGGATGTATCTTCTCCCACGATTAGCATTTCCACGAGTTATGCCAACGCCAATCCTATGGCAATGGAAGAATTGGTAACCAGAGTGATAGAAGAAGCTGTCAGTGCTGTTCCCGGGGTAGAAGAGATCAGCTCTCAGTCTTCTGAAGGCAACAGCAATGTTCAGGTTGCATTTAAATGGGGCTCAGATCTGGAAACAGCAGCAAATGATATCAGAGAAAGACTGGACAGAATTATTTCCCGCTTGCCGCAAGAAGCGAGCAGACCTTCGCTCAGGAAGTTTGATCTGGCAGCTACGCCGGTGATCAACTTGGGTGTAACCAGTAAAATGGAAGCAATAGAATTGCGCATGATGATAGATGATCAGATAAAACACCGACTGGAAAGAGTCGCCGGTGTTGCGAGTGTGGATATCAGAGGTGGGTTGGAAAAAGAAATCCATGTTAATCTCAATCTTACTAAGATTCAATCTCTCAATTTATCACCTGATCAGATCAGTCAGAAGATAAAAGCAGCCAATGTCAATATTCCCATCGGAGAAATCAATCAAGGGAACTATCAGCTGTCTGTAAGAGTCCCGGGTGTTTATGAGAATCTGGATCAACTGGCTAATACAGTGATTGCCCAAAGAAACGGAGTTAATATTTTGTTAAAGGATATTCTGAAGTAAAAAGCAGTTCCAGTAAAATAACCCGTTATATTCGCATTAATCAGCAGTCAGGTATTCAAATATCCGTCAACAAACAATCTGGTACAAATACCGTTGAAGTTGTCAAAGGGATTCTTAAAGAAGTGGACAGGCTGAATGAAAACTTTCCAACCATTAAAGTAACGCCATTGATCGATACTTCTGTATTTATCAAAAGTTCAATTAACAATTTAGTCAGTTCTGCCTTGATAGGCGGTTTTTTAGCAATTTTGGTATTGCTGTTTTTTTTAAGAAATGTAAAGAGTACCTTAGTGATCGCCACATCAATCCCCATTTCGATCATGGCTACATTTGGTCTTTTGTACTTTAATGGTTTTACGCTTAATTTGATGACTTTAGGGGGGATGGCGCTAGGTGTCGGCAGTTTGCTGGATAACTCCATTGTGGTGCTGGAAAATATATTCCGGCACAGGGAAAATGGTCAGGGGCATATAGAAGCGGCTGTTAATGGAACGGAAGAAGTAACCATGCCCATTATTGCCAGTACACTGACTTCACTGGTAGTGTTTTTACCCGTTGTGTTTATGAGGGGTTTTACTGGAATTCTTTTTCAACAGTTGGCATGGGTGATCATATTTTCCATGATTTGTGCCTTGATAACAGCGTTAACCCTCGTTCCTGTCTTGTCCAGCCGGATGCTTTCCATTGAACCTGAAGATCAGCATCTTAATATCAGTAAAAAGTCCAGATGGGACAAAAAGATTTTTAGCAAAATCAATATGATATTAAAGCAACTGGAAAATCGATATACCAATATGCTGTCTTATTCACTAACCCACCGTAAAAAAACAATTATGATTACATTGGGGGTTTTAGCCGGCAGTTTAATATTGTTTCCTTTGATTGGCAGTGAATTGATGCCACAAACTGATGAAGGTGAAATCAGAATTAATTTTGATATGGAAGCGGGTTCAAGAATTGAGCTGATTGATGAATCTATCACAATTGCTGAGAAAAGAATAATGGACAAGATTCCGGAAGTAAAGAATATCATCACTTCTGTTGGCGGATCAGGTTGGGGGGCAAATAACTCCAATACCGGTTCCATTCGTCTGAGTCTGGTGCCAAAATCTGAAAGAAATCAATCAGATGAAGAGATTTCCAATCAGATCAGAAGACTGGTGTCTGATTTACCAGGTGTCCGAACCAGAGTCAGAACCGCCTCCAACAATCAAATGACAAGAATGATGAGCCGTGGTTCAGGCAGAATTGAAGTACAGGTAAGAGGTTATGAACCGGATATTGCGTTGAAACTGGCAGAAGAGACACAAGAACGCATTGAAAATGTAAATGGCGTTACAGATGTCAATATCAGTACATCAACAGGTTCTCCTGAAAATTTACTGGTGATTGACCGTGTTAAGGCAGCTGATTTGGGACTTTCTGTTGAGCAGATTTCCAATATGCTGAAAACGATATTATCTGGCGTTCAGGCAGGTGAATTCAGCGAGCATGGCAAAGAATATCAGATTGTCTTACAAATACCTGAATCTGAAAATATGGATCTGGAATCCGTGTTAAATCTTAAAATAACAAACAGTTCCGGTATTCCGGTGATGTTGAAAAATGTTGTACAAATCAAGGATAGCAAGAGCTCAACTGAAATTGAAAGGGTGAATCAGGAGAGAATCATATATGTCTCTGCCAATCTCAGTGATAGAAGTCTCAGTGCTGTGATTAAAGATATCCAAAAGGAAATCACTCAGATTAAAACGCCTTCAGGATACTCGGTGGAAGTGGCAGGTGATTTTAAAGAACAGCAGAAGGCATTCAGGGAACTATTATTAAGTATTGTGCTTGCCTTATTATTGATTTTTGCAGTGATGGCAAGTCAGTATGAATCATATAAAGATCCGTTTATTGTGATGTTTTCTGTCCCTCTGGCTGTTGTAGGTGTGATTCTAATCCTCTTCTTGACAGGGACAACATTCAATATCCAGTCTTACATAGGTTGTATCATGCTGGGTGGTATTGTAGTTAATAATGCGATACTGCTGGTAGATACGACAAATCTACTTCGCCGTCATGACAAAATGCCTGTCCATGAAGCGATTATTGAAGCTGGCAGAAGAAGACTAAGACCGATTCTGATGACTGCTTTTACCACTATTCTGGGTATGTTGCCAATGGCAATTGGATTAGGTGAAGGTTCTGAAATGCAAGCGCCATTGGCAAGAGTTGTCGTGGGCGGCTTATTCAGTTCAACTATGATTACGCTTTTAGTAATACCGGTAGTTTATTCTTTTTTTGAAGAAAGACTGGCAAAAAAAACAAGTTAGTTTTGAAGTCTGGAGAAGAACTAACACAACAACATTCTGAAAAATCATAACATTGGTCAATGAGAATCTTGAAATGATTAAAACTGATATAATTAATCTTGACTGTTTTATCATTTTCATTACAATGTACAATAATGGATTTTGATAAAAGAAGGATATATGAAAAAAATCATTTTACTCACTGGTTATGATAAGTTTTTTGGCCAGTCCAGAAGAGCCTGTGCAAATGATATTTGTATTAACATAAATATTTAAATAAAAAACTTGACAGAATTATAGGATAACTTATTATGGGACAATAAGTAAAGGAGGATATGTATGCATTATCATAAAAGAATAGATAGACAAGAAACAATTCTTTTTTGTTTAGATGACTTTGTCCCTCAGAATCATAATGTCAGACTAATCGATAAAATTGTCAATAATGTCATAGAAGAAGGAAACTTATTCAACGATTATCAAACGGGAAAGATAGATACAGGAAGACGAGCATATAATCCATCAGATTTGTTAAAGCTTTTAATATACGGCTATATATATAGATTATCTTCAAGCAGAAGATTAGAAGAAGAATGTTTAAAAAATTTGCATTTAAAATGGTTAATTAATGGAATTACTCCCAGTTTCAGAACAATATGTTATTTTCGAGAACAAAATGGTAAAGAGATTGAAATATTCTTTAATACATTTGTTAAAAATCTGTTTTTAAATAAATTAGCAAGTAATAGTCTATTTGCAACTGATGGTGTCAAGATAAAGGGAAATGTTTCAAAAACCAGTAAGAATAAAAAAGAACTTGAAGAGTATAAAGAAGAAATTACTAAAGATTTTACCAAATTTATAAATAATTTAGACAATAACAATCTAAATCCAAAAACAAAAAGAAAAATTTACAATTTTACAACGAAGCTTGCGAAAATTAAAAAATGTGAAGAAAAGATTGAATCAGGAGAGACTTCGCTTGTAAATCCTGTTGATCCAGACTCACTATTGTTAAATAATCATGGAAATCGTTTTCGAGGATTCAATACTCAAGTGACTGTTGATTCTAAAGGTAAGTATGTAGTTAATGTCAGAATCGCAAACAAATGCAATGATTCACATGAAATTACTCCAACACTTTGTGATATCCAAAAAAAGTTAGGGATATTACCTGAAAAAATTGTAGCAGATAAAGGATATAACACATTAAGTGAGATATTAAATGCAGAAGATAATTATCATGTTTTAGTAATAACTGAGTTAAATCAATATACTGAAGACCAGAGAAAAGGATTCTCTTATGATTCAGAAAAAGATATTTATACATGTCCAAACAATCAGATTATGACTTTCAGTCATATAAAGATCAGAAAAAATAGGAGAAGACAGAGAGTTTATATTTGTAATCATTGTTCAGAATGTCCCTTGAAAGATAAATGTACCACTTCAAAGAGTGGCCGTCAAATGCATAGGACAGATACAATTGATAGAGAAACAATGTATCGGGTGAATATGCGTAAGGATGAAAATCAAAAAATCATAAGACAGAGAAAAGGATTGATTGAAAATGTCTTTGGCGTAATTAGATCGAGAATGGGGTATATTCCATTATTGTTAAGGGGAATAAATAAAGTTTCAATTGAGATAAATCTTTATTTTATTGGATATAATATTACAAGATATATTAACAATTTTAGAAAAGCATTAAGTAATGGTATTTTTTCTCTTATTTTTAATTTTATTTGTATATTATCATCGTTGAGAAGCTCAAAAACGGCTATATGTGCACAAATAATTGTTGTTTAGTATTTAGGGTGACAAAGGAATATAAAAAGTGTTTCTAAATTTTCCGGTTTTTGCACAGACTCAGAAAACCCTGGGCATCCATCAATACAGACTTGTTTATTGATGAATTGAAGAAAAGAGATTATCAGGTAGAATTTTATGAGTTTTATCAGGCTGCCAATGATTTGGTAAAACTGGAAAATGAAATGATTATTTACAGTTTTAGTCAACGATACAATCTCCGGTTTTTGATAAAAGATACGGTTAAGCATTTAGAACAATTGGGGAATCGCTTGATACCTGATTATAATCTGCTGTATTGTCATGAAAATAAAGGCTATCAGGAATTTTACAAAAAACAGTTAGGCATCACAGAACCTAGAGCCTTATATTTTAGCAGTAAACGAGAAATACAGGATTTAAACATACAGTTTCCGAAAGTATTAAAGACGATTGAAGGATCAAATGGGCGAGGCGTTTATCTGGTAAAGTCAAAACAAGACGTATTCAATATCATGAAAAAGCTTGAAAAGCCACTTAGTATATGGGAAAAAATTGATTTACTTCGTCGAAAATATTTCAGAAAACAGAAGCTTTATCCTGGTTATCCAGAGTATAATGTCAAAAATGATTATTTTCAATATCGAGATTATATTCAAGAAGAAATCCCTTTTATCTTACAGGATTTTGTTGAGAATCTGAATTGTGATTACCGCGTCATTGTTTTGTATGACCGCTATTATGCTGTCAAAAGAATGACAAAGGAAGGTGATTTCAGAGCCAGCGGAACCAAACGCTTTGTCTTTGAGTTTGATATGCCAGCTGGTTTATTAGATTATGCCAAAAAGATATTTAACATCTTTCATTCTCCACTTTTATCAATGGATATCGGTTTCAATGGAGAAAAATATTTCCTCTTTGAATATCAGGCCATCCATTTTGGCATCAATGCCATTGTCCGGTCAAACGGCTATTATAAAGAAGTGAATCAGCAATGGCAGTTTATTCAGGAAAAAACCGTATTTGAATCTGCTCTGGCAGAAGCTTTGGATAAGTATATTCAAAATATGAAGGCGTAAGACTTTAAAAACATTCAACAACCACGGATTCAACAGATGAACACGGATAAGGGTTCTGGAAGTATTATAGAATGTAAGGTAAGCAACCTAGTTTATCAAAAAAACTTAGTTCCATCTGATACACACCCTCTATATATAATACCCAGGACAGAAAAGCCATTTTTGTCTTTTTGGTAGAATTATTTTGATTTAGTTTTTAAGAACGAGGGATTTTTCAAAAGTACGCAGAAATAAATGAGAAATTTTCTTAACAACGGATAATCTGCTTCGCAGAATGTATAATGAACTATATAAAATGAATAATGAAAACAGAAAAGCTCCGGAGGAGCTTAATATCAGTAGGCCAGGGTTTAAAGAGTCTGTGCAAATATGAGAGTTCCGAAGGAACGAAAGAATCCTAGACCAGGGTGAAACCCTGGGAAAATAGTCATTTAAACATCAAGCACCATAGGTGCGACCGAATAAAAGCTGTCTTTTTGCACAGACTCTTTAACCCTGGTACAAAAAATTCCCACAACCTCCGCTCTAGCGTAGCGAAACAATATCCTAAATAAAACAATTATTTATTACTATTAGGTTTTTTACAGACATTAAATCCAAAAAATCAGCGTTATCCGTGTCTTAAAAATCTTTCTGATTCAAAGCTCTCAAAAAGAAAAATACCCCTTTCGGGGTATTCTATCAATCAGAATCTGATATTTTTCAGATCGATCAGGTTTTTCTCTTCAATGTCTTTCTCACTAAAGAGGAAGAATCCAGGTGCAAGGATTTTTTTCTCATTCGGTTGAAGATCGATT
>Ga0116149_1004163_pt1 | contig 14392 bp, 7 predicted proteins | sample AD_UKC057_MetaG_FD_89787 | JGI IMG/M metagenome (GOLD analysis project Ga0116149, IMG submission 89787) | Active sludge microbial communities of municipal wastewater-treating anaerobic digesters from USA - AD_UKC057_MetaG | ecosystem: Engineered > Bioreactor > Anaerobic > Digestate | place: USA... | reverse complement strand
GGGAACGGCGTTCCCGGGACCGTATTTTTGTTGCATGTTTCGAGAGACTTCAGGCGGACCGCCGACCTGCAGGCTACAGTTCAGGTGTGCCTGTTCGGGGCTCAAGGCATGAGGCTTTGTACCCAGGCAGGGCGCGCGGGCGCATCTTCCGAGGCGAGCAGTCCGCGCCAGGACTCGTCGGTCAAACGGTCGCTCATGGGGTGCTTAAATTCATAGTAGGAGAGGACGGGACCTGCGGCCAGGAAAATCTCGCCGGAGGCCGTCGGGCAGGCGGTTATAATGAGGTCCACTTCACCAACGCCTTCCTCTACAACCAAACCTTCGGCCGCATGGGTATGCACATCGGCGACCAGCGTGGTCTTTACGCCTTCTTCGGATACGCCCAGCACGGCGTATTCGAGTTGTCCGGCAAACCCTTTGATGAACAGGTGATCCTCTTCCTCCAATGCTTCGCCGGCCAGTTGTTTTTGGGCCAGTTCGATGAGGGTTTCAAGGAGGCCCGCAAGGTTGTCGAGGCGGTTGGCCGCGGCTTCGGACAGCGCATCCAAGTCCGACAGCCCGTCGCGCGTCATGCGCGTGAGCGCGAGCAGTTGGCCGAAGAAGGCGGGCACCGGTTCCACATACCCGGGGGGCGTATCGGGCACCGAACCTTCGCGGGGCGTATAGGACTGCTTGGCATAGAGGATGGTGTCATGGCGAAGGGCGGTCCAGGACGCCAGCGCGGCGTTGAGCGCCTTGTTTTCCCAGGCGGGGGTGCGCATGAAGGGGGGATACCCTTCGGGCGCGGGTTGGGTCAGGGTGCGCAGGGCGTAGAGCCAGCCCCAATACAGGTTCCGGTTCCAGTCGGTTTCATGGAAGGCTGCGAATTCAGCCTGCAGTTCCGCAAAGGCCTTGTCATACCCGGTGTATTCCGTGTCGCCTTCTTCGAGCAGGAGGTCATAGGCGCGCTGCGAGCCCATCACGGCCAGCACATCCAGGCCTCGCGGATAACACCGGCCCATACGGGCGCCCGTAGAGCCCAGGGTGAAGGGGGCGCCCGTGCCGGTATAGTCGAGGACTTCAGGAAATACCAGGTGCTGGAACATGTACGAGTCGGGAATGAAGCGCTGGCCCATGAAACGCATGCCCTGCGTTTTTCCCAACGCCTCATTGAGCGATTCGGGGGTAATGGGCGGCGTAAGCATGATATTACCTGTGCCGCCGTAGATTTCCGGGAGACGCAGCCGGGCCAGTTCCTTTCGGAGTTCAAACAGGGCGTCCGGTTTGTCCAGGTCCGTTGTACCAAAGTCGGTTCCGAAGACCTTGTTCGCAGCCTGCAGGTATTCGAAGGGCGTCAAATCGTCCGCGAGGCCCACATAAAACGCGGTTACGGCGTACATCCGGTCCCACACGTCGCGGCCCGTGCGCCCGTCCGGAACCGTTACCTCGTCCAGGGCGCGGGCGAGCAGCACGGCCTGCAGCGTTTGAATGTCCGCGTCATGAGGGCTGATCAAGGCTTCGCCGGCGGGCCCCCAGTTTTCGTCTCCCTTGATTAGAAATGCGAGGCGCCCGTACCACATCAGCCCCTTGAAATAGCGTTTTAAGACCTCGCTGCGCGTGTAATGGCCACGCGGTATATATTGGGAGTAGTCTTCTTCATAGATAAACAGGGGACTCGCCGCGAAACCCGCATGCCCGTTGATATAGGCCAGTTCCGCCGCCACGGTGTCCGCCGCGTATTCGGGAGTGGCGGCGGCTTCATCGAGAAGACGTTCCGCGACGGACAGAAAAATAACGTTCCGCCTGGACGCTTCCCGAAGGTCGTCGTCGCCGGTCTCGTAAAGGGTTTGCGCCTGTACGCGCAGGGCCTTGGTAAGACGGGTGATATCGCCGGTGAACTCACGTTCCTCCACTTCTTTCAGGGATTCATCGAACTGCACATGGTACAGGTGCAGCAGCGTGTCCGAGGTGATGAAGATGGGAATGCCCGATTCTGACAGGTATTCATAGGGCTTGATGATGTCGGCGTTATCCTTGGCTTCCGGAAAATAACGGCTCCAGTCATGTTTCAAAATTGCAAACCCGTTTTTCGAGAGCAACGCATCCGCGCCGGCAAGGCCGAACTGGCTGTCCATGCGCGCATAGTCCGGTATGTCGCGGACCGCAATCGGAAGTGCATAGGAGGGGGAGTCCGGTTCTGTTGTATCCACAAAGGGCGCATAATACTTGGTCAGAGAAGGCTTTTCCGCTTCCCCTTCGCCCTCCGTTGGCGTCTCGCCTTCCCCTTCAGGCGGTATTTCCCCCTCTGCCTCCGTTACAAGAATGTCAACGCAATACACTGGGTCATACATCGCTTTTGACGCGCTGTAATTCGCAAGCGCAGCGCTGTCGGCGGGTCCTCTTTTACATTCAAGCGCACTAACACCGGCGTCAAAACACACGGTGTATGTGCCTTCCTCGGTATAGATATGTGTTGGACTGGAGCAAGACCAATCCCATGTCCTATCTCCAAAATCCCATCCGCCCATGAAGGGACCCCACGCATCAGCACAATAGGACAAATTATTGAATTCTACGGTGAGAGGAGCGGGTCCTTCCGTTACGCTGGGTTCAAAATAGGCCTCACCATATGTATCCTGAAAATAATCTACGATAGTGATTGTAACTGACGCCGTATAGGTGCCATTCCGTGTTTCCAGATCAAGCCGGATGATATTATCGCCCAGGTTGCTGTTATCGAAGCACACATACCTGTCCTTGGAAGACAGGCCTCCGTCACCCTCCACATCGTCGCCATGAAAAGAGGAACCATTCAAATACCAGGAACGGGATAGAATCTCGATTTCCGGGGAGCAGTCCCAGAAATGGTAACACTCATAGACTTCACATTTGTTCGCGGGTTCGGACTGCTTGAAGAAATCCAGTTCATGGCAAATCGTAGCGGTAAACTCGCCTTCACCCTCGCCTTCACCCTCGCCTTCACCCTCACCTTCGCCCTCGCCCTCGCCCTCACCTTCGCCCTCACCTTCGCCCTCGCCCTCGCCCTCGCCCTCACCTTCGCCCTCACCCTCACCCTCACCCTCGCCTTCATCCGGAATGCAGCACTCACACCCTCGGCAGCCGTCCTTGAAAAGGGTTCTCATGCACCTTTCACATGTATCCCTGTTACCGGGGGGGCACCCCGCGAATGATAAGAGCAGAATCGCGATTGCGACCAGGGCCGCCGCTTTGAAAACGTGTCGACCTTTCATGGCCATTCTCCCGTCTTTTTAAGATAGGGCACTTTTTCCCAATTAGTACTCCCATTCAAGTATAGTCCACTTTTCAGGAGGTGTCAATACTGCCTGACGGGAATTGGTAAGAGTGATGCTAAGGAGTTACAGCGCTCCCCGCCCGCAAAAAACAATCCGCATGGGACACACACCGTACTGCCCTTCAGGGGAGAAAAAGGTGACACGTTTCTGTAGAAAAAATCAACGGGGCTTTCCGGGCGCCTTCCGTTAACCCTTCACACGTTTTTTGTCCAGTTCATTCAGAAATTTGTGCAGGCGTACCTTGTCCTGGTTGTCAATTTTTTTGAACTGCACGCCCAGTTGGTAACCGGTCTGGTCGGGCAACGGCCGGGTCCATTTCACTTCCCCCTCGGAACCGATGAGCGTTCCGTTGGCCAGTTTTATCTCGATGAAGATGGGGTTGCCCGGTTGATACGGGTGGGCACTGACCACCTCCACGCACAAGCCCGCACCGCCGTGGCTTAAATCCAGGACATTTGCGCGAATGATTTCCGGCATGTCCGGATCGCGTCCCAGCAGGCTTTTTATGGCGGCTTTCAGGGAACCGCCGACCGAGTGACGGGGGAGTTTTCGCTTTTCCATCGTTTCATTTCTCCTGGGGCTTTCCGGCCGAAGTATCCTGTATCTTTGCTTCGCGAGTGAAAAGACGGTTTCACCCGTACCCTGCCCGAAAAGGCCACAGTTTAATTGTAGCAGACTGGCGGTTGAATGAAAAGCCCGGCGGGAAGATTAGGCCTGCCGCCCTGTGCAGTCCGTTTTAATGTGTTCATCCATACCAGGGGCGTTTTCGCTCCTTGATGGCCGCCAACGTGTCCAGGGCGATATTGACATCTTCGTTAATCTGAAAATCGAGGATGCCGACACAAATAAAATCGGCGCCGTTGCTGAACGCGTACTGGAAGCCGTCACGGGGAGGAATGGCGCCGCCCGCGAGCACCTTGAAGCCCACCCAGGGTTTTTTCACCGTTTCCATATAGGCAACGGTCTCCTCGGGGAACAGGTCAAAGATATTGTCATGATAGCTGTTGTGGTCCGGCAGGTTGGGGCCCACAATGGAGAACTCGACGCGGTTTTCCCGGGGATGGGCGGACCAGTACCGATCATGGTGGCAGGTCTTGACGTAATAATCGGCGCCGATGTCGCGCTCTTCGCATATCCTGGGGGTTTTGATGGAGTGCCCGCCGACGCCCGCGGGATACCCCCGTTCCTGGATGTGGCGTATGGCTTCATGGAGTATGTCGATCTTGCCGGCCTGCACAAGCCGGTCCGTTACCCCGCCTTGCAGGTACAGGGTATCTGCGCCGTTCTTGATGGCCTCGTCGATATCCGGGACGAAACTGCCGTTTTTCTCGTACACCTGGACCATGGTCTGCATGGCGCCGCCTGTGGTGCGCCGGTATTTTTGAATCAGGGGCAACTCATGACTCGGTGTTATCATGGTGTTAATACCGGCTTTTTCCGCCAAGTACAGCGTCTCGAACACCTTGCTTTCCGTATTGTAAGCTTTGAAAAGGTCAGACACATAGATGAGGTCGCGGGAATGGGCGTACCCGCCGATGAGGTTGCTGCCGAAAATAAGCCGGCTGATTTCCAGAGTACCGATTTTGCCCTTGGGCAGCACGCCATTTACGGGTTCCAGGGGACGGCTCAGCCAGTGTTGCACGGTGGCGCCGCTCATGCCGTCCACGGCGCCTTCCATGGGGGTGAGCGATGCAGGAGGCTTTTCCATATCCTGCGCCAGGGCGAACGGGGCCGCCAGTAATCCCGCCAAAAGTGTCCGCCGTTCGGGGCGCGACGGACCGGTTTCCGCTTCGCCCCGGAGCTGTTTAAGAAACTTTCCGAATCGACCCGACCGTGTCTTGCCTGTCATCGTTTTTTTCCTTCTGCGTATACCGGGGATATTGGATTTCTCATAGCGTCAAACCACTTCCAGTATCATATCATTATCCTAAAACCGGCAGTTAACACCGGAAAAGCCCATCAAAAGAAAGGGCCCAAAGGACTTAGGGGATTTAAAGGCCGTACCAATCAGGGGAGCGTTTTACTGTCCTTTTTGTCCTTTATGTTCTTTAAGTACTTCGGTTTGGAAACCGCTTCTGAATTCAACGGCCGTTTTTAAGATTATGGTGTTACAGCGGGTTATTACGCACCCGGGTGCTTTCGGATTCGGCACAAAGGGGTCACGCAGTGGAAAGATATTGACCGGAGCCGACAGCACCTGTTTTGGGCACGGCGCGCAACGGGAGAGACCGGAGGCCGCAGCGGCTACTACTGTCGGTTGAAAGTAATCTCCTCGATGCGGACTTCCGCGCCACTGAAATTGCAGGGATCAAAGCGCAGAGAGGTAACGGTACCGCGCCACCGCGGATGGGCGTCGAGGTCCAGCACGTATTCATGAACGGCGCCGTCGCGCTCCAGTGCAAAGGAATGGCTTTGGGCTTCCAGGGTTTTCCCGGCACCGATAGTCCAGAACAGCTGCGCAGCAGCCCGTTCCGGTGCGTCTCCTGTCACCTGCATGCGGATGCGCAGTTTCCCGTACCGCGCTGCCCGCAATTCCTTGGTGGAACGCGTAAGTGCGGGGTCCACGTTTGTCGTCTTGAAGCACAGGTTTCCTCCTTCCGCGCGGTACTGGTCTATGCCCATGAAGGCGGCCCAGCCATCGGCGTCCTCGTCGAAGTTCCACCGAAAGGATGGGGTAACCACGGGGAAGTCATAAGGGCCGAGGCCGGCATCGCGGGGGCCGAAGTTCTGGGGCCACTCCTCGGGTTTGCCCTGGCCGAAGACGTCGCGGATGGCTTCATACATACCAAACCCGAATTCGAGATTGGGTTCGATATAACTGCCTTCGCCCCATTCGTTGACAGGCCCCAGGATGATCTCCTTTTCCCCGTGGCGGTCGCAATAGGCGCGGGCGCCCTCGAGCATCTTCTTGAATCCCGCTACGGTGCGCCCGTGGAAAGCGGTCGCATTGGGACCGTGCCAGGGCCGGGAATCCCAGCCGGTGTCCACCACGGGGGTGTAGTGCAGGGGACCGGAAACAACGCGCCGCTTTTCCCAGGCCTCCGCGACCGTGGTCACCATATCGTCGTAACGGCCTTGCGTTGGTGCGGGCGCCATGGACAAGGCGTCGCCCCATTCATGGTAACTGGTCTGCCCGTCGTAGCCTTCCTCGGCCAGCAGGGCGATTTCATGTTCGGTCATGTCGTGGCGCAACGAGATAAACACAATGCCCTCATAGCCCGCCGCGCGCGCCATTTCCTGCGACTCGATGAAAGCGGCGGCCACCTCGGTGCTGCCGCCAAGGTCCCGGCGAATATTGCCGGCGGCCCAGATGTATACGACCGGTTTCCCGTCCACCTGGTAATAACTGTCCAGTGTGAAGTAGTTGTCGATCCATTCCCGGGTGACGTTGCGCCAGTCGTCACGGGAATGCGTGCCCGGCGCATTGTGGTTGGCCCACATGATCGCCACCTTCAGCAGGTCGCGGTATCGGGCCTTGCGGTAGGCATCGAACCAGTGCTGCAAGTGCTGGTTCCCCGCCGACCAGTACCAGTCCACGAGGAAACAGGAGATGCCGTTTTCAACGGCCCATTTGACCTGCCAGTCCACGCATTCCGGGTTGCCCTCGTCATAATACCCGAGCAGAGGGCGGCGTATTGGCGCGGTGTTGCGTATGCAGTCCCATTTTTCCGGGACATTCCACCCCGGAAAGTAATAGGCCATAATGTTATGTGAGGTTTGCAGAGGTAGTGGCTCCGGTACATAGGTAGCGTCCACTGAGAGCGGCGGTGCGAACGCGATCTCCGCCGCGGCCAGTTCCACGTCGGCATCATACAAGACCGCGCGGCAGGCAACCGGCGCGGCAGCCTGCACCATCCAGCGCACTTCCGTTGTTTCCCCGTGCAGCAGGCCTTCCCTTTCTTGAAACATGGGGCCCTCCAGCAACGAGACGCCTTCCGGCACTTCCAAACGCAGCGCGCCTGTCAGTGCTTTAGCCGCACCCCGGTTGACAACCTGGGCCAGGACGGATTCGGGCCGACCCGGGCGGCTTACGGCGTTCTCAAAGCCGAAATAGGCGGCCTCGAGTTCTGGCGGCCCTTCGGGTTCCGCACCCAAGAGTATGCGTTCCACGGTCACCTTTTCCGGTTCCGGAATATCCAGGTATATGCCTGCCAGGCGCCCTTCCCAACCCGGCGCAGCCTGCAGTTCAATATGGCGGCATCGGGCGGCGCCGTCCCCGGAAAGATACAAGGTCTCATGACGGCTGCCGGTCATGGTACTGGTGGTCCAGTGCAGGCCGATGCGGGTGTCTCCGCTGGCGCGCAGCGTCACGGACGCCCAGCCAAGGTCTTCCGTGGGGATGGACAGCGGGGGTGCCAGCAGCAGGCGGCCCCCATTGAGGCTGGACCACTCCGATGCTTCCGCATCGGCAGTGAAATCCCAGCGGAGAGACGGTTCCGATTTCACAGCGGCGGAAGGTTCCACTATGGCAATGGAATCTATTTCAAAGGCTGCACCGTCATACAGGTCCAGGCGCAGTTGACGAATCGTTTCTTCACGATGCCAGCAGGGGAGAAGATAGATGTCTTCAATGTCCTGTCCGCGCACGGTGAAGTCGGTGCTCTTTTCCTGCGCGAAGCCGCCGTATTGTCCCGTGGTCTGGCCGGTCCAGAAAAGTTGGCCCTGGCCGCCGGAGGTGGCCCGCAGCCGTAATCGTACCACCTGTCCGGGCCTGGCCGGCAGATTCAGGCTGCTGCAGGCAAAAAAAGGATCCCAGTCAATGGTGCGTCCCTTGAGAATACTGTCCTTGCAACTGACTTCCGCAAGGTATGCGTTAGCCAGCCATGCCTCACAGTCGGTTTGGCTCTCGAAGGTCCATTCCTGAAGGGTCCGGCATTCCCCGGCGATACCCGTCAAGGCCAGCAAGACACATAGCGTTACCATAGGCTGATTCCTTATGCATGCCCGGACACAAGTCATTCCGGCTTACAGGAGTGAGGAAATTGAGACCCAAAATTCCCGGACAGGAAAGAACCTGCACAGGAAAACAGAAACACACGCCACCCTGTGGCATTTCCCGAGTTTCCGATTATGTGTGTTTGTAAGGGCTTACTGGGCCGGCGGCGCTGGTGCAGGAGCAGGCGCAGGAGCAGGTGCCGGTGCAGGCGCTGGGGCCGCAGCCGGAGCGGGCGCGCCGCCTTGCTGCGCTTGTTGCGCCTGCTGAGCCTGCAGGGCTTGCTCGTAGCGGAGTTTTTCCACCCGGGCGTCTTCCACTTTCTTTTCAGACATGGCTATCAGTTCTTCTACGTCCCGCGTGACCGACGGGGACTCGTCCGCCGGAACAACCGCCACAATACCGGGAACCCGCTGGTAATGGCCTATGGCTTCTTCAAATTGCTTGGCTTCCCGCGCCCGGTCGCCTTCATCCAGCGCCTGGCTGCCCGCATCCAGAACTTCGTTGATGACATCGGATACTTCGCGGTTGAGACGACGCACCTTTTCTTGTGCCGTATTCTTGTGTTCCTTGAATTCATCGTTCACCGCCTCGAAGAATCCGACGGCTTGGCGATACGTGCTGATGGCATTGGCAAAGTCGCGCCCCTCCCGGAACCGGTTCGCTTCTTCATGAACACGCTCGCCTGTGGCGATGATACTAAGGGTTACCTCAAGGCGTTCATTGCGTTCCCGTATGGCCACGTTTGTTTTCTGGATCAGGTCGGCGGCATCCTCATTGAGGCGGTTAAAATCCAGGGCACTGGTAAACATTTCGAGGGCGGTGTTCAAATCAGTGTCTTCGGCGATGGGCTGACCCGCTCGTTCAAGATAAAACTTGCCTTCATTCATGTAATGGGAGGAAAGTTTTTTCCCGAGTTCCTGGCGCCGGGGGCCGCTGAAATTGTAGGCTTTCTGCCACTCCGCCACGCCACGCTCTTTCACCTTGGCGTCCTCGTTCGCGTAGAAGATATCGCCCAACTGCTCGTAAGCCTCCATAAGCTGCGGATTGACGCGTTCAAAGTTGTCATAGACTTTCTCCACCTGGCTCATGTTGCTCTTCTCATTAATGAGATACTCCATTTCGTTCACAAAATACCACGTGAGTGTTCGGGGAGAAGGTTTTGGAAAACTCCATCCGGCAGCCGGGGCATCCTCTTGCAGTACCGTGTACCATACGTCCGCCACGGCTTCCACGGCCCGAATAAAATAAGCACGCCCGCCCTGTTTCAGAAAACCATCATAGCCAAGGCCCGTCTTTCGATAGTCATGGGCGATCAGTTGCCTGTCCTGAGCCTGATAGCTCCGCTTTTGCGCGAAATATTCGCTTGCCGAACGGATAAATTCCCGATTCCCCTGCATGGATTCGTAACCGTACTGGTCTATGTGTTTCTCAATATCGGAAATAATCTGGCGGCGGAGTTCATGTTCCTCCCCGGACCAGGTAAACCCGTACGGGAGCATGGCGTGCGCCGTGAGGGAAGCCAAAACGCCCATCCGGTAGGCGAAATAGGCGGTAGGGCCGTAATGGCGCACGTCCCGTAACAGAAGAATTTCACAGGAAATGGCCTGCACCACCTCCGCATCATTGTTCAGCGGGGTTGACGGCACGAGTTTCTGCCAGCCGGCGCTTGCGCCGGACATGACATCCCGTTCAAAATTGACACCGACGACCCCGCCCGGCCGGAACGTGTTTGGAAAGTCATCTTTGATGACCTGGAGTGCCATGGCGGTAATGCTGCGCATGGCGCGCGGTCCCCAAGCATAAGCGTCTGAAACCTGTACCGCAACCAACAAGGTGAGCATAATGATCATGCGAAAGAGGCCATGTTTTGGCATGACGTCGGTTCCTTCTGGCGTACACTACGCCGTGGTAACGTGGGTCCTTTACTTCACACATCCGCGCTTATACGGATAAGGCTGGCTTCCGATTCCGAAAGTATACACGGTATTTTCTTCCGCAGCGCACAAGTTCGCACCTCCTGCGGCGCGTAATTCTTCCAGCACATGATAGTAAAACTATCACAAAATAAGCCAAAGTGTCAATAGTTATTTGTTTTGATTTCCAAATCCTCCGCCGCGGAACCGCCTTCGGAACCCTGGCCGGTTCTGTGGCGATGCACAAAGAGGCGCGAAAGCGTCTGTCCAAGGCGCCGGCCGAAGAGCCAATATTTCCGGGAACTGAGCTCGCGTGCGGTCCGTAACAGGAACTGTTCCACTTGGGCAAAGATTTCTGGACTGCCCTCCCCGTTGATAATACCGTGCCTGTCCCGTTCGAACAGGGAGTACTGTTTCTGGCGGGTTCCGAGGTGTGCGAAGATATCAGGACCACTCGACGGGTCCACGGTCGGGTCCTGCGATGCCTGAATAACCAACGCGGGTATTTCGATGTCGGAAAGGGCGCCGGCGGTTGCGTGCATGATGGCGGTCAACTGGCGCACGCCCGTCAGAGGATTGCGGGTATAGTTAATGTGCTTGTTTTCGGGGTCGTTTTCCACAAAGTCACGGGCATAGTGGCTTTGGCCAAAACGCTTCAACAAGGCGTTCATGGAGATGATGGACGGAACCAGGCGGATGGAATAATTACGAACATACAAGGGGGCGCAAATGGAGAATACGCCGCTGAAAGACTTTTTTTTACGGGCCGCGGCGAGCAACGCCAGGCAGCCTCCCGTGGAGAAACCGCCAATCACAATGTTGTCCGTCAGGGTACGCATGATGGCGTAACCCCGGACGACGGAAGCGTACCAGTTTTCCCATTGTTGCTGCGCAAGGTCTTCCGGCGCGGTGCCGTGGCCCTGCAACCGTACCCCGTAGACGGCAAATCCCCGGCGGCGCAAATGCTCCGCGAGGGCTCGTACTTCCATGGGAGCGGCCATGTAGCCATGGGCAAGCACAACCCCGCCCCGGATACGCCAGGGACACAAGAGGAAAGGCTGGCCGACTTCGGGGGGCTTACAGTCTCGCGGATGGTAGAAACAGGCATAGTCTTTTTCGAATTCGCGAAGGTCCTGGCGCACCAAGTAGCGGCGCAGATAGGCCTTTACAACAAAATCAGGCGCCCATGCCGCGTACCGGCAGAGGGTAGACCGCACATGGGCCGCCTCAAATTCCCGGAGCACCGTGTCCCTGGCGGTGCCGGCGGCGATCACCAGCGAACCCGGCAAAGGCCGGAGTCGTTCCGGGGAGACCCGGTACCCCCATTCGGACGCCAGCATATATCTCTTTTCGACGGCAATCCGCAATAATTCCCGGAAAGCGGGCAATTCCTCATCATGGAGGAGGGCGAGGCATTGCGCCTTCAGGTCGGGATGAAGGCGGCGGGCCTTTTTCTGCGCCTGCAGGTAGCATAAAAACAGGCGTTCCCGATAATCCCGTTCTTTGAATAAACGCCCTTCAGGCTGTTCCAGCACCAGGCCCGCGAAAAGGTGGTCCAGGTTGACGGTAACCTCAGCGCGGATGGCGTCCCGGATTTCCCTGGCCAGGGCGCGTGCGGCGCGTTGAAAGGGACCGTCAGGGTCGGATTCCAACTCAGCAGCGGCACGAAACGTGCAGGCCATCACCGGGGTGTGTTCGGGACGGTTCAGGAAGGCGCCTATATCCAGCGGTTCCCCGAAGGAGATATCAATTTCGATGGTTTCGTCGAGCACACTGCCCTGAACGGATATTTCCGAAAGTGCCTGTGCATTCGCATGTCGGCCCAAATGTTCGGCCGCGCGCATAAAAAGGTTGTCCCGAAGGCGGATGGGATAATAGGTGATATTCAAGGGGATGATGACAGTCCGTCGGGCATCTACCTCTTCCGTACTTTCGAGCCCGAAACGCCGCAGCGTGCGCGTCACCTCTTCCTGGCTTTCCCGGCGTTGCGGAGCGCGGAACCTGCCACGGCAATAGGCGGCACGAATTGCCAATGCGGCCGCCTCTTCATGGGGAAGGCCATCTGCCTGAGGGGGTAAGCCTCCTAAGACGTTGTCTTGCCCCCTCTTGCTGTTGGGGTGTGCCGGGTGGTCCGTGAACACGATCCACGGGTGCCCGCCCCGGAGCAACATGCGGACAACGGTTGTGTCTTCGTTCACTTCGTCCGCGGAGACCGTTCCCGACGCTTTAAGATACTTGCCAACCCGTCCGCGGAAAAGGGCGGCCGGAACGAGGGACCCGGGGGTTAATCCCATATGTTCCTGGAGGATGCAGGGCAACAACAGGGTTTCAATCCGCGTAAAATGATTGGCCGCAAAAATGACCGCCATGTCCGGATCGATCACGGATGCGTTATGCAAGCGCACTTCCGCCTGCATCAACTTTGAAGAAAGACCCCGCAGCCAGTCTGTCAATTGCACCGTAACGGACGCGGCCATCAGCAATTCACCTTTGTCACTTCTGCGCACTCCTTGCTCATCTGCGGCGGCCTGGCGCAACCGCCGGGAACAACACCGCCCGCCCCCCCCCTGAAACCGGTCCTGTGTGCACAACCACGTTCATGCGGGTATCCGGCGGTCACCCATCCGTTGTTTGTCAGCAGGAGGCGCTTGCGCCATTATACCGTATATACCGGTATAAAATCTCCATGTGAGCCGGATTGACCTGGTCGAAGGCTATCGCGATACCCCAGTCGCCAAGACGGGACACTTTGCCGCTGCAAATGATATGTTCATTTGGCCTGTCCTCATGGGTAAGACACACCCGGACCCGGCAGCCCAGCGGCAGGGAAAACTCCGTAAGAAAAAAAAGCCCGTTCATGCTGATGTTCGCGGCGCGGCCTTCAACCAGAACGCCACTTTCGAGGCGCACCTCGACGCGCAGTGGAACCGCGCTGCGCATCTGTCCGCGTTTTTCCCTGTAACCTGACATACGCTCTTACTCCTTGTCTGTATGTGCCCAATCATACCCAAAGAGTACCGCATTAATTCCACACATCGTGCCAATCTCTATCATATACCTGTTTCTCCGAAAAGTCCAGAAATTCTTGTGCCCGACAAGGGTGTATGGATAGAATTAAACCTCCGGGCGATTTTCATCTACCTGTATCGCTGCAGCATAAGAAAGGTATTTATGCGTATAAAATGGGAGCCGTGGATGGGCATCAGTATCATCGTGCTCCTTCTGGCTGTCTTTTCATGGGTTCTGTACCGGACGGCATGGTTGTGCGATGACGCCTATGTCACGTTCCGCACTGTGGACCATTTTATCAACGGGCACGGCATGCGCTGGAATGTGGCGGAACGGGTACAGTCTTTTACCCATCCCCTGTGGTTTTTTCTGGTGTCGGCTGGGGCGTGGCTCAGCGGCGAACTGTATTATACGCCGCTCCTGATTTCCATGATTCTGACCCTGATTACCCTGGCCGGAACCGTGCTGCTCGCCCGCTATGAACCCTATAAACTAGTACCGTTGCTGACGGTGTTAGTGTTCTCACGGGCTTTTATGGACTATTCCACATCGGGCCTTGAAAATCCCTTGTCCCATGCGCTCCTCCTCGTTTTTGGGGCGCTGTATTGGCGTGCGCATAAAGGCTATGCATGGCTTTTCGCGGTATCTTTGGCGGCGGCCTTCGGTATGCTGAACCGTCTGGACCTTGCTCTTCTATTTTTCCCGTGCCTTGCGCATGCCTGGTGGCACTACCGTGACCGAAAGGCGTTCGCGGCCGTAGCCCTCGGCTTAATGCCCCTGGTTGCCTGGTTCGCCTTTTCCCTGTTCTATTACGGGTTTCTCTTTCCCAACACGGCCTATGCCAAACTGGGCACGGGCATCCCCGCCGGGGAACTTTGGATGCAGGGCTTGCGCTACCTGCAAAACGCGCTGACGCGGGACCCCTTGACGTTGATCGTGATTGTGACAGCCCTGTGTTTCCCCTTTGTTTTCAGGCAGCGGAAGCGTATTCCGGCCGCATTGGGCATTGTGCTTTATCTTGTCTATATCGTCCGCATTGGCGGGGACTTCATGAGCGGCCGGTTCCTGACACCGCCCCTGTTTTTCAGTGTGCTGCTCTTGATACGGATGCCTGTACGGATTGGCCCCAAGACGGGTATCGGTCTGACGATTGCGGCGGTACTGATCGGGATGGCAACGCCCCATTCTCCCCTGCTGAGCGGCCCTCAATACGGTCAGGGCCATGACGATGTACTTGATGC
>Ga0116149_1004156_pt1 | contig 14405 bp, 22 predicted proteins | sample AD_UKC057_MetaG_FD_89787 | JGI IMG/M metagenome (GOLD analysis project Ga0116149, IMG submission 89787) | Active sludge microbial communities of municipal wastewater-treating anaerobic digesters from USA - AD_UKC057_MetaG | ecosystem: Engineered > Bioreactor > Anaerobic > Digestate | place: USA... | reverse complement strand
CTGGAACCGCGGAAGCTCTTAGCTCAGCGTTCGTCAGCCCTCCGGTAGCTACAGTTCCGGAAACAGGAACAGGGGTGGCTCGTAATTCATCGTCGGTCAGTGGCTGTGTTCGTCCCGTCTTTAAACTCATGCCAAAGGTTCTCCATACGTGGTGTCTTCCAGCTGATCAAACTCCAGCATGCTCAAAAGCTTCTTGTACTCGTTGTTCCCGTGGGCGTACTTCTCGTCAGCTCCTGCATAAGCTCCGTAGTGCATCAATCCTTTCCAGACGATGATCATGTGGAATCTTGTCGGAAGCAGCGGAGAGTCAGCGTTCGCAGACATCGTTTGAGCTGTTTTGTAATACTCTCCGTTTACTGTGTAAACAGCGTCAGGAATCGCCCAAAGAGCTATTGCGTTACTTGGTTTGACAGTAAAGACCGTTGGCCTTCCGGAAGAAGTCCTGTTCGATCCCAGGTAGTAATTGATGCGAAACTCTTCCCAGGGGGAATAGATGAGTTGATCTTCATCGGAGGTCGAAGAATATATCCTGATATCGTTCTTGATCCAGGACCCGAAGTCTGTAAGTGATACGGAGGCCGGTGTGTAATCCTGAACGGCGGCAATCGTTGAGAATGAAAACGCCGTCCGCAGAAACCGCCAGGTTTGATGGAGGTTTTGAATGTCTTCATAAGCTGACGATACCCAGTCAACTATTCTCTTCATCTCTCCGGTTTGGGAGAGGACAGAGGCGGGGCCGGTCCCCGAAAGGCCGGCCTCCTGCCTCAAACGCGTACACAACGATAGAAAATTCACCCTGGCACCTCATACCGGTTGTTTCAGTATAGCCTCCAACCAGGCAGCCCCATAGGGGTTGTTGTCGCGCCGGACGGCAAAGGGATACGTCAAGGCGGCGATGGGTTTCATCTGTATGCTTTCCGGGCGCTGGGGGTCCAAAACTTCCTGAATGTAGTTGACGACCCGGGATCGCGCCAGAATCTCGACATACTTCCGTTTGACTTCCTGCTCGCGTCCCCGAATGATGGACTGGTTCACCCCGTTGCAGTTGATCGTAATGACATCCAGAGCCCCCGGCTGTCCATCCGGATATACGAGGATGGTGACCAGTTCGTTCATGAAGGCTTCGATGGCGATAGCCTTTGCCGGGTCGAATTCCTCGACCTTTTCCACACCTTTCCCCTGGCCCACTTCAGGCAGAGTCATTGATCTTCCGGACGCAACTTCAACGGCCTGCTGTTCCAACTTCTTCTGTAGGATCGTGATCCTTTTCTGCTCTGCTTCCAGCTCGGCTTCTCTGGCTTGCAAGGCTTCTTCGCGAGCGTTCAGTTCTTCCGTCCGCTCCTGGGCAGACTTTTCCTTACTCATAAAATCCTCCTGGTTTGGGGAAGGGGGGAGTCTCCTCCCCCCATTCCGGTTACGATGTGATGTGTCCCGGAGGTACCGTGAAGAAATCATAGTACGTGTCCGTGATACCCGTCGCGCTGTTCAATGTAGTTCCCGGCGTGTAGGTGTAGCCGCTCGCGCAATCGATCCGGAATCCGCCGATCGGACAGTTGCTGGCCGAAGGCGAAGGCCATACCAGGGGAGTAACTCCGACATCGGCCGTCAGAACCGCAGTCCCTTTCACCGTGGAGACCGTTCCGTCCTTGTCGATCTGGACCAGATACAGGCAGGAATAAAGCTCCGCCTGCACTGCAGCCGCGGTGATCGCGTTGTTCGTGGTGTCGGCTTTGTGATAAACGATCCCGTCGATCGCATAGTCAATGCCCGCGCCATTCGGGGCAGCGATATCAACAGTCGCCCCCGCACTTCCGACAGCAAGTCCCGCCTTGGACAGGCAGCACGTTCCGCCTCTTAACAATTCACTGAGGTTATACATAGTTTCCTTCCTTTCACTTAGGGTTTACTCCATGAATTTCTCATAGAGTGAATAATGCTCTTCGGTAATCTTTTCATCCTTGTCGAGCTTCGTCAGTGCTTTGACGATGATCTCTTCCAGGTTTCCGGTTACCGCAATCTCCTTCTCGGGGCAGGACTGCTCGGCATCGTACTTCTCCGGTTCGGTCAGCATCATCTTCTGAAGGACGTCGGTCGGCGCGTTGACGTACTGGCCGGTCTCCTTCGATTTCAGCGCTGTGTTGTTCCAGATCATCATTTGATCCTTGACCCGGAACTGCAGCTTCTTGTTTTCTTCGTCGTTGAAGGAAAGCTCTTCCCTCAGAATCCGAAGACTCTTGAGGTTCTGAAAAGTCCCTTCTTTCGGAAGAAGACCCAAAAGCACTGTCCGTTCCAAAACATTCAGCTTCACCGTCTTGCCCTCGTACATCTTTACAACATCTCCCATTTGTCCACCTCCTGGTGTAGTGTTAGCCTGGATTGACCGCGGGAAAGCCAGCCAGGACCGGCCTTGTCGGGCCATGGACCCTATCCCACGGATTTAAGTTTACGCGTGAAGCGTATCATATAGCGGGATGTAATAAGGCGTCCCGCCAATATCAATGACAATCGCCTTGTCCGCACCCATGGTTTCGGCATCAGGTGCTGCCGCAGGCACAAGAGCATTCGTGACGACTGCTGTGGTGACATCCAACTTCAAGAGATTGGTCATCGCTCCGGTGACACGGATACCGGAAGTTACCGTCGCTCCCGAATCCACGGCCAAAGCCAACATGGAATCCAGACAGGTTACATCAGGGTGAACTTCGATCATCACGCCGTCGAACTGACCAGTGACAGCACCTGCACCCTCGATATGGAAGTGTCCGGCATTCACCGTAGAAGCCGTGAAGGCCCCAGTGTTGACATCGCACTTCGCAGACAAAGCAGACATCGCCGTAATCGCGCCGGTTCCGTCATGTGAGCACCAAGGCTGAATGCCGTAGAGTTCTTTCACGACCGTGGCATCTCCAACTGCCGTTCCGACATAAGCCCGGAAAGCTCCACCGACTGCTGTGCATCCACTGTCTCCATCGCCCGAAAAGGCGACTTTGGTGTAGGAGCCAAGCAGATCGTCGCAGTCGCCTGCGCCGGCACTGTGGAGGATATTGATGGTGTGTCCGGCAACCGTCGCACCAGGATTGGTATTGAGAACCATCGGGGCAGAAAGGCTGCCCATATTGAACAGACCAATACCGGTTGTGGTCTCATCAAACTCCATGGTGATCTTCGTCTCTGCCGTGGCAACTGTAGTTCCAAGGCTCAGAACTTTGTCGTCAGCCAGGAAGACATCTCCAGCAATTCCCGCTCCGCCGGCAAGAATAAACGCGCCTGTCGTCGGGCTTGTTGCAGCGGTCGTACCCGCAACATTCAGAACCGTCGAAGTCCCTACCAGAAGCAGGCTGTTTGCGGACTGATCCCACTTCGCGTAGTTCCCATTCGTCGCGCCGTACATGACAAGGTCATTGCCCTTGCTGCCGCCCGAAGCACCGATGGACAGAGTCCCATTGGTGTCGGTGGAGGGGTCCCAGAAGACGCCGCAGCCTGTCGTGTCGCCGTACAGGTTGAATAGAAGGCCTTTTGTATCCGCGCCGATATAAACAGCTCCGTTCGTGTCACCGTCCGCATCAAACAGAACCTTGTGCAGAGCTGTCGTTCCGTACCAGATGAAGTCGCCCGCGGGGGTTCCGGAAACACCTAACTGCAATGCAGCAGTAGAGCAGGCCCCGGTAATGCTGATGCCGGTAGCCGTCGCTCCCGTAATCGCAACGCCTGCGGTCGTCTGGGCGCCGATCGTGATAGCGGTCGTGTGATTCCCGGAGATGTTGATGCCGGCCGTTGACCCGGTGCCTGCAAGAGAAATTGCATTCACTCCTGAGAAACCACTGGTAACAGCAAAGGCGGTCGTCCCGTCTCCACTGATACTGATGCCCGTAGTGAATGCAGACGAAATGGAAATAGCCGTCGTGCAAGCCCCTGATATAGTGATCTGGGTCGTCTCTGTTCCGGAAAGAACGATCGAGGCGAGGACCAGGTCCTTCAAGGCAGGCGGATCATCGTCGGTCAGAAACTGCGAGAAGATGCCCCGCAGAGCAGCCCTGTCCCGGTTCGATCCGATCCTGCTTAAAAAACTTTGATATTTAGCCATAACTTTTCTCCTTTGCGCCTAGTCTCAGACCAGGTCTTTTCTTTCACCGGAATTAACCGGAAATTTCGGTAACACCCGCCTCGATCCGGGTCATCCAGTTCTCGTTAAGACGAACGGCGGACAGCCAGAAATCAGCACCCACATACCCGAACATACCGGACGGGTTCGCATGATTCTTCACAGAAGCCGGGATGATGGTCGGGGAAACACCCGAATGGCCTTTGCCTTTCAGCGAGACCTGACCCCAGGCGCTTTCCGCCATGACGATGGCCGGATACACGTCGATGTTCGTGCCGTTCGCAGCAACCATTCCCGTGGTGCCCACTGCAGCACCGGCCGCCAGGAACGGAGCAAACAGCGGAGAGGTCACAATGCGGAACTCTTCGATGGCTCCCACTTCCCTTGCGTGGACGGGTTTGATCGCGGAGCCGTAATCGACTCTCTTCGTGAACCCCGGAATATCGCGGATGTCGGCCAGCATATCGGTGTGGATGAACACGATGTAGCCGGGCTCGACCGAGGACACACCAAAGTCAGGACCGCTTTTGATCGCGGACGTGACCTGTTTGGCGCGGTTCGATTCCATCGTGCGTGCCGCAAGACGGAAGTCGTTCAGCGAAATAGCCGAATTGATCCCGACCCGCGTGGTGCCGTTGGCATAAATGACAGAAGTTCCGGCTTTGACCTGGCCGTAACAGACCAGTTCGGCAACTTCGGCCATCGTTTCTCCGGTAAGCTTTGCCATGTCGCCCGGGATGTCGTCTTCGTACATCAACTGGGCTTTGCTGGAGAATTTGAACAGGACTGCATACTGGTTCAACGTCACGGTCACGTCGGTATAACTGATCGTGTTGGCAGTGGGCGTCACGCCTTCAGCGGTTACAAACGAAGCGGCGGTGATGCTGGGGACTTCGGTCGCTGTCGCGTTAAAGGGTTTCAGCCGACGAAAGACGATCGTATCCGTTTTGTTCAAGGGCTGTTCTTTCTGGTCTCCGAAACTCGTCAGAACCTGAATGGGCTCCGCGTGTTTCAGCATCTTCATTTCAGCCCGGATTAGGTTCCGGGACGCAACGGTTGAATAATTCTGAGTAGCCATTTTTTACTCCTTTTTATTCGGCATATATCTCTTTGCCGATGCTGGCCCGCAGCTCCGCGCCGCTCATGTCGGCTTGGGACTTGACGGGGGCCGCCTTTGCTCCTTGGGGCAAGACGGCGGTCTTCATTCTTTGTTTGCGATCGGCGGCTATTTCCGAGGCTGTTTTGGTAGGAGCCTTGAATGTTTCTTCAAAGTCGCTGATTAAAGAGATCGCGTCCTCCGCGATGTCACTCTGGACTAATGCCGCCCTTTCGGGCGGTTGTTTGGCGATCCATTCCTTCCACTCCGGGGAGGCGACGGTCTTCTTCCAATTCGGCTTTGCGATATTCAACAGGCGGATTTCCAGGTTCTCAACTTTGGCCCCGCCCTTCAGCTCTTCCTTCAATTCAGCCCTGAGCTCATTCACTTTGGTGGTCAGTTTCTTGTCGAACCGACCATCGAACGCCTCGGCCCACTCAGGGAAGTCCTTTTTCAGATTCTCCCACTTTTCGTCCGATTCCGCCGCCGCAGCCATCTGCGCTGCACTCGGTGCGTCCTTCACTTCAGTGGCCGCTTTCTTCGCGGCGCTGAGCTCGTTGGTAATAGCTCCGATCCTCGACTCGGCCTGCTTCAATCGCGTCTCCGCTGTCTGCAGGGTTTCCACCCTGGCGGACATAGCATCAAAGGCCTGCTTTAAGGCAGGATTGACGCCTTCCCACGGATCAGGTGGCGGCGGCTCATCGACAACCTGGCTAACAACAGGTTCACCAGCTTCCTCGGCCCGCAGCTCTTCGGCAACCTCTTCCCTCATCTTCGCAATCTCTTCAGGTGTCTCTTCCATCTCAGTTCTCCTCTCTGGCGGTCTCCCGGCAGGTTCTTGAAGCGTCCCGAAGGACGGTTCGTGTTAAATATCACTCACCCCTGAAGGGGTGAAATCGCACACATCCTCATCTTCTTTTGGGCATATTTCGGTATTGCCAGTTGTTTTCTTACAGTAGTCACAGCGTTCCTTGCGGATGTGGTATTCGCTCATGTGCAAAGAATCGCGCCGCAGTTTCTCTAAAAATTCTTCCTTATTCATCTTCCTCCAACAATCCTTTGGCGGGCTTTGACAGATTGATCAACTCTTTAAGGGCTTTGATCTCCCCACGCAACGCCGCGGTTTGCACTAAGTCTCTGTTTATATTATCATTCCGTTCCCTGGCTTTGTTGATTCTTTCCAGGGCCCAGCCTTGAACATAATGCCATGTAGGTGAATTGACATCCAGATACCCGGGCAGAGAAAATGTCGGCAGCGGATCATCAATAGGTTCAATGGGTTCCTGTTTCACGTGAAACAATCTCTCAATCCAGCTCATTGAAAATTCCTCATCCATTCTTCTTTGCCAATCTCAACCCATTCCCGGCCGTCCACCTGATCACCTTCGGAACAGCTGATTGAATGCCCGGTCTTATCGGCTTCTTCGATGACCAGCATTTTCCCCCACTTGTAGCTCTCGGTTTCTCCCAGGACTGCTATCTGCCTCCCGGCCTGGTGCATATAAAACTTCCCGACTTCGATCTGCATAAACCTCCTACTGCGTAAAGGCATACCCAGGCTTTGCTCTGGGCGCCGGCTCAACTACGGGCTCTGTAAGTTGCGGGGAAGGCTTCAAACTCTTGTCCCTGGCCATCGCAACTTGCGTGTTCAGCTTCTGTGCGGTTATCGTAAGTTCCGCTTTGATCTTATCCAATGCCACTCCAGAGGCCTGGGAAAGCTCCATGGCCTTCATATCTCTTTCCATCAGTTTGATCTGGATTTCCTGCTCTCTGTCGAGTCGGGCCTGTTCTGCTTTGAACTGAAGCTCTGTCATGTCTCCCTGCTGAACCATCTGGACTTTCTGCAGCTCGCCCTGTGTCCTTGCCTGGGCCACCTGCAGGGCAGGATCAGGAGGCGGCGGCTGGTTCTTCATCTCTTCTTCTTTCTCGGCCAGCTTGTCGTCAGGCAGAAGGATGTCCACGTTTCTCGCAAAGAAGAACTTCTTCAGGGCTTTCTTCCAATCGATCATAATGGAAAGCTCTTTGTCGGCCCGGATTTCAAGAATCTCCTTGACTGACTGCCACTCCTGTTCTTTTTCCAGAAGGACGGAAGTCCCCCTTGCATCAACCTTGTAATCGCCCTTGATGGAGTCGTCTTCGTTGTACTGCATGTTCCAGTCGTAATAACGGGTAATATGGGGACGGGTGATCTGATCATCCCAAAGCTTAACTCTTGATCTGAGGGCTACGTTGGCCGAATCCACCAGGACGTTCGTTGCCCCCAAAGTCTTCGGCAGCTCCCCGCGTTCTCCGTTGAATAACATGGGCAACTGGCTTTCCATATCTGCAAATCGCAGGGCCATCTCGATAATGGCCTGAAGCTCTTTCTGGTTGTTCTGAATCTGAAATTGCCCGAACTGTTTGTCGATGGGAATCTGTTCGTCGTTGGACTTCCATAGCTTTTTGCCGGTGATCTCCCACTTGCCATCCATGGGTTCTACCCCTGATCCGATGACCAGGTTCGCCCCCGCTGAATCGCCGGCATTGTCCATCATCGCCCGCCACGCAGCAACCAAAACCCTTTGCGGCCACATCAATTCCCTGGCTACTCCAATGCCCCAGGGGATTCCGGATCGTTTGGTCCAGACAAAGAAGTCGTAGGGCAGGTCCCCGGTGTCCAATGGGTTCAAAGTGACTTTAATGGGTTTGTCGTTGACCATTACAACACAGGCTGAGATCGACGGGAAGTCGCTGTCACACGGCACTCCCAGGGCTTCCATATCTTCCCGGTCAACGTCTCCGTTGTATTCCCACAGTTCGTAAGAAGAGCCCTTAGTCCCGACATTGTATCTCACTAAGAATTCGTTCTGCTTGTCCGTTGCAACGTTCAGTTTAACGGGTTCTTCTCTCAATACCTCGTTGATCTGGTCTGTGAAGTATCCTTCCACTCCTGCAAGCTCTCTCAGTTCTCTGGGGGTGATCATGCGTCTCTCCCAGATATAAGCAGCTCGTTTGATATCGTCTCTGCATTCGGGATCAGGATAAACATCCCAAGGGTCAATGGCCCGGGAGATAGGGGCCTGATCTTCGATCGCCTCCAATACCCGGACGGTCGTCTCGCCGTCGCTCTCTGACTTCCACGACTTCTTGATGTCCTTTACGACCATGGGACCTTTCAATATTCCTGTTCCCAGTCTTACCGCGGACTGGATGACTTTTCTGCATTCTCCGTTGAAGCCGCACTCGGTCAACTGATCATTGATCTGGGCTTCCATCTTTTTCACCTTGTCTTCGGCGATCTCTTTATCGGATTTGGCGACGTCTTTGATCTTTACCGGTTGACCATCGGGGCCTGTTATAGGCTCTTTGGTTTCTTTCATTACTGCCGGACGATCGTCCTTCATCGCGTCCATCAGCTCAGGCTTCGGAGTAACCAGCAATCCCCAGTTCTTCCCATCGGTAGGTAACTGGATATCAGAGAATCTTCCTTCTGCTGTCTCGCACTTAGGTCTTACGATGTTGATGATGACCTTTGATCGCTTGGGACCTTTGTAAGCCTGCCTTGCATAAGCGTCCTGGGTGGCGTAATCGATCATTCTGTTCCGGATGGCAGTTTCGTCCAGGCCCTCAAAGGCCATTTCATCTTCCCGCCAGATTTGTTCAATCCCGCAGGACGCCCTGGCTGTAACGGCGATGTTCCGCTTTTTGGTGAGATTGGATGCAAAGGCTTCGATGACGGTTATGAACTTGGCCTTCCTTTTCCGATCTTCATCTTCGGCAAGGATGGCCTCTTCGTCAGGAAGTACGTCTTCTTCGTACATCTTTTCCCGGACTCTTCGCTTCATCTCTTCTGGCATGTTGTCCATATCAATACCCGACTGCGTCATCCAGAGGGCTGTAGGAAGCCACCATGGGCATGGGCTTCCTTCCCTCGTTGGTCATTTTGTCAATGTTAATAGCCAGATATCTTGTGCAATCCGCCCCATGTGAATACTGATCGTGAACAGGGGCGCCGGCTGTCATTGTTTGTCGATTGATGTGCCTTCGATATCTCTTCCAGGATTCTATAAGCTGGGCGCAATTCGTTTTGTCAACATACATACGCGGGAAGACAAGCCTTGTTCTTCTGATTCCTTCTTCAACGTCCACGCTGGAAACCTCTTCTTTTTTGGCAACATCCCAACCAAGTGCCGTCAGGATTTGGTCTGATCCCTTCCCGCTCTTGAAGTCTTTAGAGAAGCCGTCGGAGAAAGGCAACCAGACCTTTCCCCAATTATATCGCAGCTCTCTGAGGTCGGCAGAGTATTCGGCCAAAGTTCTTTGCGTGTCTTCAAAATATCGAATGATCCGGACTTCAGAGGCGTGTTTCTGTGCCAGAATTATTGCCATTTCATCATTGAATCCAAGGTCATAGACGACATGAACTCTTAGCATTGGGTCATAGGGCACGTTGCAAATTCTCCCGTCGGCTTCCATTTTGGACACTTCGCTGAAATAGATAGCGCCTTCGACGGCAGGCTTGCATTTCCCTTCCCATATCCAGTCGTATTCAGATTGTACCAGCCGGCGCTTATCCTCAAGCCTTTTTGCTTCGAGCTCATCGTTCCAAAATGGATTGTCGCGCCAGTTCATGAAAACAACCATGGCTCCGGGAGGCGGGTTTTTAACGAATCGTTCGTAAGTTGGATCGCTTTCGAGTTCCGGGTTGAAAGATATCCAGATTTCAGAGCCCTCTTTTCTGACCGTCGGAATGAGAATCTTCCAGCTTCGGTCTGTAATGGTCTGACCTTCTTCGACCCACGCAATATCAATGCCCTCGTACGACTTAATCGAATCAGCCGTCAGATCGGATAGGCCAACAAAAAGAAACTTCGTCCCGTTCTTGCGGTTGATGATCTCTGCCTTGCCGATATCATATACGGACTGCAGCTTCATTTTGTAAATTTGATCGGTTAATGTTTGGTGGACTGACTGTTGGATGGACTTCTGGACTTCACGGGCGCAGAGTACTCTCAATGGTGTCGCTATCCCTTTGAGAAGGAGCCCCCTGGCAAACGACCATGACTTCCCAGAGCCACGGCCTCCGTAGGCAACCTTATAAGGCGCCGGCTGTACCAGAAGGGGCAATATCTTGTCAGGAAAGTCAAACTCTGCCATCAATCCATCCTTGGTGCGGCCGCAATTCCGCGCAAAATTATTTCCTTCAGGCTGTCCTCGTCGTCTGGGGAATGCCCATTAAGGTTGTATGCTTGGCGCTCCAGGGCAATAAGATTCTTCTGGGCCATGGAAAGGTCTCGAAGAACAACTGAATGAGACGGCAAAGAAACGGCCTTCAGCATTCTTGCCCGGCGTAGGCCGTCAACCTTCCCGTTTTTCCCTTTGGTCTCGTCGATGATCGCCTTTTCGATCTCATCGCGTTCTTCTGCGAACTCGCTCAACTGTTCCAAAAGACTGTCAACAATGTTCTGTGATTTCTGAATGGATTTGCGGTGAAGCTTAACTATTGTAACGCCTGTCTCTGAAGCCTGCTCTATGATCTCCCGCTCAGAAGCCTCGCTGCGTACACCTTCGCGCACCAGTTTCCTGCGTACTTCTTTTTGCACCTTGGCTGTGAGGTCTCGTTCCCAGCCTTCTGCTTTTGCTCTTTTTCTGATTGCGCCTTCGCTGCAGGAATATCGCCGAGCGATTTCGCGAACCGACAACATTCCGGCCGCATATTCTCGGTCGATTGCTTCCCAGTCTATTTCAGGTCTTTCCGCCATCAAGCCGCCTTAAGAAACTTCAGTTGATGGTGTATTTTGCTGGTTATTTTTTTTAATTGCAAGAATTATTTTGAGTCAGATCAACTATATGCGCCTATGTTGTAAAGTATTTTCATTTTGGGCTGTTTTTTGTGGTCTTATTACTTCGTCTGTTGAAAAAGATTTGCTGCAGACCCGGCAAAGCCGGACCCGGGATACTGCAGCACCTCTCTTTCTTGTGTCGATAACTCTTGTTCTGCCTCCGCAGTGCGGACAGTTCATGGTATTCTCCTCAGTGTAAGTTGAATAAGATGCACAGGATTATGCCTCCGGCAAGGATAGCCAGAAACCCAACAACGTCGTTTACCAGTTTTTCAGGGATATGAATCTTTTTCGCCTCGCGTCGGTTTTCTGCATACTCTTCCGGGCTGACTTTCATAAATACGGCTCCACGATGTTTACATCTTCTGGAATGTATCTGAGGTTTACGTGCTGTACGTTGTCGGCAACCGCTACGCGCTCGATCCGGAATAACCTTCCGTTGTTCACTAGGGCTTCGCCCGGTACAAACAAGGGGCTGTCTTCAAAGGTGTCTTCTACCCAAAGAAGCTTTCCATCAACGTCGCGGAAGTGGATATGGGTGACAAACATTTTACGCCTCCTGTTGGGGAATGATATTACTGAAGGATTTCACGGTTGTCAATATGGCTGCTGAATTATTTTGTTTTTCGCCTAGGGGTCGTATTTGCAAAAAAATGTTCCATTGCTCAAATGTTTTTTTCACTTTTTTTCGTGATATATCTTAAGCCTGTGGATTTACTGCAAAACATTTTTTTATTTTTTTCTTGACATTTGGTTTTGATGGGCGTATTTTAGAGCCGAAATTAAGATGGTTCTTTGACAAACCGGCCGGGGCAGCGAACACAGGCGAGCGTGAGTACGGTCGGAACGGGGGACAACGGAGAGGCGAGACAGCCGCCTTAAAACAAAGACAATTTCTCCGCCCAAATACAACAGGACAGGAGCCCAGCGGAAGACCGTGGCAAGGGCTCAATATTCCCGCAACCTGCCGGCGGACTACAAGATGGCAGGGATGAAGAGGCCGCCCGGGTAGTATGAGCCCGGGCGGGATTCTTAGGAGGCTTATGATCAGTCAAAGAAGACTTGAAATCGCCTTCCCAAGGAAGGGTAAAAAGCTCAGGGACCTGATCAAAGGGCGCGTCAAGCCAGATCAGTACAAATCAGTCCAGTGCTGGATCGAACAGTGCTATAATCCGCCCTCCTATCAGGAGCAGGTCGAGTTAGCGATCAACGAAGTTCTGGAAGGTTACGGGGTGGAAGCAATTTTTAAAGGCGGTAGGTATCCGGAAGTGGTGTACATCAATCTGGGGGACACCTATACAACGACCTTGGTGTACGACTACTCTCGGGAAAGATGGTATTTAACCAGCTGGGGAGACTACGTTGAAAGGAGAAAGTTATGATCGAACTGCACATTACGAGAACGGGGAAGAGCTATAGCCCGAAAGATGAATACCGGACCTTTGATTTCCAGCGCAAATCATTCCCGGATGTGGCTGCGGCAAAGGCATGGTTGAAAGAAGAGTACGGGAATTGCAAACGAGGATTTATTTACGTTGATGACCAGAATGGGAAAGCGAAAAAGGCCGGCTACATCTTCGGCTTCCGGAACTCTGATCTTTCTCATCATCCGGTTGAGAAGTGGCTGCAGCAAGACTGGGTTTCTTTTTACGAAGCTAAACCTTTAGAATTGGGGAGGTAACCGTGGCTCTTTACAGAGATTGGATGAACGAAGCAAAGTCGATGGCGCCGGAAGAGCGGCGGAAGATGATCGGGGCGATCGAGACCTTAATGTCCTGGAAGATGTTCCGGGAAGAGTACAGGGAGCACGGACTCAATGAAGTGAAAACGATTCTGGTCATCGAAGAGTTGGAGTCGCTGGCCCCTGATGTACCGATCTGTGATCCCAGGCTTTCAAACGTAGCACCGTAACCATCCTGATGAGCCCTTAAGGGCGAAACGCCGTGAGGCGTCGGTGGTTGAATAAAACTAGGGGGTCGTATATGGATTTAATCGTTTTTGTGGTGGCCTTGGTGGTCATCGTTGTTCTGGGGGTCAAGGCAATATTGACGATTCTGGGAGGCTGATATGCAGATCAAGCACAAGGTTTTGGTGAACGGGAAAGAGCTGGACATCATCGCTTCTATCGTTTCGGTCCAGTGGGATCACGACAACAAGGGGTTCCCGACGATAGCCTTCGTGGATTACGAAGGGTACGAGGTCCTCGGGGAAGATGGCTACGAGGTGGTTGACGGGGTTCTGGAAGAGCAAATCGCAAGCGCCTTGGAAGCGGACATGGACTTTCTTTCCAAGGTTTATGAATGCTCTTCGGAATCGATGGATGTATGGATCAAAGATGACCGGGAATTCAGAAGGGAGCTCAGATCATGACAGACTTTGAGGCAGTTGCAATCGCGGAAGGGTTTTCCGGTGAAGAGCCGACTCAGGAAGAGTACATCGAAGCCTGGCAGCACCTGATCAATACGGGCCTTTGCTGGAAGTTGCAGGGGTGGTTCGGACGGACGGCAACGCACTTAATTCAAGAGGGGATTTGCTCCCCAAGGGAGGCGTAAAATGAGAGGAAAAGCAGATATCGCCCGGAGGATTTACGATCTTTCCGAGCAGATCAAGGGAATGCAGGACGAATCGAAGGAACTCCGGGAAAAGCTGACAGCGAAAATGAAACCCGGACAGGTTATTAACTTCGATACGCCGGAAGGTCCTTTTCGGATCAAATTGTGCGAATGCTCTGAAACTGTCCTGGAAAATAATCAGAGGCTTTTTGACCTGGTGGGACATAAAGTGTTCGTCCGGGCAGCTAAAGTCGGTGTTACGGCCCTCAGGGAGGCCTTGTTTGCTGATTTCCCTGTACAGGGCAACGATGTTTTCGCTGCCTGCACAAAAGCGGTGGTCAAAAAGTCAGTTCTTAAACTTTTGAGGGGGAGGGAATAGTCATGTCAAAAGCAAATTATCACTTGGTGGGGCACAAGCTAATTTCTTACACGACGCACGTCGCGACTCTGGTCCCCAGCGAAGGGATCATCAAGGTTCATGGCTGCTGGTCGGTTACTACTTCCCGGCACATCAATAAGGTGGCCAAAGAATGGGGGCTGAAAAAGGTGGATGCCCCAATGGAAGAGAAGGAGTTCAAGCCGCTAAGCGATCAGGTCCGGGCAACTGCGCTGATCGCCACCCTGGGAGACGTTCTGTGCGAAACCCAAGAAGACAAGAACACCTGGAAGAAGCGCATGCTTTCGGCAGGAATCCCAGGGATCGATTTCCCCTCGAACTGGGATCAGCTTTCAGAAGACGAAAAGGCCCGCCGGCTGGACGGGGCGCTCGCGGAATTGAAATAGCCGAAACCGCCTTCGGGCGGTCTGCAGCAACTAGCTGCACTGAGGAGGCT
>Ga0116149_1004151_pt1 | contig 14411 bp, 8 predicted proteins | sample AD_UKC057_MetaG_FD_89787 | JGI IMG/M metagenome (GOLD analysis project Ga0116149, IMG submission 89787) | Active sludge microbial communities of municipal wastewater-treating anaerobic digesters from USA - AD_UKC057_MetaG | ecosystem: Engineered > Bioreactor > Anaerobic > Digestate | place: USA... | reverse complement strand
GTAACTGTTCCCGTAATCACTCTTGTCTGTGCAAGCAGTACTGATGTACCGGCAAACACAAACAAAAACATCAACAGTAATAGTCTCTTCATAACTTATTTAGTTTTAGGTTTTGAATTATGGTGCCAAAGATATCGATTTTTTTAAAAAACTAATGAAACATAAGATTTTTTATGATTCATTAACTATTGAATTATAAAGATTTGATATGACCAGGGGATTTTTTACCTGCATAAAATTTTTTCTGACCTACGGTTTTTAGCTACGGACGACCACTAAACACAAACGAAATATTAAAGCAAACCGGAATGATCCATCGCGAACAGATTAAATACTATTGGTCCGGCACTGTTCCGCAGCTATACACAATTCATCATACATCTGTTCTCCTAAAGCTCTGATTAACGGTTCCTTCAGAAATTCATAAAGATATATGCCATCCCTGAGCCCTGCTCTCCTGCCACCCGAACAAACCGACAGTTCCTGATAATTTACAGCAGTGAATCCTGAAAATTGTTTAACCTTCAGGGGGAATAAATGGCATGAAAGGGGTTTCCGGAAACTTATCTTTCCCTCCGACCAGGCTTTCTCAATTCCACACATAAGGATCTCACCATTAAAAACCGAATAAGCGCAATCCATATTATCGATCAGGGGTGTAACCTTATCATTGTCGCTGTCAGTTATACTTGTCCCCTGCTCTTCGATTGCCGCTATGCCATCCCTTCTGAGAAAAGGATTCAGATCAGGCCATATATCTTTGAGGGTTTCAACCTCCCCGCCTGTGAGAGGTGCCCCTGAATCGCCATAACGGCAACAGATTCCCCTGCAATACTGAAGATCACATGAGAATTTCTTTTCAATAATATCGAGACTGAATATAGTATCCCCTATCCGGAGCATCACACCAGTATCTTCCCCGTCATTTCGGGCGGGATCTTTATCCCCATTATTGTCAGAAGCGTTGGAGCCACATCAGCCAGGATGCCTTCCTTTATTGATTTATAGTCATCACTAACAAGGATACATGGCACAGGGTTCAGCGAATGAGCAGTGTTCGGTGAACCGTCTTCATTAACCGCCTTGTCGGCATTTCCATGATCAGAAATTATCAGTACATCATACCCTTTCGACCTGGCAGCTTTAACAACTTCTCCCACACATTCGTCGATTGTTGCGACAGCCTTCATTATTGCCTTGTAAATGCCTGTATGTCCTACCATATCACCATTTGCAAAATTCAGGCATATAAAATCAAATTTTTCAGTATCAATGGCTTTAATTACAGCATCCTTTACAAGGTATGCACTCATTTCAGGCTGAAGATCATATGTTGAAACCTTTGGTGAAGGAATAAGAGTTCTCTCTTCTCCTTCAAATGTTTCCTCCCGCCCTCCCGAGAAGAAAAATGTCACATGTGCATACTTCTCAGTCTCGGCAATCCTTAACTGTTTCCTTCCTGCTGAAGCAAGAACTTCTCCCATAGTATTATTGGCATTCTCCTTTGGATATATAACATGTAATCCTTTGAAAGTGGCATCATATGGTGTCATTGTACAGTAATACAAAGGGATTGTCTTCATGCCATATTCCGGCATATCTTTCTGGGTCAGGACAATTGTTAGCTCCTTGGCCCTGTCGTTCCTGAAATTAAAGAATACAATAACATCACCCGGTTGTACTTTCCCTACAGGTTGCCCGGAATCATCCACCACAACTATCGGTTTCATGAACTCATCAGTAACGCCGGAATCGTAAGATTTCTGCATAGCATCGAGAATATCTGTAGCTGGTATTCCGATTCCGTTCACTATCAGGTCATATCCTTCTTTGATCCTTTCCCATCTCTTATCCCTGTCCATTGCATAATAACGGCCGACGAAAGAGGCAACCTTACCGTTAGATTTTTCAAGATACGTCAGAAGGTTTTTCATATACCCGAGACCGCTGCGCGGATCAGTATCGCGTCCGTCGCCAAATCCATGGATAAATACATTCTTCAGATTGTAATCCATTGTCATATCACATAAATGATAAAGGTGCCTATCGAGAGAATGAACTCCTCCGTCTGAAAGGAGACCAAAGAAATGCACCTGCTTATTTTTATCACGGGCATAGGAAAACGCTTCAGTCAGAACCTTGTTCTGCTTTATTTCACCGGTTTTGCATTCCTTGTTAATTTTTACAAGATCCTGGTAGATTATTCTTCCGGCTCCGATGTTAAGATGTCCCACCTCGGAGTTTCCCATCTGTCCTTCAGGCAGTCCGACATCCTCCCCGGAGGCAAACAGCCTTGAATTGGGATACTTTTTCACCAGTTCGTCAAGATTAGGTGTTGGTACTGTACTTATCACATCGGCTGCTGATCCGTCACCGATCCCCCAGCCGTCCAGTATCATCAGAAGTGTCTTTTTATTTTTCATTATATTAATAAGGTATAGAGTACTAACAAATAAAACCATAATTATGGCCTGCAAATTTAGCGAAAAAGGGGTTTGTCCCAAATAATATACTATCTCAGACTGAAATAAAATATCAGAAGACCGGATGAATTTATTTTACTTCTCTTATCCTTATTTTGATTTCAGAATCCGTACAGGTTTTTTCAAAAGGTATATCCCTGCCCACATATAAGTTCCACTCATCCTGTGTCATGTTCCTTGTAACCAACGAACAGATGTCCCGTACCATGAAGTCAGAATGGGTCAGGCGGCTGACGAGATTGTTCTTGCCTTTATCTGTACCCGAAATAATTGACTGTCCGTCAGGGCTGAACTGAATTGTAATTACCGAACCTTCATTATCGGTAATTATCACAGGTGGTTCTGAAAGATCGGAAACATTTCTTATGTTGAAGATCCTCACCGATCTGTCCGCACCGGCTGTCGCCATTTGTTCCTTTACCCTGCTGAACTGTATATCGTTTACTTTTGAGGTATGTGCTTTTACAAATGAAATCCTTTCTCTCAAAACCACATCCCACAGTTCGACGAATCCTTCAGGATCACCTATTGCTAGTATACTTTTGTCAGGTAAGAACCTTATCACATTGATCTTCTTTCTTACAGTTTCAATCATGAAGTAGTTGTGATTATTTTCAGGATTCCATACTATAATTTTGTTTTCTGAATTGATACCTGCAAAATATTCACCTCCTGAAGAAACATCAACCTTTATTATTCCTGTTCCTGCCGGTGTAACATTTGTACAGGTTTTCTCGTTCAGATCCCATTTAAGTACACGTCCGTCGAGTGAAGCGGAATAAAGGAAATTCCCGTCTGATGAGAAGTTAAGAGAATTAATCCTGTCTGTATGAGCTGAAAGCTTATACTTTACACCTTCCCCGCTAAGTGGTATCATATGAACGGAAGAGTTTGTTTCACCTGCAGCGAGCCATGATGCATCAGGATTAACAGCAAGTATTTCTATTACCTTTTCGCCGGAATAGATTTCACTGAAATTGCGATTATCGCCTGATAATGTCCACTTCAGGACTTTACCGTCACTGCCCGAAGTAAAGAATTCCTTACCGTCGGGATGGAATGCAATGCTTTTTATTTCTCCCTCATGACCGTTGAAGGTCTTATAACCGATTGCATATTGTCGTGTGATATTATAGAGCCCGGAATAAATATCAGCATCATTGTCAGATCCTCCGTTTTTCTTATTGAAAAGATAAGCCTGGTAAGCCAGGAGGGTTTGAAGGTCTTTATTTCCGTCGAGTTGGAGGGATCTTAGTGATAATGATTTCCCGACTGAAAGCATTCTGAGTCTTACAGCTTCATCCTTCTGTTCGGTTGCGGAAGCAGCCATCAGGCTGGCTTCTATAACAGCGCTTTGTGCAGAATCGGCAAAACTTTCAGCTGCCGATAACCTTGACTGAATGAATGCTTTTTGCTTAAGTGCCTCTTCGGCATCTCTCCGTGCGATAACAGCTCCGGAATCGGATTCCTGTAACTTCATGAAAGCAACTGAAGCTGTTGAATCTGCCTTAATTTTTTCCTTTTCGGCAAGTATCCGTTTTGTTTCTTCGAGCGCTTTTTGCCTGTCGGCCGAGACTTTTTGAATAAATGCCGATATCATTAATCCCAGAGCAATAATTGTGGCACCTCCAAAGAATATTGTCATTATCCTGGTGCGCTTCATTTTACTTCTCTGGATCTTCAGCTTTCTTTCTTCTTCATCAAGATATTCTTTTTCGCTGGTCCTGAGGAAGACCATTGCTCTTTCGAATGCAGGGTCATATCTTCTGGCCCATTTCAGTGTGGGTTTTTCCCTGTCGCGCCAGTTGATTGCCAGCTGAAGATCCGGAGTTCTCATTAATCCGGTCTTCCCGTGCTGGTATAATGACGATGATTCAGCGAGCTTCAGGTACATCTGAATTGATGAAGCCTCCTCGTCAACCCATGCAGTGAGCCTGCTCCACAATCTGATGAGACTCTCGTGCGAAAGGTCGATAACGGAATCTTCATTCAGCGGAAGACCGTATCGTGGTGTGAGGAATGACCTTGATGGTTGTCTGAATTTTTCTATCACCTCTGCCAGTTCTGCGGAGGAACAGTCAATAATAGATTTCAGGGTTGAAAAGACTGTTGGTCTTCTGATCCCCCTGTTGTCGCTTCCTTTTTCAGTCAGAGCCCTGAACATCCTTCTGCATATCTCCCTGCCACGGTTATCGAGTTCTCCGAAAGCTTCGTCGGCATGCCGTGCCATTGCATTCCTCATGGTACCCACCGAATCATAATCGGCATAACCAAGCGGCCTTTCAGGATCTTTGAGCTCGAGCCAGTGATTCCATGTCCTCATAAGAGCATGCTGCAATACAGGCAACTGATCAGAGTGTTCATCAATATCGTCAAGAAGAGTCTCAACAAATGATTTATCGATTGAAGCTCCTGCATATTTCACAGGCCCCTCAATAACCTGCCTGTAATTCTCCCTTTCCATACGCGGTATAAGGAAATTACTTGTATTTATCAATTGTGTAAGCCCCTGGTAATATGCACACTCACCCATGAAATCGGCCCTCATTGTGACAATTGTATAGACTCTTGAATCCGAAAGACTTACCGCATTGACAAGATTCTCGACAAATTCTCCGGTTTCAGTACCGTATGTTCCACCAGTATCGGATGTGCGGTATCTGAAAAGCTCCTCGAACTGATCGACAACCAGTAAAACTTTCTCATATCCCCTTATTATATGTTTTTTCAGGGCTATGGATATGCCGTCTGACTCCCTGTGAAGGTCGGAAAGAAGTGTTTCAACAGGGACTTCTTTCAATCCGGTCTCAGCAATATTTTCATGGATGGCATGAGCCAGACTCTCGAAGGGATCATTTCCAGGCCTGAAGATTATAATTCTCCACGGAGAGAATTCTTTTCGCCCCATTTCCTTTATCCTTGGCAAAATGCCACAGTAAACCAAAGACGATTTACCGCTTCCGGACGCTCCGGTGACCGTTACAAAACGGTTTCTCAGAAGCTTGGAGAATACTTCATCACTTTCCTTTTCACGTCCGAAGAAGAGCTCACTTTCTTCCGGAGTAAAGGGTCTTAACCCTGGAAAGGGATTGATCTCATTGATTTCTTCTTTCGATTTCATCTATGTATTTGAATATTTCAGGTGTGTGTTCCGGATACCGGCCAAGATAATTCTCAAGATCAAGAAGCGGAAGAATATAACAGAACGAATCTTCTCCGGGAACGGATATTTTCCTCAACATATTATCGTAAAATATCCCCGCCGTGCAATTATTAATCCCGGGGTGGCACTCCCACAGGATATAACCGTTTTCACGGGGGAGGTATTCGGGTGACAGGAATCGTGCCGATACCATATTAGCGGCAAGGGTAAGCAGTGATTCCTCAGGAAGAGCGCTGAAAAGCGATTTTAAAAAAATTACTTTATCATATAACAGTTCATAGTCTTTTACTTTCCCGGTTATTATTGTATCAATGGCTTCTCTGGTAACCTGGGGCAACCTGTCAGAAGCCTGTGTAAAATACTCTTTCCCGGAACGTGAAAGCAGATTTGCGGTTTCCTCTATTAGTATTTTTTCAGGGCTGAAAAGAAGTGCTATCAGGGATTCACCCATATCGTTCCCGGTTATTTCAGGAATTTGCCTGATGATACAGGCTCTGATCCATACACCCAGAAGGTTATAATCGCGGTTAATTATATAGCCGACAAGATCATTCCACGCAGGAATTTCGCCGGGATAATACCTGAAGAGCGTTCTGAGTTTCCGGTTGTCAGGTATTCTGTCAAGAAGTACTGTCAGTCTGCTTTTTATATGCTCATCAGTAATGATATTGATTATTTCCAGAGCATGACTGACACTCCGGCCTGATCCTTCCTCAATGTTATTTCTTATCTCTCCGGAAATCCGGCTGCCGTATGTAACTGCAAGAAGGTCGAACAGGTATTCCATCCATCTCCTGTTTTCCTGTAACATGGCATTGTACGGGATCCTGTTTTTCATTCTGCCAAGGCATATCCCGGCTGACATATTCCATGTAATTATTCCGATAACATCATTTATCACCCTGAGCAGTTTTTCCTTTTCATCCGGATTGAGATTATAATTACATCCGGCAAGGCTTTTCAGTCCGGCCTCACGGATTGGTCTGGAGGCTGTCCAGAGCAAAGAGAAGAGGAATTCAGTATTTTCACTGCTGCAATTCTTTCCAAGAATTTTCAGTATTGTTGCCGATATCCTGCTATCACTCTGGGAGAGGAGATAGAACCTGCGAAGCGGCTGATCCGCCTCACTGCCAAAACTTTTCAGGACATTCTCAGCCTGTACGGCGATATAATTATTGTCGAGACAAGCGCATACTTCAGGAAGTAAATCACTGAACCTGAATTTCCTGATTATATTCAGCGCGATTAACTTCAGGTCATTATCCGGGTCCCTGAGCAATCTGATCACTTCCGGAATATGCGGAGGCTGATCCTGTGCAAGAAGCATCATAGCTTTCAGCCTTTCATCCATATTCCTGACACCGGAAACCGACAACTCAAGATCCTGAATGATTTCCGATGCCCTCTGCTTAATTTCCCTTGAAATGCCGGAGCCTGATCTGATTTTTTTCAGGGCCGGCAAAAAATTGATATCTTTTTTTATATCGGCATATTCAAGGATCTTATTCAGATACCATTTATTCTGACTATTTTCAGGTATGGCCTGATCTCCGGTAATGATCTTGTAAAAATCAGCATTAAAAGCCAACTGTGCCGATATCCTGTTCTCCCATACCGGATTGGTTTTACTGACAGTATCATCCGGAAGGTATTTCCCGTGATTCGCTTCATTGGTAACTAATGAACTACGGTAAACAGAATAAAGTCTGAATGCCAGTATTATCCACAGTATAGTCAGCACCAGAAGCACCATGGGAAAGTGGATCAGCTTTACCGGTCCGATAATCCCCATCAGGGTAAGGATTATCCCGGCAATGATGGTCCCGGATTCATTCACGGGACCTTTCAGACCCGTAAGGGTAGTATATCTCCTTGAACCCTCAACCGACTGTAAAAGAATTTCCGCAGAAGATAATTCTATGGATTCTTTAAATGACCTGGAGAAGAACCTGCTTAGTGCAAGGAGTATAAAAAAGCCGCTTATGCCGGTTAGTGAAATATTGGAGCCTGTAAAATGACCTGTCAGCAACACTCCGGTGGTCAGAACAGCAATCAGGAACGGAGTAAATACTATTGCCGTCTGTAATCTGAAATTCCTGATCAGGAAGGGGAAGACAATGAACTTGACTATCAGTGCAAATGTCATTACAATCCCGGTAAACAGCCCCAGGAAATGAGCCAGATCCTGCATTGTGGGATAATGTACCCTTGAGACTGCAAGAAAAGAATACTGGATAAAGGATGCAGCTACCACCGAAAATAATGTTACCACCGCCAGTTTTCTTTGTAAGCTGTTTCGGGGAATGGTCAGTGCCCCGGACGCCTTTTTTGAAGAGGGATATCGCATATGTTGATTATCACCATCCTTAGTCATGATCCTTTGCAGGTAAATCTGCATTACAGCTGCACCGGCAGCTGCAATAAAACCAAAAAGAATAAAATGCCGAAGGTCAATCCCGGCGCCAATAAGAACGGGAATTGAAAAACAACCTGCAATTATGCCTGCTGGCAGGGCTGCATTTGTGAAACTGTAGAGTCTGTCTTCTCTCTCTTTTTCAGTCAGACAAAAAACTGTGCCATCCATGACGAGCATCATCAGAATATTGAGTGGTCCCATCATCAGAAAAAGAATAAAGATCAAAGGCGGGGTTTGCATTACAAGCAGGAGTATCCACAATACAAGGGTTACGGAAGATACTAAGAGTAAAATTATAACAGAAAGCTTCCCGAATGGAATCTTTTTCTGAAGGAGGATGAAGAGGGTTGAAAAGATAAATCCGGTGATCCCCGATAAAATATATGCCCGTGCCAGTATTTTTTCGTCGAACAGAGACAGGAACATTGAATGAGCTGTAATATCGAAAATGCCACAGAAGATCCCTGCAAGCAAAGCCTGTCCTGACAGTAAATAAACTGCCGGTTTAATGCCCGCTCCGGTATTGCTGAATCTGAGCAAGCTGTGTCTCATGCTGTTGTACCGGTTAACCTACTTTGAATTTATGATTGATCCTAACAGTTCTATATTCAGATTCTGGCCCTCAACAATTATTTCAGCTTTATTATACCACTTCTCGCGCTGTGCTAATTTTTCCTCAATAAACCTGGGGAGAGACTCGTCGGGAACATTTCTGAGCAGCGGCCTTTCACCCGAAGAGTTCAGCAATCTCTGTGAAAGTTGTCCGGGTGTCATTTTAAGGTAAACTGTCATCCCGGTCCGGATCATGAAGTCCATATTATCGCCATGGCATGGTGTTCCTCCACCTGTTGAAACGATGATTCTGCTGCCGGTGTCAAGGCTTTTCAGGACTTCCGATTCTATTTTTCTGAAGTGTTCCTCTCCGTCTTCTGCAAATATCCGCGGTATTGTTTTACAGGCAACCTCTTCAATTTTCCGGTCGAGGTCCATGAAAGGGCATCCTATTGATGCTGCCAGCTTTCTTCCTGTAGTAGATTTACCGCTGCCCATAAACCCGATAATATAAATTAAATTCTTTTCAGACATTATAATTCAAGCTTCATCTGGGCGGGATCATCACGAACCGGGGGGAGAGGATTTTCATGACCTTCCTCTTCATCCTTCATCGTTATATCTGAACCGCTTTCCTTTTTTACCACCGGCTCGATCTCATGAACATCGTCGACCATATAGTTTGTCAGCCTCCGTCCCTTTGCCTTATAGCTCTTTACACCAATGAATTCAGCCACTTCAATTATTTCATTGTCACGGCCTTTGTGCTTTCCTCCAAACTGTATCTCAAACCTCGGATACTCAAGCTCTGAGATGCTTACAAGCTTCGAATCGGGATGTTCGTTGATGAAGCATTGGGGCTTTTCGGATTCTTCAATAATAAACCGTTTGACATAATGGAATTTCTGTTCGGCATCATAGTAAATTGCAGAATATACTTTCCCCGGTCTGTATTTTTCAATCACAAGTATATTCTCTTCAAAATGACCCGAAAGATCAAATCCCGTATGTCTGAAGTATCCGTTCTTTGTAATTACAAGTATTTTGTCATCTCCGCCGAATTCACCGAGGAAGATTCCCCTGCCATCTACATTCAGCCTGAAAACAGCATCATCAAACCATATCTTTCTTCCTCCCAGTGTCGATAATCCCTTCTCCTTCAGGGCAACCTTATGAACAGCATTCCTTGTAAGGATATTTCCCATTGATGATTTACCCTTGATAGCCAGCTGACCAAAGTCAAATTCGAAAACCAGCTTCTTGAGCCTGGCTTTTGGTTTATGATATACTTTGATGACCTCTGCCTCACCATTTGGATTGGCACTGAAATACACGATCTTCGATCCGGGTGTGCCCCTTGTAAGATTGTATTCCTTATCACGTGTAAGTCCGGTAATGGCACATCTTTTCACAAGAAGCGGACCATCTTTGCCATCCTGGTAAACAATATTATATATGGTTCTTTCATCGTTCTTCAGGAAGACCTGTGCATACAGAATATCATTCCCTACAAAAACCTTATCGGACACTTTGGTGATAAGATACACACCGTCTTTCCTTACAACGAGAATGTCATCAAGATCTGAACATTCACAAACAAACTCATCTTTTTTCAATCCCGTCCCGATGAATCCTTCCTTATAATTAATATAAAGCCGGGCATTACTTGCAACGACTTTTGCAGCTTGGATCGTATCAAAGTTCCTGATCTCTGTCTTTCTTTCCTTCCCTTTTCCGAATTTCTTCTTTATCTGTCTGAAATAGTTGATAGCAAAGGGGATTATATTTCTGAGGTGATTTTTGACCTCATCGAGTTCAGTTTCAAGTCCTTTAATATGTTCGTCGGCTTTTTTTACATCATATTTTGATATTCTCTTGATTTTGATCTCGGTAAGCTGGATGATATCTTCCCGGGTGATATCTCTCAGCAATTTTTTCCTGAAAGGTTTAAGGCCGTCATCAATAGCTTTTATAACTCCTTCCCATGTCTCGCAGTCCTCGATGTCGCGGTAAATCTTCTCCTCAATGAATATTTTTTCGAGAGATGACATGTGCCACTCTTCCTGAAGCTCATTTTTCCTTATTTCAAGTTCGGTTTTGAGGAGTTCAACAGTTCTTGCGGCAGAGTGTCTGAGTATTTCGCTGACACCCATGAACGATGGTTTGTTTCCCACGATGACGCAGGAATTCGGTGAAATCGAATATTCGCAATCGGTAAGGGCATAAAGTGCATCGATGGTCTTGTCGGGCGATACACCCGGCATAAGGTGAAGCATAATTTCAACGTTTGCCGAAGTGTTATCATCTATCTTCCTGATCTTTATTTTACCTTTCTCATTGGCTTTAATTATCGATTCGATAAGAGTTGAAGTCGTTTTACCGAACGGGATCTCTGTAATAACGAGTGTCTTCTTATCGATTTTTTCGATTTTAGCCCTTACTTTCACAACTCCGCCTCTCTGGCCGTCATTGTATTTTGAAATGTCTATTAGTCCTCCTGTAGGGAAATCGGGATAAATTTCAAACTCCTTTCCCTGGAGATGATTTATTGTTGCATCGATAAGTTCGTTGAAGTTATGGGGCAGTATTTTTGATGCCAGACCCACTGCTATACCCTCCACTCCGAGGGCGAGGAGGAGCGGGAATTTCACCGGTAATGTGACCGGTTCTTTATTACGTCCGTCGTAAGATAGTTTCCATTCGGTTGTTTTGGGATTGAAAACAACATCGAGAGCAAATTTGGAAAGACGCGCTTCAATATACCTGGGAGCAGCGGCTCCGTCTCCGGTCAGGATATTACCCCAGTTTCCCTGAGTATCAACAAGGAGATCCTTTTGTCCGAGCTGGACCAGTGCATCGCCTATCGATGCATCACCATGAGGATGGAACTGCATGGTGTGTCCTATTATATTGGCTACTTTATTGAACCGGCCGTCATCCATCCGCTTCATTGAATGAAGTATCCTGCGCTGGACAGGTTTAAGCCCGTCATTCAGGTCAGGTACAGCCCTTTCGAGGATCACATACGAAGCATAATCGAGAAACCAGTCCTGGTACATCCCCGACAATGCCGTAACCGAATGGAGGGCAGCCGGCCCCTGTTCAACACCTTCCGGAAAATCGCCGTCAAGTTCAAGCTCTTCCATAAATCATACCTTCTTTTCCCTTCCGATCCTTTTATATTTCAGTCTCAACAAGATCTTCTTCAATTCTCAGGTTCTCAATAATGAAATCCTGCCTCTCCTGAGTGTTCTTTCCCATGTAGAATTCAAGATAACTGTTTACAGCATCTGCTTTCCTCATTCTGACAGGCTCAAGGCGCATATCCTTACCAATGAAATTTCCGAATTCATCGGGAGATATTTCACCAAGGCCCTTAAACCTCGTTATCTCCGGATTGGGCCCAAGAGCCTCAACCGCATTTAATTTTTCTTCAGGAGTATAACAATAACGTGTTTCCTTTTTATTTCTTACCCTGAATAAGGGTGTCTGCAGAATATATACATGCCCCTTTCTTACAAGATCGGGAAAGAACTGGAGGAAGAATGTCAGCAGCAGAAGCCTGATATGCATTCCGTCAACGTCGGCATCGGTTGCTATCACCACATTATTATACCTGAGATTTTCAATACCTTCTTCGATATTAAGTGCAGCCTGGAGCAGGTTGAATTCCTCATTCTCATATACGATCTTCTTCGTGAGCCCGAAGGAGTTCAGGGGTTTTCCACGGAGGCTGAAGACCGCCTGGGTCTCAACGTTCCTCGACTTTGTTATTGATCCGCTTGCCGAATCACCCTCGGTGATGAAGATAGTCGAATCAAGCTTCTTCGCATCAATCGAGTTATAATGAATCCTGCAATCCCTCAGTTTCCTGTTATGAAGACTGACCTTCTTTGCTCTGTCCCTTGCCAGTTTCTGAATTGAGGATATGGCTTTCCTCTCCTTCTCGGAATCCTGGATCTTCTTCAGAAGGATCCTCGCGGTTTCCGGATTCTTATGAAGGTAATCATCAAGCTGTTTCTTTACAAATTCATTAATGTAGTTCCTTATTGAAGGCGCGCCGGGCCCCATATCTTTCGATCCCAGCTTTGTTTTCGTCTGCGACTCGAAAATAGGTTCTTCAACCTTAATGCTTATTGCGGCAATAATTGAAGATCTGATATCCGAGGGATCATAATCCTTCTTGTAAAACTCCCTTATTGTTTTGACAATGGCTTCACGGAAAGCATGAAGATGTGTACCTCCCTGGGTTGTATTCTGCCCGTTGACAAAGCTTTGGACCTCTTCGCCATACTGTAACCCGTGAGTGAATGCCAGTTCAATATCCTCACCTTTAAGATGGATCAGAGGATAGAGACCCTCCTTTTCCATGCTGTCACTCAGCAGATCGGCAAGACCATTTCTGGAAAGGAATTTGTTACCATTGAAGTTGATCACAAGCCCGGTATTGAGATATACATAATTCCTGAGCATTGTATCAACATATTCCGATATATAGAAATAGTTGCCGAACATGTTTTCATCAGGCTGGAAGATCACTTCACAACCATTTTCTTCATCTGTTGCCTTCTGAGGATGATCTTTTATTGTTAATCCGTGTTCAAACTCGATCATTTTCAGCTGTCCGTCGCGGATCGACCTTATAATGAATTTTGACGAGAGGGCATTTACAGCTTTTACACCTACGCCGTTAAGACCTACTGATTTCTTGAAAGCCTTGGAATCATATTTCGCACCTGTGTTCATCCTGGAAACTGCATCTATTACCTTCCCAAGAGGAATTCCCCTGCCATAATCACGCACCCTGACTTCCCTTCCGTTGATCGCAACATCTATCTTCTTTCCATAACCCATCATGTATTCATCGATGGCATTATCCATCACTTCTTTCAGCAGGACATAAATACCATCATCCTGTGAAGAGCCGTCGCCGAGCTTGCCAATGTACATACCGGGCCTCAGCCTGATATGTTCACGCCACTCAAGTGTTTTGATATGCTCTTCAGAATAACCAACTACAGTCATTGACCGGAAATTTTGCGCAAATATAGTTATTTACAAAAGCCCTCTGCAGTCAATTTTTCAACAATAATCCGGAAATATAACCTGTGATTCTTAAATAAACGGCTGGATATCAATTCCAATGTAAGATAAAAACCGGTTCAATAAATTAAGGGTTCTTCTGTAACCGGTCAATCCAGTATTCCCATTTGTTTCATTAGAAGAACTGCATTCCTGTTCCTGGCTATTCCGTCGCGTAAAATATAATCGAAATTTATTTTTTCACCGTCAATCTCCACCTCTATACATTTATTGATTATTCTTCCGGGATAATTCTCTTCCAGTTTCCCAAGTGAGAGATCGTGGGTTGCGATCAATCCGGTTCCTCCGAATTCTATCAGCTTGTCAATGAAGATTTTTGATCCCAGGCTTTTGTCTTCGGAATTTGTGCCCTTAAGGATCTCATCCAGCAGGAAGAACATAGGTTCTTCTTCCTGGATCTTTAGTTTCAGTAATCCCAGCCTTTTCAATTCTGCATAAAAATACGACTCATTAGTGGAAAGCGAATCGGTGGTCCGCATGCTTGTAAAAAGCTTCAGGGGTATAAACCTTAGCTCTTCAGCACAGACAGGAGCACCAGTCATTGCAAGCCTTTCAGTACAAAAAGGAGGCTCGCCAGCAAAAAAATTATTAAGACACCATAGCTTATAAAACCCATTATGACACAGACAAGTGAGATCAGGTTAAGGGCAGGTAACAGCCACATTATCCATTTCCGGTATAAGGTTGTCAGCAT
>Ga0116149_1004150_pt1 | contig 14413 bp, 10 predicted proteins | sample AD_UKC057_MetaG_FD_89787 | JGI IMG/M metagenome (GOLD analysis project Ga0116149, IMG submission 89787) | Active sludge microbial communities of municipal wastewater-treating anaerobic digesters from USA - AD_UKC057_MetaG | ecosystem: Engineered > Bioreactor > Anaerobic > Digestate | place: USA... | reverse complement strand
GGTCCCTGCGGCGGTTCGCGAGAGGGCATATGCGAAGTCCGCGAAGACCTCGATTGCGCCTGGCAGCTTATCTATGACCGCGCCAAAGCACTCGGCATACTCGACAGCTTCGAGACCGAAGCGCCCACGCAGGATTGGTCCACCAGCCTCGATGGCGGGCCTCGCAAGGTCATCCGCGAAGACCAGTGCATCGCAGGCGTATGTTCAAAGACCCCGGCCAAGTCTCTTGGTTAGGGGTCCGTATGCGAAGATACATGGGCCGGTGTGTAACCACTCATGCTAAACGGCTCAGCGTTCGGCGTCCAAGGTACTTTCTTCTCGACCCTGATTTCATCCAGGGCAACTGGTTTTGAATGGCGCGGCAAAGACAATTTGTGCCGAAGCGGGGGGGCGGGCTGTATCACTTGCGGAAATCCAGTAGCATAATGAGAGAAGGATTGTGGCCGCTGCTCAGTTGTTATGGACAGTAGCCGTATTATGGCGAGGCTTTAAGAGTCGGAAAGGATGGTAGCATGAGAAACTTCGCATTGATCGCTGCGATGGTCCTCGTGTCGGTGGCGGCATTCGATGCACCCGTCACGTATTCCGCTGAGGGAAGCCTAAGCAACGATGAAGCACGCAATAGCTTCATCAAGGAGTTCAAGCGGACCGGATTGAACACGACACCGGAGGACGCGATGTTGTTGCGGATTCTGGTGGAAAGCAGAAACGCGCAACGGGGCGTTGAGGTGGGCTCGGCCACGGGCTTTGGCGCCATCAACATGGGCATTGCGTTCGAGCGCACGGGAGGCCATCTATATACTCTGGAGATCGATCCCGCCATGGTGAAAGCCTGCCGGGAAAACGTGCAGAAACTGGGCCTTGAGAAATCGGTCACGTGCATCGAAGGCGACGCATTGAAGACGCTTCCTGCTCTCGAAGGAGAGTTCGATTTCGTATTTATCGATGCGGTCAAAAACGACTACTTCAAATACTTCAAACTCATCGAGCCGAAACTCAAACCCGGCGCGGTAATTGTCGCTGACAATGTCATCAAATCAGCGGATGCGATGAAGGATTACCTGGACTACGTCCAAACCAGTCCTGACTACGATACCGTCATCGTTCGTGCCTCCGACGAAAAGGGGGACGGTATGGGCATCACGTACAAGATCAAATAACGATTGTGGCCACTTTTCCCGTTCTCGCCCTTTCGCGGAGGGCGGGCTGCACGCTTTCCATGTCTAGTGGCGCGTTCCGGAGCCGGCATCGATGCGGCGAGGGCTGCGTGCTGGACCTCCGCGAACAGTGCTACACTAGACCCGGACCGCCTCCGAGAGAAGCGAACGCGGGCGTGGCGCGGTTTATTAGAGCACCAGAGGAGTCAGAAGGATGCGTATAAGCACGGCTTGGGTCGCGGTAATTGCCGCAGTGTTCTTGTGGGCTCATGTGTCGGCAGGCGCTCCGGTGGAGAAAAAGTTGCGCGTGGTGGTGTTTGGAGCGCATTGCGATGACCCGGAGACCGGCGCGGGCGGGCTCGTGGCGGAATTGACGCAGGCGGGACACGAGGTGATCCTGGCATACGCAGCCACCTTCCGCGGCGACCGCACGATAAACGGCGAACCCGAGGACACGGTGCGACGGCGGGAATCTACGGCCGCCTGCGCAATCCTGGGTGCGAAGCCGTATTTCTTTCCGTTTGACATGGGAACGCTGACTGCCGATGCCGCCACGGCAAAGCAGTTTACGGACTGGTTGACTGAGATCAACCCGGACATCGTGCTGGCCCACTGGCCCTTGGATACGCACCCGAACCATCAGGTGGTCGGCGCGCTGGCATGGCAAGCGTACCGCCATGAAGGCGGATGGCCCCTCTACTATTTCGAAGTCCTCACCAATACCCAATCACTGAGCTTTCGTCCGGACGTTTACGTGGATATCGGGCCGGTCCAAGAGGTCAAAAAGAAGGCCATCGACTGCCTGGTAAGTCAGGACCCGACCGAGTTGTGGCGGCTGCATGACGCCATGCATCTGGCACGTGGGAAAGAGTGTGGTTGCGAACGTGCCGAGGCCTATTTCCTGGTCGAAGCCAAACCGGGAGCGGCATTATTGCCTGTGCCTCTGAGAATGCGGCTGGACGGCGTCGCAGGGCTGCGCCGTCAGGAGGAAATCCTCGATCGGGGCCTCGTCGCCATGCCGCTCGCCAACGGCGGCGTCTATCTTGGTTGGCGCTTGTTCAGGGGCGATTTCCCGGAGCTGGCATTCAATGTGTACCGCGCCGTGGAGAATGGCTCTGGCGTAAGACTGAACGAAACACCGCTCGAAAAGACGTCCGACTTTTCCGACGGCTTGGCTCCTGCCGATAAGGACAAGACCTATTGGGTTGAGCCGCTCCTGTACAAGATGCCGCAGGGAACCTCGAAGAAAGTGACCGTGAAGGCTGGCGCACCGGCGTTACCGTATATCTCCATGAAGCTCAATGACGATTACGCCGCTCAGAAAGTGGGCTGTGCAGACCTTGACGGTGACGGCGCCTATGATTTCGTCATCAAACAGCCCGATGCCAACGTGGACCCCTACGAAAAGTATTGGAAACCCAGCCCGGGCACCTACAAGCTCGAAGCATATCTTCAAGACGGCACGTTTCTCTGGCGCAAAGACCTTGGCTGGTCCATCGAACAAGGCATATGGTACTCGCCGTACCTCGTCTATGATTTCGACGGCGATGGCAAGGCCGAGGTCGCTGTCAAAACCGGCGAAGGCGATCCGCGCGACACGGACGGCCGCGTGCAAACCGGCCCCGAGTATCTTTCCATTCTGGACGGCCTGACCGGGGAGGAAGTCACCCGCGTACCGTGGCATCCGCGCCTGGACGAATACAATTTGTCGTCGCGGAATCAGTTGGGCATGGCGTATCTCGACGGGAAAACGCCCCACCTGATGATGGCCCGCGGCACGTATGGAGAAATGCGGCTGGCGGCCTACCGCTATCGCGGAGGGAACTTGGAGCGCGTTTGGGAATGGACCAATGCCGCTGAACCCAAGACATTCTGGGGGCAGGGCGCCCATTTCATGCATTGTGCCGACGTGGACGGTGACGGGCGTGACGAGGTCATCCTCGGCTCTTGCGTGATAGATGATAACGGCAAGAGCTTGTGGGCGACCGGCCTGGGCCATCCCGACCATTGCTACGCCGGTGAGATTGACCCCACCCATCCGGGGTTTGAGATCTACTACGGCATTGAAAGGAGCAACCCGGGAAACAGCGTATGTCTCGTGGATGCCAAGACCGGCGTGCTCGTCTGGGGCATCAACGAAGAGAGCTGGCATGTCCATGGCCAGGGCTTGTGTTCCGACATTGACGCCCGTTATCCAGGCCTCGGATGTTACAGCGGCGAAAAGGATATGCCGAAAGACAGGCCGCACCGCTGGCTGCATGCCGCCTCAGGCCAATTGCTTGCCAGGGAGGACACGTGCGATCTCGGCCTGGGGCCCAGGGCAGCCTATTGGGACGCCGATCTGCAACGGGAACTCGTTACCGACTCCCGCATTTACAAGTTCGAAACAGGCGGTACGTGCTTCGAACCCCTCGAAGGCCGCCAGGCAGCCTGGGCCGATGTGTTGGGCGACTGGCGCGAGGAGATCATCACGAGCTTCCCCGGCGAGTTGCGCATCTATACATCCACGATTCCGGCCGCGGACCGGCGCCCCTGCCTGATGCAAGACCCGCTTTACAGGCAGGACGTCGCGCATCTGGCCATGGGGTATCCACAACCGCCCATGCTGTCATACTGCCCGTCGTACACGTCACAGGCCGCGGTTCGCTAGACGGAGGCCCATCCCGGCCCGGCTCGGTCACGAGGAGCAGTAGTGCACACCTATGACAGGTGGCCGGCCCTTTGGGCACGCCCTCCAGACCACGACTCATCCCCCAATCGGGCTCTTGTCCGGCGATTCGGGCTGCGACAAAACGCTTGGTGTGCGCCTCTCACTTAGGGTAACCTAACGTGTCACCCACAGGCTTTCGTCAAGACGCAGTGAACCCGACCCAGGAGGTGTTGCATCATGTCCGAGAAGAGGGAACATACGGTCGAAACGCCGGGCTCGACCCGGCGCGAGTTCATGAACCATGCGGTGCTGGCCGGTGCGGCGGTCTCGGTAGCAGTCGAGACAGCTCAAGCCGCGCCAGCGGGCCAGCCCGGCGCGCCTTGGGAGTCCAGCGAACGCATGGGTATCGGCATCAACCTGGAATACGTCCGGCACGCCGACAAGAGCCTCGCTTACGGCGTCAAGCGTGCTGGGGAGATCGGCTACAAGTGGGTCGAGCCGTGCATGTTGGACGGCCGCTGCCTGCTCGCCAACGCCGGCTACTGCCACGTGACAAGTTTCGACACGGACCCCAAGGTCATCAAAGACATGTGTGAGGAGGCCGGCGTGCAGATCAGCGGGTTATCATCCCACTCGGATCTGCTCAATCCCGAATACGGCGTTCAATACGCGCGAAGGGGTATTCGCTATGCCCGGGCGCTTGATGTGAAGGTCGTTCAGATCTGCGAGGACATGCATCCGCCCAAGTGGCTCGACGAGGCCGAGGCCTATAATGTGATGCGGATCAACCTCCGCGCGATCTCGGAGACGTGCGAGGAAAACGGGGTGTGCATTGCAATCGAACCGCATGGGCCGTACACCGCCAAGGTTGACCGCATGACGCGAATCCTGTCGCTGGTAGACTCGCCGTGGGTCAAATGCAACTATGACTGCGGAAACACCTTTCTCGCCAACTCGGACCCGTACGAAATGCTGGATGCCGTAATCGACAAGGTTGTTCATGTCCACGCGAAAGACATCTCGGTGAAGCAGGCCGAGGCGGAACGCGGCAAGGTTACCGGCACGGCTGTCGGCTGCGCCTGCGGCGATGGCGTCATTGACTGGAAACGGATCGTGGGGCGGCTGAAGGAAGCCGGTTACAAGGGTGTGCTGTCAGTCGAGTGCGGCACGGAGGAGGAGGCAACCCGCTCCCTGGCCCACCTGACAAATGTGCTGCAGGAACTCGATGCCTGAAGTAAGGTTCTCAACTTTGATTTGACCCGAATGCGTTCGGGAAACACGGTATCTTTGCGAGATCTTGGAGCGAAGAAAGCTCCTGCTACCTGTATGCAGGAGATGCCCCCTGGGTGTCGATGGCGCTTATGAAACCCGGACCGCCGGCCGCGACATATCCCCGGCTTGCCCCAGAAGAATCCGGGCTTGTCCAGAAGGAATACAGCTTGCCCTGCCTGAGATGAAACCGGATTCTCACGGGGGTTTCGGGCAGGCTCGAAAGGCCGTCGGCGTTGTTCCAACGGATTTCGGTTGATGTGGTGTCCTGCCGGACAGGTATGCAGTCCGCATAGGTGAACGGAGCAATTGCGTTCCCGTCCGAGCCCACCATCTCCGCGCGCAGTTCTCCTTCCTCGGCACTGACGTTGACAAACAAGTGCCTGCCCGAGAAACGTAATGGCCGCGTGGTAAGCGTTGCGGTCTCTTCGGCCGCGTTCATGGACGCAAACCCGTCGCGCCGCAGGATGGCTAACCCCGTGCTGCCGCCTGCGTCGCAAAAGAAGGGGGGATCTCCCCGGCGGCCGCTCGCGTAGAAATAGAGTTCGCCGCCCACCACAAGACAAACCCCGCCGACGGATTGGACGTTTCCCCAGTTCCAATCCTGGCTGTTATCCGAAACGGGAAGGAACGATCTTCGGTCAGGACGGAACCAATGGAACCCGTCACGGCTGAAACCAACACAGACTTCGTTGATCTTGGGTCTGTAATGGGCCGTGTCGGCCACTGCCCGTTGGATGGCAAACAATCCGAGAAGCACGCTTTCGTAGGCGACGGCATCGAGGTTGTAGAGTTCCGTAGCCAGCGCGCCGGGGGGACGACTGGCATCCAACGCATCCGCCGCCGTCCAGAGCACGGGCTCCAGCGGTTTCCAGAGAGTGTTCCTGACGAGGTCCGGACTCTCCCAGTATTTGCGGCAACGCACGGCGTGGGCAACGCCCTCGACACAGGCGGAATAGTGGCGGATACTGAACACCCATTGCCTGCGAAACGGGTTCCAAAAAGCGGAATTCCGGTCTCCGCACGGGCCGGTTCTCGCGGTTTCGCCTCCCCAGTGAATTCCGTCCGGCGAGAAGTGGACGCGCATCGAGCATAGCGAGCCGCTCCACGCAGTACCTGTCTCGAGAGCCTCTGGGTCGGCCCGTGAAAGGATGAGTCTGTACCGCCGCCCGGGCTCGCGTTCCTCGAGATCAAGCCACACGACCGACGCACCCGCCGCGTTCGGGAAAACGATGTTTGTGCCGGGCACCACGTCGAGAGACGGCTTCTCCCAGTGCATGCCATCCTGTGAAACGGCATAGCACAGATGCCGATCACGATAGTCGGCAAAATACCACATTTTGAACAGGCTGTCGGCCGGATCAAACCAGACCCCGCCGCTGAAGGGCATGGCCATCGGCCCCTGGCGGTCGCCGTGTCCGGTTTGTTCCCACGGTCTGTCCGCCTTGAGCACTGGGTTGCCGGGATGGTAACGCGGCAAGTGAAATTCCCGCGTCATGGTCGTGTTGTCAATAAGAAAATCGTCAACAAACAGTTGGCGTCCGACGTCAACGAACACCACCTCGGGCGGGTGTTCTAAGTACGGCGGTACCGATGATTCCAATCCAAACGAGGCCTTGTTTGGGGGCCAGTCGCCGGGAAGGATTATCCCGTTGTATGTTGGGACGCCGTCCTGTGCGGTCGCATAGAGCGAAGCAATAATCCCGGAGGCGCTCAACGTAAAAACGAAGAGGGCTGTAATGTGTTCCGAGAGTCTGGCCATGGAGACGAGTATACCAACTGGTCCGGCACGCCGTGAAATATGCGCGTATAGACCCGTTCGCCCACGCGCGACAGCCGCAACTCCCACGGTGAATGATGCAAACATGGGACGAAGTAATGGTAATAACCTTTACTACCGCGGTCTTTGCGCCGGGGATTGCGAGGCCCGCTGAGGGGAACGTGATGTCGTATTCTTTCGGCCGGGATACGCGGATTATGCTTGTGGCACTCACTTTTCTGCTGAGGTGGGCGCCGGCCGAAAGGGGGGTGCCGGTGGTCCAGGTGGGTCAGGAGGCTGTCCCCCAGTTCGACGGCAAGCCCGACGGATCGGTCTTGGCGGAGTGCGCTGCGTTCCAGCGCCAATTTCCGCGCGCCGATCGTGGCTCGACGAAATGCGCCCAACGTCTACCGCGGCATGGCTTCCGTCTGGGCCCGTCTGCGCGGGGCCAGGCTACTGCTTCCTCTGATAGCGCAACAGTGCTGCGCCGGGTTCGTCCGCGACAGGGATCGAAACCCCGCGGTCCATTAGCTCGCGTCCCGTGGATTCGATGGTGGCGGATGTGTCAAGGTCGGTGACGGTGTAGGTCGTGCCTGGGTCCAAGCCGTGGAGTTTGGCCTGGAACGAATCGGCGTCCGTCTGTTTTCGACGGAATGCCTGGACCATGCCGTCGCCTTGTTCGGGGCGGTTGAATTGCCAGGCGAGCCAGCATTTCTCGTCCAGGCTGTAGGGTGTCAGCGGATAATAGTCGCCCAAGTAAGAGTCGGCAACTTGACGCCATTGCCCGATCATGCGGCGATAGAGATCCCAATCCACTTCCTCGTTGCGCACATCGCAAATGAGGCCGAGTGCGGGCGTCATGTAGCTGCGGACCGAATAGATGGTCTGCTGCGGGTTATAGTAGACGCCTGTGCCGAAGTACGGAATCCACGAGGCAATGCCGTAGGTGTGCCCTTGGTTGCCGATCGCCCATTGAGGGTGTCCTTGGAAGTCCTGGTAGTCGCTTCGGAGGAGTGGAATAGCGCGCCGTAACGTCTCAATGTCGTTACGACGCCCCCCGCCAGCGCAGGAATCAATCGGCATGCCGGGATGGCGCCGCAACAATTCATCCCAGAAGGCCAGATAACCCTGGACATGCAGATTTTCATGAATGCCCAGGCGGTTCGGGGCGTCGCTGCCTCTCCAATAGCTCAGGGGACTCAGATTCATGTCCTGGCGGTAGAAATCGACGCCTTCGTCGCGAATTATCGTGTCGATATGGTTGGTGATCCACTCGCGGGCCTTGAGATCGCCCAGATAAAGCAATTCCAGTCCGTATGGCTCCGGCGGCATGCTCTTGAGCATTGCCTGAGGATTGTTCCTGGCCGTGATGCTCCATGGGTAGGCCGACTCGGGTTCGAACCACACAATCAGACCCATGTTACGTTCGTGTACATAGTCGCTGATGGCTTTCAGGCCGTTGGGAAAGCGATCTTTCGCTACGACCCATTCGCCCTGCCCGCCAGGAAACCAGCCGGCGTCGACCCACCAGTAGTCGAGCTGGATGCCTTGTCTGGTGAGTTCGTCAATGAAGAGTTTCTCGCCTTCTTCAGTGTTCTTGGCCCAGCCGTAGAAACCGTAGTCGCAGAAAGTCAGCAGAGGACGAAGCGGTTTTCCCCCGGGATGCGGGAGATTGTGCGCGAACATCCAGCGCCGCCAGAGATTCTGGGCTCGCACGACGTCATTTCCTTCCCAAAACATCAGGGCGATCAAGGGCGTGCGGATCTCTTCACCGGGCTCGAGATAGAGCCGGGTGAGTTCTTGCCCAGCGGTAACTTGCAGGCCCCGGTCGGCCCTATGCCAGAACGTAGCCGCCCATTGGCCCGTCCAGCCAACGGCCATTATCATGCCTTTTCCGTTGGGCATCGCCAGATTGAAGTAAGGGAAGGCGGTGTCACAGGGGCGCCCACCATCTGGCGCAAACGTCTTCTTCGTGTTCGGCCACAGCGTTACCTCATATGGAGCGTAGCTGTCGGCAACATTATGATCACCTGTGCTGCCGCGGAGCACGTACCCGCCCAAGTCGTCAGGGGGAAATGAAACGTCGAGTCCCTGGAGGCCTTCGATCAGGGACGTGTCTTCCTTACCGTTGTTCTTGAGCCAGGCTGTCCATTCGACTACCGGGAAATCGTTGTATGACACGGCCACCCAACGGACCAGCAGCTTGGACTGTGGGTCTTCGTAGCTCAACGCGTGCTCGGTCCGCTGTGCGTCGAGTCGCCGGCTCGTCCGCTGAAACGTCCACGCCGACAGCAGTTCCGCTGAGGGTTTCCCACCGTAGAGGAAGGAAAAGCCCGGCTCGCCGGTCTGTGGCTCGATGGCGCCGTCGAACCGGCCCGCCCAACGTTGTGCCTCGGCCATTTCATCGGGTGTTGCTGTCGGCGGCTCTGCTTGGAGAGCAGAAGATAGCCCAAGAAGGGCGAGAATAGCCAGCAGTATCGATTTGCGCATCTAGCGAGTTCCTCCTTGCGAGAACATTGCCACAGCGCTATCGGACGGCGCAAATGGGGCAAGGAGTTCTGGCGCTGCGGGTTCCCCGCGGCTTGTGTGCCGACGCTCTTGCTGCCTGACTGAGCGTCTTGGCGCGATTTCCGCTGTCGGGCTATAATGATCGCGTCAGCGGCGCGCGGACGATGTTGTATGGGAACCCAATCGTCCTTAAACAATACTCTTAAGGTTAACGGCGGCTGTCTTTACACCGTTGCCCGCGTGTCGAGAACCAGTATTCTGACAGTTACCGCGTGAACCCGTCTCGTGGACTATGAGAGGCGTTATTTGGACCAAATATGGCTTCGGGCGCTACACTGCAACCGTTTCTCGGCGTACAAGATGTCTCAAAAAGCTATGGCAGCCAGCGGGTTTTTGAGAACATCTGCTTGACCATCCATGAGGGCGATCGAATCGGACTCATCGGCCGCAACGGCTCGGGTAAGTCGACGCTGCTCAAGATCTTGTTTGGCCAGGAGTCTCCGGATCAGGGGCTCGTGACGCGGCGCCAGGGAATCCGGGTCGCGCTCTTGCACCAAGAGCCCCCCGTGGCTGGACACGAGACAGTCGGCGATGTTTTCACGAGCGCTACCGCCGAGGTTCACCGTCTCCTTCACGCCCATCATAATCTGGCCGTGCAAATTTCCACCGAAAGCCCAGGCTCGCGGCGCAATAAACTGGCCGCGGAGTACGAACAGGTGCAGCACGCTTTGCGTGTGCACGAGGGCTGGAACATCGACGCGGAAGTCCGCCGTTTGATGACAGTACTTAATGTGCCGTCGAGAGAGCGCCGTTTGGATACGTTGAGCGGGGGAGAACTTCGCAGGCTGCAGCTCGCCGCGACAATTGCGTCGAGTCCCGATGTTTTGCTTCTGGACGAACCCACAAATCACATTGATGCCGAGAGCGCCCAGTGGATCGAGGATTTTCTGACGGCGTATCCGGGGAGCTGCGTTCTGGTGACTCATGACCGCTACTTCCTGGGCCGCGTGGTGAACCGTATCGTCGAGTTGGACCAGCGGCAGGTGTTGTCTATCGAAGGAAACTACGAAGCTTTTCTCGAAAGAAAGGCTCAGTTGGAAGAACATGCGGCGCGGACCGAAGCCAACCGGCAGGCCGCCATCAGACGGGAACTCGTGTGGCTGCGGCGTGGGGCAAAAGCCCGCACGACGAAGCAGAAGGCGCGTATCAAACGATTTGAGGAACTCGACTCTTGGGATGCTTTCAAGCCCCAAGAACCCCTTTCTTTCGAAATTCTGTCGCCAAACCGCTTGGGCAAACGTATCCTCGAAGCGGAAGGGCTCTCTTTGTCCCTGGGGGGGCGTATGCTCTTTCGCGATTTCTCGATCATCATGCAGAAAGATATGCGCGTCGGAGTAATCGGGCCCAACGGGTGTGGCAAGACCTCTCTATTGCGTGTTCTCATGGGACAGATTGAACCCGGCGAAGGAAAGCTCTTCATTGGGGACGCCACAGAGTTTCTTTACGTAGACCAGAACCACGAGGAGGTCAATCCCACCAGCACTGTACTCAAATTCATCTCGAACGGAGTTCGGGACGTCGAGATCAACGGCAGACGCCTGCACATCCCCGCCTACCTCGAACGATTCCTGTTTGACCGCAGCGTCATGAACATGGAAATGCAGTATCTCAGCGGGGGAGAGAAGAACCGCCTGGATCTCGCCAAAAAACTCATGGCGGGAGGCAATTTCATCGTGCTCGACGAACCCACCAACGACCTGGACCTCTCTACCCTGCGCGTCCTCGAAGAAATGGTGCTTGCGTTTCAGGGATGCGCCCTCGTTGTCAGCCACGACCGCTATTTTTTGAATCGCGTTTGTACGCATATCGTCGCGTTTGAAGATGGGCCCATAACAGTAACAGTGGCGGGCAACTATGACGACTACATGCGATACCGTAAGGGGACGGCGGAGGCCGCGCTTCGGGAGATATCCGCATCGGACCAGCCCAGAAGAAAACCCCGCGAGACCACTACTCCCCGTCGGCTGACCTGGCGTGAAAAGCGCGAACTGGAGGCCATCGAGGAGACCATTCTCAAGGCCGAAGACGAGGTAAGCCGTTTGCAGCGTGAGGTGAACGCTCCGTCATTCTATAAGAGGCCCAATCAGGAAGTGCAGAAGGTGCTTGCGGAACTGGAAGCCGCGGAGAAACGGACCCACGGCCTGTACGACCGGTGGTCCGAGCTTGAAGGGATCGCCGGCGAGGCGCAATAGAGCTGTCCTGACTACGCTGACGTCATCTTGTGGCTGCAACGGCTGTTTTTCTGGCAGCTTCTACGGCCTGCACCCAGTCCTCGGTGTCACGCACGGCCCAGGCAATGCTGTCCGCACCTTCTCCTGCGTCGAATTTGACAAACAGCAATGGTCTGAAGATGGTTTTGCCTAAATGGCTTCTTGTTGTTGTCACGCACGTAAGACTGGTAAGGGGAATGTCGATTTCGGTACGGGGAAGCGCCTGAACAAACCATAGCAGCGATTCCGTGAGTACCAGGGCGCCGTTGCCCCGAATTTGTGCCAGGCCCTTCATTGAGCGGCCGAAGTACTGAGCCCACAAGTCCTTGCGAAGAACCTGCCCGGAGGAAAAGCGTTCGGCAATAACCCGTTCGAGTCTGTTTCTGAGCAGGCGTCCCACCATGTGCAGAATCAGCAAGACGGTGAGTACAGTCACTGTAATCCCTGAGGCTATCCATACATATTCTGGCATCAGCCGATACCCTTGGTCCGTCATTTACGTTATCAAATACACCTGTCCTTCCGCGGGTATTCGCCCTGTCTTTCGCAAATCGCTATTGGGCTGCGGCCGGGGACGGGGATTCGCCCGCCGCCAAAGCTATCTGGCCCTTGCGAATATGGTCCATGGCCTTGAATAGGATTCGCGCAATCTCCTGGGAAGCATGAAACCCCGAGGAGTTCTCGGCCTCAACCCAGTCAATCAGGAAGGATGCGCGCCGTTGGGCCCTGCGTGCCTCATCCAAGCGTTCCGGGGCCGTCCCGGCGGTTTGGCCCTTCTTTATAGCCTCTATAAGGTCCATCAGAGCAGCCATGCTCATGTCACGCATCTCGAATGTCTTGGTCTGGATATTCTCGGCCCGGGCCTTCAACTCGTCCTCGGGCGCCCTGTGGCATGTCTGGCAAGCGTTGTTGATATTCAGCAGCGGGCTGCGCACGTGGTGATCGCTGACCTTCATGGCGCCGACCCGCACATAGGGCATATGGCAGTCCGCGCACGCAACGCCCGCCCGCGCGTGAATCCCCTGGTTCCAGGACTCGAACTCCGGGTGCTGCGCCTTAAGCATCGGCGCGCCGGTATCGGCGTGTTTCCAATCCTGGAAGTCAATCGAGTCGTAGTACGCGAGCACGTCATCCGCTTTGTAGCCGTTGTGCCAGGGATAGGTCAGGCGCTTTTCATCGCCTTTGAAGTAGTATTCGACATGGCACTGGCCGCACACATAGACGCGCATCTCCTGCCGTGTCGCCATCTTGTTTACGTCGTAATCCGGAATCCCTTCCGCAGCCTTGACAAGCGAGATCCCCTCGAGGAACGCCGGACGCGTTATACGCAATTCCATGGTCTCAGGGTTGTGGCAATCGATGCAGGCGACGGGATGCTCAACAAGCTTCCGCGCTTCCTGATACGGCATGGGGTTCATCATCTCAAAGCCTTTGATCAGATCGCCGCCGCCGAGCTTCTTGTAGGGAACATACACGGATGCGTGGCAATGAATGCATGCGCCCACTTGCGGTTTCTGTTGGCGCTCCGTGAATGTTTGATCCTCGAGCATGTAGGCGTGCCCGCGCTCTTCGCGAAAGTCTATCGCAAAAGCATAGCCCGCCCACATCGTTTTCAGGCGGGGATCCAACTCGAGCCGGGACTGCGCCACTTGCGTTCGCGGGTCGGCCTCGGTCGGGGTTCGGGGCAGCGCCTCGCTGCCGCCGAACTTGGTCCGTTGCATATCAACCGTCCGCTTGTACAAGTCGTACTGCAGGGGAAAGTTCTTGCCCCAGACGGCCGGATCTTCGGTCTCGTCGGTGATCTCGACCACTCGGAAAAACGGGTTTCGTGCTTCTTGTTTTCGCTCGAAGATATTGACCAGCAGGGCCGTCACGCCGAACGCCGCAACAGCAACGGTCAGGGCAAGCGTTGCGGACAGCCAGAATACCCGTTTTGGAGACAGTCGAAGACGATTCTCCGCATCATGGTTTGCGTCGCTCATGACAGTTGCTCCTTAAGGTCGCCGTGTAACTATTCCAGATGCCCAACAGCACTGTGGCACCGTATGCACTCCATTGGCTCGCCGCCTCCGCCGCCAAAATCTATCTGATGCACGATATCCTCGTGGCAGTAACGGCAACTGGCTTCGGCAATGTCCCGGTTGAACTGCGTAATCTGAATGGGCTCGTGAAAATGGCCCGTGGTGAAAGCCAGCGAATGATGGTACCCGTTGACGCCCTTTGTATAATACTTTGGAATCAAGGAGTGGGGGGTATGGCAGTCGTTGCAGGTGGCAACAGCATGGTGGCTGCCTTTGGCCCAGGCATCATAATGGTCTTGCATGATATGACAGTTGGCGCATGTGGCGGGGTCGTTGCCCAGGTAGGAGAACCCCTTTGCGTAAACGAACGTGTATGAGCCCACACCAAGGCCAAGCCCTGCCACGGACCCAAGGATGACGGCGGCTATTCGGGCAATCCGGCGATACATGGTCTTGTCCGGTCCTGGACTTATGGCGCCACTCTGAGAAGGCCACTCATTGTTCAGCAAGGATAACACAGATGACTGGTCAAATCAAGAGAAAGACGATAGTATTTGTCCGTTGAGTGGGAGGGCCTTTCCCGTCTACCCCTCCAGAATGTGAGGGGTGGCCATGTGACTCAATTAAGCATGTGTTCTCCGGCAGATTCGCGGCGCGTGCATATTTCGGGCGCGGCCATCTTGTGAATTCGGCTGAGCGCGGCCGGGCATGACGGTTCTGCGCGGCCGTTCATTTCGGTTGAGTGCGGCCGGCGAATTCGCGCGCGGCCACTTCTCTGG
>Ga0116149_1004149_pt1 | contig 14415 bp, 13 predicted proteins | sample AD_UKC057_MetaG_FD_89787 | JGI IMG/M metagenome (GOLD analysis project Ga0116149, IMG submission 89787) | Active sludge microbial communities of municipal wastewater-treating anaerobic digesters from USA - AD_UKC057_MetaG | ecosystem: Engineered > Bioreactor > Anaerobic > Digestate | place: USA... | reverse complement strand
CCAGACAATATGGGGTCTCAGCTGGCTTCCTTTTTCACAGAGGTCACCGTTATTTATTTCCCTGTAACCGATATCGTAAACAAGTGAAGGGTCAGCAGTGCTTCTTGCTTTTGTAAGTTCGCCATGAAGATGAAGGATCTTTGTACTTCCTGCCCGCTCATGAAGATTATCGACATTTTGTGTAATAATATGAACATCAAAATACTTTTCGAGTGCAGCAACTCCTTTATGTCCGGAATTGGGTTGACAGTCTGCCAGCTGGCGTCTCCTTTCATTATAAAATCTCAGGACAAGGTCTCTGTTCTTATACCAACCCTCAGGTGAGGCTACTTCATTAACATCATATTCTTCCCATAATCCGCCGGTTTCCCGGAATGTCCGTATACCACTTTCCTGCGACATACCTGCACCTGTAAGTATTACAAGCTTCTTCATGTGTAATTTGTAATGTGGAGCAAATTTAGTAATAATTCGGGACGGATTGCTTCGTCGTCCCGCTGGGGCGGGACTCCTCGCAATGACGGTAGTTCTACCGCCACATCGTGTTACCGTCATTGCGAGGAGCGAAGCGACGAAGCAATCCTTATCGAATAATTACTAACTTAGCTCCCCGTTACATTGCAACGAATTATGACTCCCCACCACCGAAAAATTATCCTCGCGGTTACCGGTGCAAGCGGATCGGTTTACGCGAAGAAGCTTCTCGATTTATTACCTGCACTTAAGACCCCGCCGGTAGAGATTGCAGTGATTTTCTCCGATAATGCAAAGGAGATATGGAAGTATGAAACCGGAGACCCGTTCCGGGCAATTCCGCCGGTTAAGGAATACTCCAATAAGGATTTTTATGCACCCTTTGCATCGGGATCATCAGATTATGACACGATGATAATTTGTCCTGCTTCAATGGGAATATGCGGAAGAATAGCAAATGGCACATCGGAAGACCTCATTGCCAGGGCCGCGGATGTTATGCTTAAGGAAAGGAGAAAACTGATAATCGTTCCGAGGGAAACTCCCTATAACCTTATCCACATAAGGAACATGGAAACCCTTACCCTTGCCGGGGCAATAATCTGTCCGGCAACCCCTTCATTTTACAGCAAACCGGAGACAATCGATGACCTTGTCCTGACTGTTGTTGAAAGAATAGTCACACTGGCAGGTTTTGAAACAGATACATACAGGTGGATGACCAATGATTGATAAAAAGATCGTCAGGTTCTTTAAGAAGCATCATGTTCTCACCATAGCAACCAGCTATGAAAATATGCCATGGTGTGCCAGTTGTTTTTATGTTTATCTTGAAGATGAAAATGCTCTTGTATTCACAAGCGATATCAAAACCCGTCACGGTCAGGAATTTCTCAGAAATCCACATGTTTCAGGAGCCGTTGCGCTTGAAACAAAAATCATCGGCAAAATCCGGGGTATTCAGTTTTCCGGGATTGTGTCAGAGCCTTCCGGGGAGCTCCTGGAAAGAGTAAAATCAGCTTACCTGAAGAGATTTCCCATTGCTATGTTAATGGAAACGAGGCTCTGGATAGTGAACCTGACCTTTATTAAATATACCGATAACAGGCTGGGTTTCGGGAAGAAACTGATCTGGAAAATGGAGGATATCTGAAAAATGAGTAAGCCAGCCGCAAAAACCCCTGAATAATACCTGCCTGAGGGCTGATGTAAAAATCATAAAGTGATGTTTTACAATAATTTGACTTTGCGTACTTTGCGAATTCTTAGCGTACTTTGCGGTTAGAGAGGATTATTGGTATGGTCTCAGGGAATCATTTTCCCAACTGTTGTTTTACGATTTTAGCGATATATTTCCCGAGAATATCAAACTCAATATTCACAACCGTTCCTTTCCTGATCTGGTGGAAATTTGTAACTTCATATGTAAAGGGAATTATAGCCACCTGGAATGATTTTGGCTGTGAGTTGACCACGGTCAGACTTACACCATTGACCGAAACAGAGCCCTTTTCTACAGTAATATAATCATCCTGAAGCGGTTCGTATTCAAATGTATAGTACCAGCTTCCTCCTGCTTCCTTAACATCGGTGCACACTGCAGTCTGGTCAACATGGCCCTGTACCATATGCCCATCCAACCTGCCATCCAGCTTTGCACTTCGTTCCAGGTTAACCTTATCGCCGACCTTCAGGAGGCCGAGATTTGATTTCTCCAGGGTTTCCCTGATGGCCGTAACGGTGTAAGTATCTTCTTCCTTTCTGACCACAGTAAGACAGACACCGTTGTGCGAAATGCTCTGATCGATTTTCAGCTCACTGGTGAACGGACATCTCATTGTGATGTGAAGGTTATCCTTATCCTTTTCGATCTTAACGACCGGAGCGGCTACTTCAACTATTCCTGAAAACATATGCTGCAAGATTTATTTTTGCAAATTTAGAAAATAAAACTACCTCTTCCTCCTGACCTTCTTCTTCTCAACCGGAAAACCATCCCTCTTCCATGCAACTATTCCGCCATCAAGGTTATAGAGCTTTTTAAATCCCTTTTCTTGAAAGAACTCAGCGACTCTTTTACTGCGGTAGTCAATTGAACAATAAAAGAACAGTGCAAATTTTTTATCAATTGTATCTGCGGAAATTTCGAGATTTCCTGATGACGGGATATTTACAGCATCTTTGATCCTGTTGCCCCTGTATTCAAAAAATTCCCTGACATCGATCAATATGGCACTGTCAGCGCGGAGATACCTGAGGTGAAAATCATAAGGTTCAAGTGACAGGTATCTGGAGGAATCAGGTATCTGGGCTTGGATCAAAGCGCTGCCGGAAACCAGCAAGGAGACAAAGATGGCTAATAATCTCATCAGGTAATCACTAATTTGAAGCTTACAAAAATATAAATATTTAATATCTGTTCCACAAACATGTCGCCTCTACGAGGCTCATAAATGTGCAAATGGCCTGCGCTCTGCGCTCTGCGCTCTGCGCCATTTCCCTTTGTCTCCCCGTCTCCTCATCTCCCCCTCTCCCTCTCTCCCTCTCCCCTCATCTCCTTTTCTCTCTTCCCTTCTCCATTTCTCCCAATCCCCCCATCTCCCCCTCCTTCTTCCCCGCCTTTCATCCTTCTTTAACTTTTATTATCTTTGTCCGTTTTTTTAAATAACTTAAACGTCAGTTCAATGGGAAAGCGATTTCCTGAATATAAGGCTCTTGACCTTGCTCAGGTAAATAAAGATGTACTCAGGATATGGGACAAAAATGATGCGTTCCACAAGAGTATCCGTCAGCTTGATGGTAAAGGCGAATTTATATTTTATGAAGGTCCGCCTTCTGCAAACGGTATGCCTGGCATCCATCATGTAATGGCAAGGACAATTAAAGATGCGATTTGCCGCTATAAAACCCAGTGTGGTTATGAAGTAAAACGTAAAGCAGGGTGGGATACTCATGGATTGCCTATTGAGCTTGGAGTTGAAAAAGCACTTGGCATTACAAAAGAGGATATCGGAACGGAAAAGATCTCCATTGAGGAATTCAATAAAGCCTGCCGGATCGATGTGATGAGATATACCGATCAGTGGGAAGAACTTACGCGAAAGATGGGATACTGGGTCAATATGGACAATCCGTATATAACCTATGATAACCGTTATATCGAGACTTTATGGTGGCTTCTGAAACAACTGTATTCAAAGAATCTGCTTTACAAGGATTATACTATCCAGCCATTTTCACCGGCAGCAGGAACAGGACTGAGCTCGCATGAACTTAATCTGCCTAACTGCTACCGCGATGTAAAGGATACAACATGTATTGCACTCTTCAGACTTGTCAGGGATCAGAAATCTGAGTTCCTTTATGAAAAGACAGATACTGATGATGTCCATATTATGGCCTGGACAACCACTCCCTGGACACTTCCTTCAAATACGGCTCTGGCTGTGGGGAAAGAAATAATATATATAAAGGTACGCACCTTTAATCCGTATTCATGTGAACCTGTTACTGTAATTATTGCAAAAGAACTACTTAATTCAATGTTCCCTGAGGCAAATGCCGGTCTTGAAATTTCAGATTATAAGCCGGGGGATAAGAAAATCCCATATAAAGTGCTGGATGAATTTCCCGGAGGAAAGCTTGAAGGTATAAGTTATGAGCAGCTTATTGACTGGGTTAAGCCTGATAAGGGAGCATTCAGAGTTCTTACGGGTGATTTTGTGACTACTGTGGATGGTACAGGTATTGTTCATATTGCACCGACATTCGGCGCCGATGACTACAAAGCAGGCAAGGAGAATGGTGTTCCCGGAATGATGTTGAAACTGAAAGACGGTACTTATACTCCTATGGTTGACAGGAAAGGGTATATGGTACCAATAGCCGATCTGGATGAGAATTTTGTAAAGGAAAGAGTTAATTTAAATACTTATTCAGGCTTTGCGGGTCGTCCGGTTAAGAATGAATATGATGAAAGCATTCCCAGGGATGCTGATACCCTTGATGTTGATATAGCAGTGATGCTTAAGCAGAACGGGAAAGTGTTCAGAATAGAAAAGATGGTGCACAGTTATCCTCATTGCTGGAGGACAGACAAACCGGTGCTTTACTATCCGCTCAATGCATGGTTTATCCGTACAACTGCCCTTCGTGACAGGCTGATTGAACTTAATAACACAATTAACTGGAAACCCCAGTCAACCGGTACAGGTCGTTTTGGCAAGTGGCTGGAGAACCTTGTCGACTGGAACCTTTCACGTTCGCGTTTCTGGGGTACACCACTGCCGATATGGATCACTGACGACAGGAAAGAATCCATCTGCATAGGTTCTGTAAGTGAGCTTAAGACAGAAATTGAGAAATCAGTTAATGCCGGATTCATGAACAAGAATCCTCTGGCTGAATATGTTGAGGGTGATAACTCTAAGGAAAATTATGAGAAGTTCGATCTTCACAGACCTTTTGTCGATGAAATAATACTTGTCAGTAAATCCGGTAAGAGAATGCACCGTGAGCCCGACCTTATAGATGTGTGGTTCGACTCTGGAGCAATGCCTTATGCCCAGGCTCATTATCCGTTTGAGAACAAGGAGAATTTCAGTGATATGTTCCCGGCCGATTTTGTTGCCGAAGGTGTTGACCAGACAAGGGGATGGTTCTTTACACTTCATACAATAGCATGTATGACATCCGATTCGGTAGCATTTAAGAATATTATTTCAAACGGGCTTGTGCTTGATAAGAATGGCAACAAGATGTCGAAGCGCCTCGGTAATGCAGCCGATCCGTTTAAGATAATTGAAGATTATGGTTCTGATCCATTACGCTGGTATATGCTTACAAACTCCCAGCCCTGGGATAACCTTAAATTCGATGTTGAAGGTGTTGAAGAAGTGAAGCGCAAATTTTTCGGGACTCTTTATAATACTTATTCGTTTTTTGCCCTGTATGCCAATGTAGATAATTTCAGGTTTGCAGAAAGGGATATCCTTGTTAACGACAGGCCTGAAATTGACAGGTGGATCATGTCGTTGCTCAATTCGCTTGTAAGGGAAGTTGGGAAGTGTTATGAAGATTATGATCTTACAAGGGCAGGAAGAGCTATCCAGGATTTCGTGATAGATAACCTCAGTAACTGGTATGTCCGTCAGAGCAGGAAGCGTTACTGGGGAGGGGATTATGACCATGACAAGATAGCGGCCTACCAGACATTATATGCATGTCTCGAGACAGTTAGCAGACTTGCTGCTCCAATCGCTCCATTCTTCATGGATCAGCTATTCCGCGACCTCAATATGACTACCGGCAGGCATCATGAGGAATCTGTTCATCTGGCAGTATTCCCGAAACATGATGAATCCCTTATTGACAAGGATCTTGAGGAGAGAATGGATATAGCTCAGAAGATATCTTCAATGGTACACGGTCTGAGAAGAAAAGTGAGTATTAAAGTTCGTCAGCCCCTCGCAAAAATAATGATCCCGCTCCCCGACAGGTATTTTAAAGAGAAGTTTGAAGCCGTAAGGGATCTTGTACTTACCGAAATCAATGTCAAGGAAGTTGAATATATTGAAGATACAGCAGCTATTCTGGTAAAAAGGATAAAGCCGAACTTCAAAACACTTGGTCCGAGGTTCGGGAAGCTTATGAAAGAAATAAGTAATGCAATTTCAGGACTTTCGCAGAAAGATATTGCTGACTTTGAATCTTCCGGATCCTGTTCATTGAATATAAACGGCCAGCATGTTGACCTCACCCTTACTGATGTTGAGATCATTTCTGAAGATATCCCGGGCTGGCAGGTTGCAAATGATGGCAGACTTACAGTTGCACTTGATGTGACAGTGACGGATGAGCTTCGTTATGAAGGAATTGCCCGGGAATTCATTAACCGCATTCAGAATATCCGAAAGGAGAGCGGCTTCAATGTGACTGATAAGATAGTGGTGAAGATTGAGGATCTCGATTTTGTGCGGGAAGCCGTCAGAAGGCATTCAGGCTATATCGGTTCACAGACACTTGCAAGGGAGGTTGTTTTGGAAAAGGAACTGTCGGGACGGAAAGTCAGGGAAGTGGAGATTGATGAGGTGGTAGTGAAGGTTGTTATCGACAAGGACTAATGTTCCGATAAGTTGTGGTACGTGGAACGGATTGCTTCGTCGCTTCGCTCCTCGCAATGACTGTGCCTGTCCGATTAATTGTAGTTTACGGAACGGATTGCTTCGTCATCCCACCCCCAGGCTCCTGGTCGTCAACCTAACGGAGTTTTGTGGAAAACTTTCCCCTCCTTTTTTTAAGGAGGGGTGGACAGACCACAAGATCACCTAATGTGTAGGAATATAGATTTTCTGGCCGGGGTGGTTTATTTTATTCAGAGACATAAATTCCCGTTTGCTAATTCCGTTTTAACCACCCCGGCCGGGAAAATGACCATTGTAAACGCTTCAAAATTAGAAATCCCAACCACCCCTCCTTTGAAAGGAGGGGAAAGTTATTTAGTTACAATCCAGATAATTACAATAATTTTCGTTATAATCGTATTTCTTAGCTTGACGGCTATGCCTCCAGGCGGGACAAAGAAGCAATCCTTCACGTAAACTCCAATTAATTGGACCAGTCCCTTTCCGGAAATTTGTATTTTACTTTTCGTTACATTTGTGTACTATTAAGCAACAATGAAACGAATCCTCGTCACCGGAGGTGCCGGATTTATCGGATCCCACCTTTGTGAAAAGCTCCTCAGCATGGGGAATGAGGTCATCTGCCTCGATAATTACTTCACGGGGTCGAAGAAGAATATTATGCATCTTCTCGATAACCATTGCTTTGAAGTGATCAGACATGATATAACAATGCCGGTCTATATCGAGGTTGATGAGATATATAATCTTGCCTGTCCCGCATCACCTGTTCACTATCAATATAACGGCATAAAAACTATTAAAACATCCGTGATGGGGGCCATAAATACTCTCGGGCTGGCAAAGAGGACTAAATCAAAGGTGATGCAGGCATCGACGAGCGAGATATATGGCGATCCGGCGGTTCATCCGCAACCTGAAAGCTACTGGGGAAATGTAAATACTCTTGGTCCGAGAGCATGCTATGATGAGGGGAAACGTTGTGCAGAGACGCTTTTTATGAATTACTACATGCAGCACAGACTGAAGATCAAAATAGCCAGGATATTCAATACATATGGCCCGAGAATGAGCACAAATGACGGCAGGGTGATCTCAAATTTCATCGTTCAGGCATTGAAAGGAGAGGATATTTCCATTTTCGGCGATGGCACCCATACCCGAAGCTTCCAGTATGTCGATGATCTTATAAACGGGTTGATAAGAATGATGGATACTCCCGATAATTTTACCGGACCGGTTAATCTGGGTAATCCGGTTGAGTTTTCAGTAAAGGATCTGGCAGAAAAGATAATAAAGATGACAGGATCAAAATCAAAGATCAGGCACCTGCCTCTTCCCGAGGATGATCCTAAGCAAAGGAAACCGGATATTACTCTTGCCATAAGGGAACTGGAATGGAAACCTGTTGTCGGACTTGAGGAAGGACTTGAAAAAACGATAGGATATTTCAGGAATATATTAAAGTAATAATTAAGTCTTTCTAAGTCAAAATTGTTCATAATTTTCTGACTTCCTTTGTGACCCTTTATGATAACCTTTGTGACTCTTCGTGGTAAAAAAAATTTAACCGCAAAGAGCACTAAGGTCCCGATAGCTATCGGGATCACAAAGGACACAAAGTTTATGAAAGACTAAACTAAAGATTCATTCTCAGAGCTTTCTTTACTAATCATTTGCAAATTAAGTCTGCATACCGTTTAAATTAATTTTTTTCACATGAAGATCATCTGGAAGTATTTAAAACCATTCAAAGGACTACTGTTTCTGGCGATGGGTTTAGCTGCCATTGCCCAGATCCTGGAACTTATTGATTCGATCATCTTCGGAAAGATCATTGACAATTTTGCAGTGAACAGGGGTGATCGCAGTGAGGATGAGCTCATCAGGGGAGCATTGCGGCTGCTTGTCCTTGCAGTAAGTATTGCCCTTCTGTCAAGGCTGGCACGCGCATTTACCGACTATGTAACCCGTCTGGTTGTACAGAAGTTCGGTTTGTCGGTTTTCGATGAAGGATTAAAGCATACCCTTCGGCTTCCCTATCATGAATTTGAAGAGACAAGCAGCGGACATGTTTTCTTCTTTTTATCCTTTTATGGCTGATATTCCGGAATGTTCTTTCAACAGGCGAGCTGATCTCAATGCAGTTCATCTCTACCCGTATCATGTTCCCGCTTCAGGATCTGGGTAGTATTATTCTGGCATACCGTGAGGCCGAAGCTTCCCTTCAGATTTTCAACGAACTCATGAAGAAAGAGCCCGAATACCGGCCTGAAGATCCTGTCGAGATCGGTGATATTGAGAAACTCAATTTTGATAAGGTAAACTTCCGGTATAAAAAAGCCGATCATGATGCTATTGAAGATCTCTCCTTCAGGGTTAAAAGAGGAGAGACAATTGCTTTTGTCGGTCCTTCCGGTTGCGGGAAGTCAACTCTTGTAAAGCTTCTTGTCGGATTATATACACCTACAAGCGGAACCATTTATTATGACGATATTCCTGCAAAGGATATCCGGTATAACAGGATGAGGCGGCAATTGGGTTTTGTCACACAGGACACTCAGCTTTTTTCCGGGACGATCAGGGAGAACCTTCAGTTTGTTAATCCGGAAGCCACAGATGAACAGATCAATGAAGCGCTCAGGAAAGCATCTGCAACGGAAATGATCAGGAGCTCCCCCTTAGGGTTGGATACCATGCTCGGGGAAGGCGGGAAAATGGTATCGGGAGGGGAAAAACAAAGACTTGCAATTGCAAGGGCACTTGTCCGCAAGCCAAATATTCTGATCTTCGATGAGGCCACTTCTGCTCTTGATTCAATAACCGAGGAGGAGATTACCGGAACTCTTAAGGAAATATCATCCGGTAAGCAGCAGATCACTCTTATGATAGCTCACCGGTTGTCAACGATAATGCATGCCGACAGGATCTATGTTCTGGAAAAGGGAAAGATAATTGAAGAAGGTACCCACTTTACCCTTCTGGATAAAAAAGGACTTTATTATGCTATGTGGAGGCAGCAGATAGGTGAAAGAAAAACCGTCCCTGTTGTTTGAGACGGTATTCCTTATTCGTATAAATTCTTCAGAAGTTATCCGTTCAACCGTTATGGCGTTAACCAGGACGGATCGTCCGTGATCTACTTCTGTTTCATTTTGGCATCAATGCATAAGGTGGCATGAGGTACTGCCCGTAATCTTTCCTTGGATATCAGTTTCCCCGTTTCACGGCATATACCATAGGTCTTATTCTCGATCCTTACAAGAGCAGCCTGAAGGTGTTGTATGAATTTCAGCTGACGCTGGGCCAGCCTGCCGGCCTCCTCCTTTGATAAAGTAGTTGCACCCTCTTCCAGTACCTTGAAAGTGGGAGAGGTATCCATTGTATCATTACTCTCCTCGTGAGTTATGCTCGACTTCAATATCTCATAATCTTTTCTGGCCTTATCCAGCTTAGCCAGGATGATCTCCCTGAATTCCTCAAGCTCCTCATCCGAATATCTTGTTTTTTCAGCCATGGCATAAGATTTTAATTATGCCGCAAAGGTAGGACTTTTTAATTATAAAAAAAACGAAACAATATTAACAAAGGGCGTAACGGCACAAAGGCACAGCGGCGCAAAGGCACAGCGCATAGCCGTCAACCTAAGAGGATTTGGGTATTTAGTTTCCCCTCCTTTTTTTTAAGGAGGGGTGGCCAGACCACACCATAATCTAATGTGCATAAATATAGATGTTCTGGCCGGGGTGGTTTATTTTATTCTGAGAACTAAGTTCCCGTTTCCTAATTACTTTTTAACCACCCCGGCCGGAAAAAGGACAATTGTAAACATTTCAAAATTTGCAATTCCGGCCACCCCTCCTTTGAAAGGAGGGGAAAGTTAATTAGCTGCAATCCAGATAATTACAGTAGGTTCCTTATTATTGGATTTCTTGGGTTGACGGCTATGGGGCATACCCTCGTACCGTCCCACCCTCGTACCGTCGCACCGCTTTGCACCTTTCCGCCTTTTTTCTATCTTTGGCCAAAATTTCTGGAAATGGACCCGGTTCTTCCGTCTGAAGGCAACATACCTAAACTGATTAAAAAACAACCTCCTCCCAGGTGGTTTGCCGTTTATACAAATCCCCGTGCCGAGAAACTTGTTCATTCAAGGTTGCAGGAAGAAAGTGTCGAATCTTTTCTTCCTCTTCAGAAGACTTACAGGAAGTGGAGCGACAGAAAGAAGCTGGTACTGAAACCACTGCTTTCATCCTATGTATTTGTAAAGGTCGTGCCAAAGGAATTTATTAAAGTCTATAAGATAAACGGTGTTGTAAAGTTCGTTTCTTTTGAAGGGCAGCCTGTTGCGATTCCCCAGAAACAGATAGATAATCTGAAATTGATAGTTGACAGCGATGCGGAGATAGAGGTTACAACAGAACAGTTTGAAAAGGGTGATGTGGTTGAAGTAATAAACGGTTCACTGGTCGGGCTGACAGGCGAGCTGATCAGGGTCGGAGGAAAGAAAAGGGTAATTATCCGGATTGATAAGCTCGATCAGAATATTCTTCTTACAATACCGGTTACATTTCTGAGAAAGATAAAGTCATCAGAGCAAAATTCCGGTACTGATGAGGATCAGAAGTAAGCTGAAAGTTTTAATAAGATAAAAATCCTTTAACCGCAAAGTTCGCAAGGTTAACCGCAAAGTTCACAAGGTAAACCGCAAAGGGCGCTAAGCAAACCGCAAAGATCGCAAGGTTAAGCGTAAAGGTCGCAAAGACTTATGAAAAGGCTACAAAGTTGATGGTAGAGACCACAAAGCTCTGAGTTGTAGATGATTAACTTTGTGCTCTTTGCGAATTCCTTGCGCTCTTTGCGGTTAAAGAATCTATCAGGTGAGGCACCCTCTTCTTCCCTTAAACAAGTTATAATCCAAGTTCTTTTAACCGAATCTTTATCCTGAATGAATTAGGAATTTCCTCTTCGCTGATCAGGATCAGATATCCTCCACCGCCGGCACCGGATAATTTCCAGGCTTTTGCCTTTCCCTGATATTGTTCTATGATCTTTTTAATTTCGGGAGTTACCATTTTCGGGAACATCCTGATCTGTGAATGAAATGAATCCAGAAAACCTTTTGAAAATTTCATGATGTCTTTTAAAAGCAGTCCCTCCCATGCTGTTTCTGCTGCTTCTGTAAGGCTTCTGACGTTTTCTTCATTAATATATGTATCGGAAAGGACATTAAAACCCACAGGTCTGGGCCACAGTGTAACCATACAGAGTCTTTCCTCGAGCCAGCCGATGATATCCGGATCGGTTATTGTATCAAAGCTGGACGGCCAGTATTTTCCTTTCTCATAGAAGAACTTGTTTATCCCGGGCATTGTAATTCCTATCGAATCCTGAGAACCGCTCACTTCCACGGTTCCGGGATCATTGTCATACCTGAAAAGCGTTTTTGCCAGTTTTTCGGGTTTTTCAAGAGGAAGATGATCGTTCCATAGTTCTATAGCCTTTTTCCTGGTCGATGTGGCCATTCCCGACCGTTCATTGAATTCTATTGTCGGTTCAATAGAAGCTGTAATTGCTGCCCCCGGATGATATTTCGATACATAAGGCTGATCAATCCATGTTCCTGCAATGTCGATCCTGTAAGGTATGGGTCTGGATGATCGCAATGCTGTTGTTGATCTTACAGGCAGGTTGGCATGAGGGATCCTTCTGAGTACCTTATATTCAACGTTCAGATCCCTGCACAGATCTTCTTTTTCGGGAGAATGGCCATCTTCATTTACGATGAAAATATCAGGTTTGAGTATCCTCATATCTTCTTCAAAATCCATCAGTCCGCTTCCCCTGTTAACCCCTACTTTATGAACGCATGCCAGGGCGCTGATCATGTAGGCGCGTTCTTCTTCGGAATAAACAGTTTCCCTTCCCTTGAGATCTTTTATTGTCTTATCTGAACCCAGACCTATATACAGATCGCCATATTGTGCGGCTTCCTGCAGAAAAGCAACATGCCCCGAGTGGAGCATATCAAAACAACCCGATACGAATACTTTTTTTCTACTATTATCCATATTTCGAATTTTGTCTGTTAGTCGTGCAGTCTTGCGGTCGTGCAGTCGTGCCTTGCCATCCGTAGCTTGCCTGGAACATCGGAGCTTTTTTGACCAACGGAGCTTAAGTGAAAGATGGCAGTCTTACGGTCTTTACGTCTCCTTATCTCCTCCTCACTTTATCTCCTCCTCACCTTATCTCCCCCTCTCCTCATCTCCCTTTCTCCCCCTCCTTCTTAATTGCTTCTCGCATCATGAAAGAAAATATTCCACCATGACCTGAAAAAATACTTTGTATCAGTTTTTACCGGATGTTTTTCATACTGATCGAGGTATTTCATTTCAGAAGCCTGGATCTCTTCAAGGTTGGCAGGCATATCGGCATAATACGGAGGAACCAGTCCGGGCTTATGCTTTTGTCTTCTTTCCCTGACACTCTCATCATATAGATCAAAATACTGTTTGCTGAGAGGTCTTACACCGACGAGCTTCATATTCCCCTCAAGCATATTAATGAACATCGGGAACTCATCGAGCCACACTTTTCTGCAGAACGATCCCCATGATGTGATCCTGAAATCGTCACGGAATTTACCGCCTTCCTGGAGGTCATGCATTTTATATACATAATCCTGGATATACTCGGAGTAAGGGTGCATGGTCCTGAGTTTGTATACTTTGATCAGATTCCCATCTTTACCTACCCTGGGCAGAGCAATGATTGGGCCGTAATAATAACCATTGGTGGGCAGAGGTTCGCCTGTCTTTTTTGCTTCAATGCAAAGTTTATTTTCGATAAATGATTCCTGCCTGATCCGGAATCCTCCCCGGCAAAGACGTCCGAGAGCTTCTGCGCGTGAGATCACCATGTTATTGCCCCGTGTAAGGAACATATATAATGGACGGGTGAATCTCAGCTTTGGGAGAATACGTTTCACTATGAAATCAAAGGAATACCAGATATAGTTAATAACAGGCGGAAATTTCTTCAGCAATCTCTTTTTCCGCTGATCTTTTGTTTCAACACAGCAGAAAAAATATCCGTTCAGTTCAAGCTTACTGTTAACAGCATCAATAAAGCGATCAAGTTGTTTTATATCATTGATGCGGTGGAGATTGATTATGTATTTATATTTCTCCACCGGCAGGCTTTCAATATTAAAAACTGTAGTCGTCGATAATACTGCCGTACTGCCATTCAGTTTCGGACCGGTCATATCTATTATTGCCCTTGCCATATCCGGCCCCGATTCATTCTCTATGGCTTTAAATACACCGGGATTAACTTCATGAACCTCCCCGCGGTTTTTGCCGTTACCGTTACCATTACCATTCAGGTTATTCACGAGTTCCTCTTCACTGGGTTTTCTGTATTTCCTGAATTTTTCAGCTTCCTCATAATCGCGGATGTTGGCTTTTTTATAAGCTATGAATATCGACCCGGCCAGGAGTTCCAGCACCGTGGCAATAAGTATTGTTCCAAGGACCACTGCACGCGAATAGGAATAGTCGCGGAAGATATACATAATCAGAGCAGTAATTGAAATGGCAATTATATTACTGCTTATGACTCTGTTAAAGAGAGTTGTGAAGTTGATGATCTTTCCCCTGTGCATCTTGCCATTCAGCAGTGAAACCGACAGCCAGATCAGGGTAAGTATTCCGAAAAACACGATGTGAGACGGGACATAGGAACTCAGGCCGGAAGGTTTTAATGCGGCCATTATCAGAAAAGATATTGCAAGAAT
>Ga0116149_1004146_pt1 | contig 14421 bp, 10 predicted proteins | sample AD_UKC057_MetaG_FD_89787 | JGI IMG/M metagenome (GOLD analysis project Ga0116149, IMG submission 89787) | Active sludge microbial communities of municipal wastewater-treating anaerobic digesters from USA - AD_UKC057_MetaG | ecosystem: Engineered > Bioreactor > Anaerobic > Digestate | place: USA... | reverse complement strand
TGGGGCAGAACTTCCTGCACGATTCAAATCTTCTGGAGAAGATCTCCGCGGCCGGAGAGCTCACGGCGGCCGATCAGGTGCTGGAGATCGGGCCGGGACTGGGTCCCCTGACGGAGCGGCTGATTCAATCCGGAGCCCATGTTCTGGCGGTGGAGCTGGATGGGCGGCTGGTCGAGATCCTGCGGGATCGCTTTGGCGCGGCGGAAAATCTGGAGCTGCTTTGCGGCGACGGGATGAAGGTGGTCAAAGAGCGGGAAGACTGGGGCGCCTGGAAAATGGTGGCCAATCTGCCGTATTCGTCGGCTTCGGCGATTCTGGTGGAGGCGGCTCTGAAGCCGGCCTGCTTCCGAAAAATGGTGGTCACGCTTCAATGGGAGGTGGTGAACCGGATAGCGGCCTCGGCGGGCACGGCCGATTATGGGCTCCTGACGCTTCTCCTGCAACTCCGCTACAGGGTAACGCAGCGCTTCAAGATACGGAGCGGCTCGTTCTTCCCACCGCCGGAGATCGATTCGGGAGTGATCGTCCTGGAGCGGCGCGCGGAGGAGGTGCTGCCCGTTGAGCTGCATCCGCTTTTTGTGGAGGTCGTGAAGCAGGGCTTCAGCCAGCGGCGCAAAATGATGAAGAAGCTCCTCAAGATGAAGTGGGAGCCCGAGCGGCTGGACGAAGCTTTCCGGCGACTAAACCTCCCCGAGGGGATTCGTGCCGAGAAGGTGACGCTAAAACAGTTTGCCATTTTGACCGAACTGCTGCATGATTCCCTGACGGAAAGAGCGAGATGAAGTTTTCAATTTGCAATGAAATTTTCCGGGATTGGGATTTGAGGGAGATATTCCGTACAGCCCGGAAGACAGGTTACGACGCCGTGGAGATCGCCCCGTTTACCCTGGCCGATTCGGTGGAAGAGATCAGCCGCGCCGAGCGTGCCCGCATCCGTGCCATGGCGGCGGAGGAAGGGATCGCTCTTTCGGCGATTCACTGGGTATTGGTCAAGCCCGAGGGTCTCTACATCAACCACCCGGACCGGGCGATCCGGGAGAAGACCTCGAAGTATTTTATCGAGCTGGTCGATTTTTGCGCCGATATCGGGGCCAAAGCCATTGTGGTGGGCTCGCCCAATCAACGGCGGGTGCTGGAGAATGTCAGCTTTGAAGATGCGCGGGCCTGGGCTCTGGAGACTTTCAGAGCCGCGGTGGGTCGTGCCCGTGAGCGGGAAGTCACGCTCTGCCTGGAACCGCTGAGTGCGGCCGAGACCAATTTCATCAATACGGCACGGGAGGCGATCGATTTCACGCGGGAACTGGATAACCCGGCCTTCAAGATTATTTTGGATGTCAAGGCGATGTGCTCGGAAGGCCGTCCGCTGCCCGAGATTATCCGCGAGAGCAAAGGGTACTTCGCCCACTTCCACGCCAATGACCGGAACCTGAAGGGGCCCGGTTTCGGGGATGTCGATTTTGTCCCGATTTTGAGAGCGCTGAAAGAGGTCGGCTATGAGGGCTACGTCTCCGTGGAGGTGTTTGAGTTTGAGGAAGGGGCCGAGGTGATCGCTTCGCGGAGTCTGGAGACGCTTCAGAGAGCCTGGCAAGAGGTCTTGCGTCAGGCGAATACACGGGAGGCTAACGGATGATGAAGCGCAGCCATGCCGGAGCCTCACTTCTGCGAGCGGGGACGGACCTGAGCATTCTGGGACGCGTCATCACGCTGCCGACGGTTCTCAGCAATTGCCTGGCCGGCTGGGTCCTGAGCGGTTGCGGCAATATCGATAAGCTGGTTTTGGCCTGCCTGTCGCTCTTCTTCCTGCAGGTAGCCATCTCCTGGCTGACGGTCATATTTGATATCAAGAGCGAATCGGATTACCAGCGGATGTACCCCTGGCTTTCGACGCGTGCGGCCTTGCGGATTCCCTGGATTCTGATCGTGATTTTTATCTGGCTGGGGATACTCCTGGCGGCCTGCTGCGGGAGGATGATCGCGATTCTGACCTGCTGGATCGTGTTTGTGGGGATATTGACGGCCTGCACGCACCGGATTTTTTTCCTTTCATCGCTTCTGCCCGGTTTTCTGAGGGCTTCTTACTACGTGGTAGGAGGGAGCGTCGCCTGGGGCGGATTGATGGGTGAGACGCTCTGGGGTGCGGTGGGCATCCTTTTTTATATGTTCGGCTGCGGGTTTGTGACCCGGCAGAGATGGAATGCCGAGCTGCGGAGTCTGGTGATTCCCTCTCTGGCTTTTGCCGTGCCTCTGATACTGGCGCTGATCGTCAATGACGGGGATTACCGCTGGATCGGTATCTGCTTTGTCTGTGCGGTTTTTGCGTGGCTGCTCTATATCTTTTATCAGCAGAATGTCCGGCAGGAAATGGCTCAGACGGCCGGTTACCTGACGGCGACGATCTGCCTGATCGATTTTCTGGCGGCTGGAATCGAATCGGTGGAAGCGGCTCTGATCCTGGGCGGATTGTTCGTACTGAGCAATTTTCTTTGCCGGAACATGAAGAGGATGGACGATATCTGGATTGTCCTCTAAAACTTTTTCTCCTTTTTGGCGCCTCTCTTATTGACTTTTGGGCTTGGATGGGCTAATGTTCATAACGTATTTTGTGACGCTGAGCACTATGAGCATTATGAAAGAGAAAATTTGTCTAAGGAATGGAAGGCGAGAAAGCGGCTTCACCCTGATTGAGCTTCTGGTGGTGATTGCCATTATCGCTATTCTGGCGGGAATGATCCTGCCTGCTTTGGGGAAAGCCAAGGCAAAAACACAGGGTATCTCCTGCATGAACAACACCAAGCAACTTATGATTGCCTGGATTATGTACACCAACGATAACCACGAAAACATCATGCCTAACTGTCAGGGAGGTTATGATCAGGCCGAAATCAATGCAGGCAATAAGAGCTGGATTACCGGTTGGCTTGGTTGGAACCAGGGCGGCAGCAATGCCGGAGATGGTGGCAGAGATAATACCAATATCCTGTTCCTGGTGGATCCCCGCTATGCGCAAATGGCGCCTTACATTGCCAAGGCGGCCAAGACCTTCAAGTGCCCGGCTGATAACTTTGCCAGCCCGGCGGGTCCCAAGGGCGTGATCGGTCAGCAGCGCGTTCGCACCGTCTCCATGAATTCCTTCATGAACGTGGATGGTACCGGCGGAAGCACCTACCTGAACATGAAGATTTACAAGAAAGTTACGGATATGAATCGCCTCAAGCCGACCAGTGCCTGGGTGCTGGTCGATGAACATCCCGACAGTATCAATGACGGCACGCTCTTCCCGGAAGCTTCAGCCGTGCAGGAAGGCGGAATGTGGGTCGTTAGAGGCGACTCCAGAGCAAACTGGCGCGACTATCCCTCTTCGCTGCATAACGGCGCTTGCGGTTTCTCCTTTGCCGATGGACACAGCGAAATCAGAAAGTGGAAGACTCGCCCGATGGTTGTCGATGCCCGTCCCATCAAGTTCATCTACGGTCCTGATACGATCCCGATCGGAGCTGACCGGACCGACTGGGATTGGTTTGCCGAACATTGCAGTGAGCCTGCCAGGTAGGAGATTGTTCTGAAAAACGGGTAATCAAGATTGACGTTTGCTTTTAATGAGCTTCACCTCTGTTTCCGAAAAGGGAACAGAGGTGAAGTTCTTTACGGGAGGAAGAGTTTTTGAAAATAAGCGGCGTTTCGGTTTTTTAGAGCGGTATTTTCTTGTAACCGGAGCCGATTTAAGGCACCTTTCTCCGGATGAAGAAGAGCGTATTTTCACGAAGGAGTTTTCTGAAAACCGCGGGCAGTATTGCGATAACTGCTCCGTTTATTACACGTAACCTGATCTCGGCGCCGCCCAGCGAGCGGGTCCGCTTTGCCGGTTTCGGCGCAGCCAACATGGCCGGAGCCGATATCGCAGAGATCATCAGCCACCCGAAGGTCGATTTCGTCGCGGTGGCCGATGTGGACCAAAATTATCTGGCCCAGCAGAAGGGAAATCATCCCCGGGTCAAAACCTATACAGATTACCGCGAGCTTCTGGACAAGGAAAAGGATATCGACTGCCTGACCGTCTCCACGCCCGATCATACCCATGCGATTATGGCGATGAGCGCGATGCGCCGGGGCATCCACGTCTATTGCCAGAAACCGATGGCGCATGATATCTACGAAGTGCGGCAATTGACCCGCTATGCGGCCGAGCACAAACTCGTTACCCAGATGGGAATTCAGATTCACTCGCACGATATTTACCGCAATACGGCCAAGCTCCTCAAAGAGGGGATTATCGGCAAAATCAAGGAGACCTGGTCCTGGTGCGGGAGCAGCTACGGTTCACTGAATGATCTGCCCGGCGGTGAGGACCCGATCCCCGAGACGCTCAACTGGGACCTCTGGCTCAATACGGCGGCCGAGCGTCCCTACCTGGCCAAGCAGTATCATCCGGGTGTCTGGAGAAACATACTGGACCTGGGAACAGGAGTCTTCGGCGACATGGGATGCCATATTTTTGACAACGTCTTCGCGGCGCTGGATTTGACCGCCCCGCTCACTGTTCGCTCCGAGGGGCCGGCCCCCAATAAATGGTACTGGGCCAAACGCAGCCGGATGCACTACGTCTTCCCCGGTACGAAATATACCGAAGACAAGACGATCAATGTGCATTGGTTTGACGGACCGGAGCGGCCGTCGCAGGAAGTGGCGGATTGGGTCGGGGGCACCCTCCCGCACATGGGAACGCTCTTCTTGGGAACGGAGGGAATTTACCTCATCCCGCACTATACCACGCCGAAGCTTTTCGCGAAGAAGGGCGATAAATATGAAGAGGTTCCCGAGCTGACCAAACGTTTCACGCTGCCGACGGTGAGCCATTGGCATCAGTTTATTGACGCGGTCCGGGGTGAGGATAAGGCGAGCGCCGGTTTTGATTTTGCCGGTCCTCTGGCCGAGGCGGTCCTCTTGGGGAGTGTCGCCTGCCGGTTCCCTGAAACGACGCTCAAATGGGATGCTAAGGAGCTGAAATTCGACCTGAAGGAGGCCAACGCGTTCGTGAAGCGGACCTACCGGGCCGGCTGGAGCGTGGAAGGACTCTAAAAAAGGTCCCCTCAAATAAGGTTTTTCTCAGGCAGGCTTCTGTTACTCTTCCCGCAAGAGTATGAGGAAGCCTGTCTTTTTATTTTTGCTGGAGGAGTTTTTTGTGAAGCATCTCCCCAAGGGGGAGCTGGGTATCTGCTAACTCCGGACTCCGGAGAGGTGCACAAAAAAGGCGGGGTATTTCTACTCCGCCTTTTTGAAAAAAGTCTCAACTTTCAGAGACTACATGATGTATTCATTAATCATGTTTTCGAGATATTCCTGGCGTCCGCTCGCATTGGGGGCCACGTTGCCCTTCTTGAGCATATACTCGCTCAATTCCTTGAAACCGACTTTGCCCTTTTCGATCTCGGCGCCGATTCCGCTATCCCAGGAGGCGTAGCGATTCTTGATGAAATCAGCCAGGCGTCCGTCAGCGCGCATTGCGGCTGCGATTTTGAGACCGCGTGCGAAGGCATCCATTCCGCCGATGTGGGCGAAAAAGAGGTCTTCGGGGGTAAAGCTTTCGCGGCGGACCTTTGCGTCAAAGTTGACACCACCGGTGGTGAAGCCTCCGTATTTCATGAGGGTATACATGATGAGAGAGGTTTCGTAGACGCTGGTCGGGAATTGATCGGTATCCCATCCGAGCATCGGGTCGCCGGTGTTGGCGTCCAGAGAGCCCAGAGCGCCTGCGGATGCGGCGGTCTCCATTTCGTGGTGCATCGTATGGCCGGCGAGTATGGCGTGGTTGGTTTCCAGGTTCAGTTTGAAATCCCTGAGGAGTCCATACTGGCGGAGGAAATTCAGGCAAGCCGCGGCATCGGAGTCATATTGATGCTTGGTCGGTTCTTTGGGTTTGGGCTCGATGTAGAACTGGCCCTTGAAGCCGATTTCCTTTTTGTATGCAACGGCCATCTTGAGGAATTTGCCCAGGTGATCAAGCTCGCGTTTGAGGTCCGTATTGAGGAGAGTGGTGTAGCCTTCGCGGCCGCCCCAGAAGGTGAAACCGCCGCCGCCCAGCTCGAGGGTGACTTCCATGCCTTTTTTGACCTGCGCAGCAGCGTAGGCGAAGGCATCGGCATTGCAGGAGGTCGCGGCTCCGTGCATATAGCGCGGATTGCCGAAGAGGTTGCTGGTGCCCCAGAGCAGTTTGATTCCGGTGCGTTTCATTTCCTCTTTGGCGACCTTGACGACTGCATCCAGGTTTTTATTGGTCTGGCGCAGGGTCGAGCCTTCCGGAGCGATGTCTCTGTCATGGAATGCCCAGAAAGGATTGCCGAGTTTTTCCATGAATTGAAAGGCGACGCGGATGCGTTTTTGCGCATTTTCTATGCTGTCGGTGCCGTCATCCCAGGGGCGGAGCATGGTGCCCATGCCGAAAGGATCGGCGCCCGTGCCGCGGAAGGTATGCCAGTAAACCACGGAGAAGCGCAGATGCTCGGCCATGGTTTTTCCTTCCACGAGCTCTTCGGGGTTATACCACTTGAAGGCCCAGGGATTTTTAGAGGTTGGTCCCTCATAAGATATCTGAGGGATTTTAGAGAAGTATTCTTTCGCCGCGGAGGCGGCACGTTTCTTTTTTATCGTTGCCATAGTTTCTTTAAATGATAGAGTTTTATGCACTAAAGACACCTCAAATCTATCCTCTCTCGGGGTGAGATGCAAGAGCAAAACCGCCAAAAAGGAATTTTGATGCCGCTCTCCCGAGTAGATATTGAAATGTGGATGAAAATGCTGTACCTTCAAGAGTAGAGTAATGAAACCGGAATTGCGTTATGTTGGGCCGGGTTGCTGGGAGCTGCCGCGGCAGGGTGACATGAAAACGGTCGCTCGGATTTATGCGACCGAAGAGATGCTCGACTCCGTCTACGAAGACCGGGTCCACATGCAGTTGGCCAATGTGGCGTCACTGCCCGGGATCGTCGGTCCGGCGATGGCGATGCCCGATTTCCATTGGGGCTATGGTTTCCCGATTGGCGGAGTGGCGGCTTTCGACCTGGATGAGGGCGTGATTTCGCCCGGCGGAGTGGGCTACGACATCAATTGCGGAGTGCGTCTGCTCTCCACGCGCCTGGAAGTCAAAGAGGTGCGCCCGCGGCTCAGAGAGGTCGTGGAGCGGCTTTTCCGCGATGTGCCCACGGGGGTCGGTTCCTCCGGTGTCCTGAGTGTCAACCAAAGTGAACTCGAAGAAGTGGTGCGGCAGGGGGCACGCTGGGCGGTCGGCCGCGGCTTTGGCAGCGAGAGCGACCTGGAGTTCATTGAAGAGCGCGGCACGATGGACCGGGTGGATACGGCGGCGGTGACGCCGCGCTCCTGGAAGCGTGGTCAGGAGCAGTTGGGGACCCTCGGCTCGGGCAATCACTTTCTGGAAGTCGGCTATGTGGACGAGGTCTACGACTTCAAGGCGGCGGAAGCCTTCGGGCTCCGGGAAAACCAGGTGACGCTGATGGTGCACTGCGGTTCGCGCGGCTTTGGCTATCAGATTTGCGATGATTACCTGAGGGAGATGAAATCCACCGGTGAGAAATACGGCATCAAAATTCCGGAGCGTCAGTTGGTCTGTGCACCTTTCAAATCCGACGAGGGTCAGGCCTATTACCATGCGATGAACTGCGCCGTCAATTACGCCTTCGCCAATCGGCAGGTAATTGCCGGCCTGGCCGGACGGTCTCTCAGGAAATCGCTCGGAGTGAGCGATGAAGACCTGGGGCTGCGGACCGTTTACGAGGTGGCGCACAATATCGCCAAAGTGGAGACGCATCTTTGGGAAGATCAGAACAGGAAACTCTGCGTCCATCGCAAGGGGGCGACCCGTGCCTTTGCGGCCGGCCACCCGGATGTGCCCGAGCGTTACCGCGCGATCGGCCAGCCGGTATTGGTGCCCGGGGATATGGGCCGCTCATCGTACGTCCTCTGCGGGACCGATAAAGCGATGAAGAATACTTTCGGCAGTACCTGCCACGGAGCCGGGAGGCGGATGAGCCGCACCCGTGCCGAAAAATCCGCTCAGGGCAGGGATATTGCGGCGGAGTTGTTCAAGAAGGGAATCATCGTCCGCGGGCAGAGCCGCAAGACCCTGGCCGAAGAACTCCCCGAGGCTTATAAGGACGTCAGCCTGGTGGTGGAAGCCTGCAAGACGGCCGGGCTGGTGAGCAAAGTCGTCCGCCTGCGCCCGCTGGGTTGCGTCAAAGGTTAAGAGAGCTCCGGCAATCCCACTCTGCCGCCGGCCTTATTTCTGGTTGTAGCGGTCGCAGCCGGTGAAGCAATAGGTGCAGATTTTCTCCGGCGGTAGATCAATCGCTTTGAGCAGGCCCTCGATGGTCTGGAATTCCAGAGAGGTTGCCCCGATGATTTTGCAGATCATTTCCACCATCTTCTTGTTTTTCTCGGAGTCGGGGTCCTGATAGCTTTTGATGTCGGGCGAGGGGTTGTTGGGCTCGAGCTCGGCGATAACTCTGCGGGTGATGAGCTCGAAATCGTTCTTGGAGCGGCTGAAGTTCAGGTAAGGGCAGCCGTAGAGGAGCGGCGGGCTGGCGATGCGCATATGGACCTCTTTGGCGCCGATGGTCATAAGCCGGTAGATGATGTTGCGCAATTGGGTCCCGCGGACGATCGAATCGTCGCAGAAGAGGAGGCTGTGATCCTTGATCAATTCTTCGACCGGGATGAGCTTCATTTTGGAGACCAGGTCCCGGAGGGATTGCTCCGGCGGCATGAAGCTGCGCGCCCAGGTGGGTGAGTATTTGACCAGCGCTCGCCCGAAGTTGCCGCCCGAGGCGTTGGAGTAGCCGATGGCATAGCCGACACCTGAATCGGGCACGCCGCAGATCATATCCACGGGAGGCGTCGATTTGGTCTCCTGCAAAATCGCACCGCAATGGCTGCGGAAGACTTCGGCGTTTCTGCCTTCGTAAGTGGAAGAAGGGTAGCCGTAGTAGACCCAGAGGAAGGCGCAAATCTGCATCTCTTTGCGGGCCGGCTTCAGCTCGGTGACTGTTACGGGCGTGAGTTTGACGACCTGGCCCGGGCCCAGTTCCTGGACCATTTTGAGGCCCAGGTTGAGAAAGGCGGCATCTTCCATGCAGACGGCGGTCGTATCATGGGATTGGCCAATAAAGACGGACGTCCGTCCGTAGCGGTCACGGGCGGCGTAGAGGGCACCGTCGCACATGATCAGGATCGACATGGAACCCTTGATCTTGGAATGGGCGTATTCGATGCCTTCTTCAAAAGTGGTTTTCTGGTTGATCAGGGTGGCGATGAGCTCGGTGGGATTGATGATGCTTCCGCTCATGGCCAGATAGTGGCCCGAGTGGTGGTTGTTGAAGGAATTCTCCACCAGCGCATCCAGATTGTTGATTTTGCCGACCGTTACGATGGAGTAGGTGCCCAGACGGGAGCAGATCGTCAGCGGCTGATCGTCGTAATCGCTGATGACGCCGATTCCGCAGTGGGTTTTGAGCTTATCCATGTGGCCCTCGAACTTGGCGCGGAACTGAGTCGTGGTGATGTCGTGGATGATGGCCAAAATGCGCCCATCATCGCCCGTGACAGCCATGCCGCCTCTCTTGTTCCCCAGGTGCGAATGATAATCCGTCCCGTAATAGAGAGTCCTGCTAGATTCCTTATTGGAAACAACACCAAAAAAACCACCCATATTCTTTACTAACTTGCGGACCGCCCGGCCGTGCCGGTCTATCCTGGCTCAGGAAGCGCCTCCTCTCCGTTGGGCACTTCAAACATTGTTCGTCTAAAGAGATTCAAGTTTCTCAAACTGCTGAGAGAGGAATTGAGGCAATTTCGTTAAACCCTGTTGAGCCTCGGAGGGAGGCAAAGAACGAGCGATCCGCAGAGCGATCCCCATCTCGCTTTGCGTCGTTGAAATACAGCTTTGTAAAATGGAATATCTTTTGAGGAAAGGCAGGAGCTCCCGGGTCCGCTCGGGGCTGCCGTTATCCAGAATCGAGGAGATTTGTTTCTTCTCCGATTCGGAAGCCTGTTCGAGCAAAAGCAGGATCGGAAGCGTCCGCTTGCCCGAAGAGAGGTCCGTCCCCAGGGATTTGCCCGAAACCTGCTCCGTGGAGAAAATATCCACGCAGTCGTCATAAATCTGGTAGGAGGTGCCCAGAGAGAGGCCATATTGTCTTAATTCTGACGCGGTTTCTGCCGGAGCGTTCGCGAAGAGCGCCCCCAGCTCTGCCGCCAGTGCGAAGAGCTCGCCCGTTTTCAGGGAGATGACCTTGAAATACTCCTCCAAAGAGATGACCTCGCTGTAGTGGAGAGATTGAAGCGTTTCGCCGATGCAGATGCAGCGCGCACTGGAAAGGAGCTTATGCGAAACTTCCTGGTTGCCCAGATGGAGCGAGAGGAAGGCCGCCTGAGCCAGGACGCAATCTCCCAGGAGAATCGCCGTGCGATTGCCCCAGGTGCGGGAGAGTGTCGGCCGCTCGCGCCGGGTTTCGGCACCGTCGATCACGTCATCGTGAATCAGGCTGGCCAGATGGATCATCTCCACGACCGTCGCAGCCTTGACGGCATGTTCATTAAAAGTGCCGCAGGAAAAACCGCTCAGGGCGAAGACGGCCGGCCGAAGAAGTTTGCCTTGCCCCGAAAGGGCATAAGCAGAAATCTCGGAAAGCTCAGGTACAAATGAATGTGATTGGGCCGAAAGCTCAGACCGAACGGATCCCAGGAAGGGCTCCACACACGATGCAACATCCTCCCAATGGATCGAAACTTGCGTTCTCTCAAGGTATGACTCTTTCTCGACGGCCAGTTGTGCCAGTGCCGATAACATGCGCATCCAATTTATCCACAATGACGGAGGCAAGTCAACGGTTTTGCCCAATCATTTTCGGCGGCGCATCGCCCGCATCGCCCCCAAACTGCCTGTACTCAAGAGAGAAAACCACAAATCACCACGACCAGGGAACCGCAGATGAGGCAGATTTTCACAGATTTTCTTGAAGGGATGAGCTTTTAAGGGATGATCAGATGCGACCCGTGGCCGTGGGTCCGTCCCCCTTTTTCAAGTCCCGAAGTACCGCCCTCCGGGCGGGGATATGTGGGAGCAGCTTCTGCCCGTAGGTACCTCACCCTCCGGGAGAGGCACCCACGGTTATGCAGATTCGCCTCTCCGAGGCGTGTGCCCTCCGGGCACGAATCCCGAGGGATGCGAAGCAGACTTCCCGATTCAGCACCCCGGAGGGGTCGCATCCCTGTCGCTTGAAACTCCCTCAGGCCCCACGGGAGCGTTTTGACTTGAGGGCCCATCGCTCAACCGGAAATGAGTCCGGCTGGCCGGCAGATTTTTCAATTCGGAGATGAGGAGTCCGGCCAGGGTCAGGATTGTTCCCAGGATTGCCAGAGGGGTGATCCGCTCAGAGAGGATCAGGGCCGAGGCGATCACCGCCACGACCGGGCCCAGGTAAATATAGACGCTGGAGCGAATGACGCCGAGCACCTTGATCGCCCAGTTCCAGCTCACAAAACAGAGGGCCGAGGCGCCCAGACCCAGAAAAAGGAGATTGAGCAGGTTTTGGGGCTGAGCCAGCCGCGCCAAATCCCATTTGAAATCCGTGAGGAAAATCGCCGGGATCATGAAGAGGAGCCCATAGGTAAACCCTCTGCGCGTGACCAGTAGGGTGTTGTAGTGATACCGCGAGAGTATGCGGACCAGGACCGAGTATAATCCCCAGACCACCCCGGCAAGAATGGCCAGGATATCGCCCCGGGGATTGAGCTTCAAAGCGTGGGTGCCGTTAATGTGAATCAGCAGGATTCCGACCATGGCAACCAGGAAGCCGACCAGAAAACGCAGGGTGAGCTTCTCATCCTTGAGGATAAAGTGGGAACAGATCGCCACGAAAAAAGGGGTCAGAGAGGTGATGACGCCCACGTTGGAGGCGTAGGTGTAGGTCAGGGCAATGTTTTCCAGGAGGAAATAGAGGGTAATCCCGGTGAGGCCGATCCCGGCAAAATACCACTCATGACTGCGGCTCCGGAGTTTCAAGGGCCGCGGATTGAGGAGGAACAGAGCGAAAAGACCGATCATGAACCGGAAAACAAGAATCTCAACGGGGGAGAAGCTCCTGAGCAGGACTTTCGTGAAGACGAAAGTCATCCCCCAAATCATCATGGTCATCAAGGCTACCAGGTGACCGGCTAAGACTCGGTTTTTTGACAACACTTTTTATTTCGCCATGGGGAGCCAGGTGCAGACTTTTTTGCCCTGCCAGCCATTGACCGAGGAGTAGTCGATCATACGGATGGGGCCCTGTGCCGTGGGGATAATGAATTCAATACGAGTCGCCGGGAGGGTAGGCGTGGTGCGGACGGCTTTCACAATGCCGGCCGGGTCAGCCAGAACAGTGACGGGCTGATTGTATCTCGGGTCGGTATTTTCATCCCGGGCCAGGACCAGAGGTCCCCAGATCAGCGCCTGGAAGTCGTTGCCTTTGGGGTTGCTGCCCCGGGGTGCGTCGATCAGCGTGCATTTCATGTCGAAGGTGATTTTCACTTTGTCGGTGGGTTTCCACTTGCGGCTCAACTTGAAATATGCTCCGGCGGCGGGACGGTATTTCCTGCCGTTGACGCTCACCTGTGTCTTTGCGCTCCAGGAGGGGATTCGGAGACTGAGGGTAAAATTCTCGCTCTGCTCGGGCTTTACATGGATGAGGACCGTTTCCGAAAGGGGATACTCAGTGACGAAATCCAGTTTCAGCGGGCGGCCCGAGGGAGTTTTGAGGCTGAATTCGCCCGCGTTATAGAGATTGACCACGGGGCCCGGTGCCGAATTCATCACGGCGATGTAGGGGATGTAGGCCAGCCCCATGGGGCCATTGAGATTGCAGCAGGTGACGGTGAGATCGTCAAACTTCCAGCCCCAGCCATGATTGGTCACCTTTTCCCCGTTGAGCAGGTTGACGTAGCTGAAGCCGTCGCCCGTCGGTTTCATGGCTCCGAGCAGGCCGTTATAGATATATTTCTCGATGTCATCGGCCGGGGTGCAATCACCTTCCAGCCGCAGGAGCTGGCTGCAAAATTTGAGCCAGGTAACTCCCACGCAGGTCTCCATCATGCGGGTAATATCGGGATTGGTTTGCTCGAAAGCCGTATGATCCCAGGCTTCTCCGAAGACGTTGGGATGATAGGGCTGGTCGCCGCCGGCATTGCCGATAAGGGTGATTTCCTGAGTGCGGATATTCCGGTAGAGATTTTGGGCCGCCTCTTTCCAGCGCGGATTGCCCGTGACCCGGTAGTATTCCACCAGCCCTTCAAAAAGGGACATCATCTCATAGGCCTTGGGATAGGGGCCGCCCATCTTGTGCGGAGGCACGTTGTCCAGGGCTTGCTGAAAGAGGTTATAGCCTTTGCTGCCGCCGCCCACTTCCACGATGTAGCGGGCAAATTCCAGATAGCGCGGGTAGCCCGTCAGCTTGTAAAGGCGCATGATGGGTTCCAGGAGCGTTGAGGATTCGATATGGTTGGGGCTCCATCCCAATTCAGTGATCGGCGTTTTGGGCGGCTCGCCGATCTGGGAAACGAGGCAATCGGCCTGGCGGATCATGCAAGCCAGCACTTCCGGGTCAGCCTCCACATGCTCGTAATATTCTTCCAGTCCCAGGAGAACATATTTACGCTCCCAGAGATCGCCACCGCCGCTATCGGGCTGCATCTCCACGGGCATACAACTGATGCTGCCATTGGCGCGCTCGGTTGAAAGTAAATCCCGGACCGTATCGGTCATGATTTTTTTGAGTTCCGGGTCCCGTGTGTAACGATAGAACATGCAGCCGGAGCGGACCGCTTTGCCCCACATTTCACCCAGGGCGAACTGAGGCCGGCCAGTGCGGAAAAACTCTACAAACCTGGGGTAGGGGACCACGCCCTTATTCCAGTTTTCGATGGAATTCTGGATGTATTGCTCCAAGTAGCCGGATAACCGGACCGAGCCCGAAGAGAGCGGGTACTGAGTATCGAGTACCTGCACCTCGCCTCTGAATTCCACGGCCGAAGCCGAGACGCAAAAGAGCCCCAGGGCCAGAACCAGCCCTCTGCAAGACCATCCGTTTTCAAAAAATGACTTCATAACAGCTCCCCCGTTATAAGAACGCGCCCGGGAAAGGTCAAGTGTGAAGAAAACTTCATCGCCTTTCCGGGGCGCATCTGTTGCTCGAGATGATTATTCGCTTATTTTTTTATAAGTGATGATCAAAGCCTCGGGCGCTTGCTGAGACAGGACCCGCAGGCCCCTGTCCATTAATTCGCTGCCGGTCGCAACCGATGCGGAGGAGTCATCCGCGCTTCGGATCAGATACTCGGCCTCCGGCTCCAATCCGTACAGCTTGAGCCTTGCGGATT
>Ga0116149_1004142_pt1 | contig 14428 bp, 10 predicted proteins | sample AD_UKC057_MetaG_FD_89787 | JGI IMG/M metagenome (GOLD analysis project Ga0116149, IMG submission 89787) | Active sludge microbial communities of municipal wastewater-treating anaerobic digesters from USA - AD_UKC057_MetaG | ecosystem: Engineered > Bioreactor > Anaerobic > Digestate | place: USA... | reverse complement strand
TCATGGTCGAATAGCCCGTTCATGATGACAGTGTAATAGCTCGTGCGTGCCACATTCAAGATTATGATTACGAGCAAGATTACGATTACGAATCACGGACCCCAACAGAACTGCCATGCGCCCGCGCATGGCCGTCAGGGGTGCCCCATTCCTGCGCTTGCAGCGCGGCGCAAGGCCCGCTACACTGACGCCATGGAAAAGAGTCTGGATGCATCACGGGCGCCTCTGGCATTGCTGGCGCGGGTGAAGGAGAATCTGTCGGCGGTGATCCGCGGCAAAGAGGAGGCCATCAACCAGGTGCTGGTCGCGATGCTGGCCGACGGTCATGTGCTGATTGAAGACGTTCCCGGAACGGGTAAAACCACGCTCGCCAAGGCGCTGGCCGTTTCGCTCGCCGCGCACTTCTCTCGCGTGCAGTTCACGCCGGACCTGCTGCCGACCGACATCGTGGGCGGCATGGTTTATTCGGCCGCCAACGGCAGTTTCACCTTCCGCCCCGGACCGATTTTCGCGCATATCGTGTTGGCCGACGAGATCAACCGCGCGTCGCCGCGCACGCAGTCGGCGCTGCTGGAGGCCATGGGAGAGCGTCAGGTGACCACGGAGGGCGAAACGCGTTCGCTGCCGCGTCCCTTCCTGGTGCTGGCCACTCAGAATCCGGTGGAGCACAACGGTACCTACCCGCTGCCGGAGGCGCAGCTCGACCGCTTCTGCCTGCGGTTGGCGCTCGGGTATCCGGATCACGCCCACGAACTGCAGATGCTGGATGACCAGGCCAGCGTTCAGCCGTTGGACGCGCTGCGGCCGGTGATGGATACCGACACGCTGGCGCAGGTGCAGCGCGCGGTGCGCGGGGTCGGCGTGGAGGCCTCGGTGCTCGACTACATGGTGCGGATAGTGGCGCGCACACGCCAAGACGCGCGGCTGCGGCTGGGGGCCAGCCCGCGCGGCTCGCTCGATCTGCGGCGCTGCGCGCAGGCCGCCGCGTTCCTGGCGGGACGCGATGCGGTGAGGCCGGATGATGTGCAGGGGCAGGCCGTGCCGGTGCTGGCGCACCGGCTGGTGGTGGACGTCAAGGCGCGGCACAGCGGCCTGACCGGCGAGACGGTCGTCCGCGAGGCCCTGCGCGCGGAGCCGGTGCCCGCATGATGCCCCGTGCCACACGCGCGGGGCGGTTGTGGCACCGGTTGCGCCATCCGCCGATCGGTTATCAGCACGGTCGGCGGTCGCGTTTTGTGCGCAACTTCCCGATGGTGTGCTGGAGTTATTACCTGCTGGTCGCGCATACGACGACGCGCTTCTACCTGTTCAGCCTGGTCGGCGTCGCTCCCGCGCTGCTACTGATCCTCGTGGGGTTTGAAAACCGCCTGCTGCCCTTGGCGTTCACCGCGCTGGCGCTGATTGCGGTCTGCATGGCCGCCGGATTATATTGGCGGCCCCTGTTGGAGATCACGGTCCGGATGCCGCCCCGCGTCGAGTGCGGCAGCCGTTTCGAGACCCTGTACACGGTCCGGAATCCCGGGCGCCGCTGTGCGCGCGATCTGGCGATCGACACGCTGATTTTTTCGGACTGGATGAGTCTGCGGCGGCGTCGGGCGCATCTGGCCTACCTGCCAGCCGGGGCCGTCGAAGAGGTGTCCGCGACAAGCCTTGCGCTGGCGCGCGGCGTCTACACGCTGCCGGCGCTGCGGATCGATTCGGCGTTTCCGGGCGGGCTTTGGCGCTGGGGCCGCACCGAGCGGCGCGAACGGCAGCTCACGGTGTATCCGCGGTACACGCGCCTGGAGGCGTTCGAGATCCCCCTGGGGACGCGAAACCGTAATGAGCTTTCGGCCGCCCGCGACCTGGCGCGCGAAGCGCTGGAGTTTCACGGCTGCCGCGAGTTCCGCGATGGCGATGCCCTGCGCCATGTCCACCCGCGCTCGTCGGCTCGGTTGGGCGTTCCGGTCGTGAAGGAGTTTCAGGCCGAAGGGCGCTCGCGCACCGCCGTGCTGGTGGACACCTACGAGGGTGGGGTCGGGGAGCGGTTCCGCGTGGGGATCACGAGGGCCGCGCCGGTGGAAGCGGCGCTGGCGTTGGCTGCGGCGGTGGCGGATGCGCTATCGACCTCTGATCGCGTACTTGAACTGCTGGTGGCCGGGCCGACCGTCCACCGTTTTGTGAGCCAGGGCCGGATCGGCTATCTGGAGGCGGTGCTGGATATCTTGGCTGCGGTCGAACCCAGCCGGAGCGATCCGCTGGATGCTCTGGAGCCGCTGCTGCTCGATGAGATCCACGCGATTCAGAGTGTCTGTCTGATTCTTACGCGGTGGGACGCGCGCCGCGCGTCGCTGGCTCGTACGATCGATGCCTGGGGCATTGGCCTGAAGACGGTCCTGCTGGTGCCGCGCACCGGCTCGCCCGCCGGTGTGCCGCCGGAGGTGGTCTGCGTGCCGGTCAAAGCGGTCCTGCGAGGGGAGGTGAGCGTCGTATGATTCGCAGCCGCTGGCCGATCCTTTTGAACGCGCTGTTTCTGTTGTGGTGCGCGTGGTGGTACTGCCGCGAGGCGGGGTTGGGCTTGCTCGTGGTGGCGGGCGGGATCTCCGCCCTGGCGGTGGCGCGGAGCCGTGCGTTGCCGGGCTCGGCGCGCTGGATAGTCTGGGGCGGGATCGTGCTCACGGTAGTCTGTCTGGCAGCCAATGTGGAGCGGCTGGTGCCGCCGGACGATGCGCCGGATGAAAGCCGTGCGCTGGACCGTGTGATCACGGTGGTCTTCGCATTCGGGCTGACCTCGCTGTTTTTCCGGCCTTCGGTGCAGGCTGTCACGCTGGCGATGCTGGGAGGGATTCCTTTGGCGATGACCGCACTGGGGCGGCCGGACGGTTTTCCCGGTGCGGTGGGCGAGACCGGGCCTTGGGTGGTGGGCGGGACGGTCGCGCTGATGCTTGCGGCGGATCTGGCGCAGCGGCTGACGCAGGAAGGCGGTCGCGAGCACGCGGTGGCCGGCGTGAAGGAGTTCGTCCTGCGTGTGGCGGTTTTATGCCTCGTGGCAGGAGCGGCCTTGGCCTTGCGTCAGCCGGTCGAGCGGCTGGTCAAGCATGTCCAGCGCCAGCTTTCCAGCAGGATGTTTTATTCGGACCGCCAGGCGAGAGGGCGCATGGCGGATCTCAATCTCGCTTTGCCGGTGCCGAGGGATTTCGGGTCGAAGACGCGCGTGGTGGCGGTGATCCGCAGCGATGCCGTGCCCGGTTATCTGCGCGAAAACGTGTATCTGCAGTATGCGCGTGGCCGGTGGGACGCGGTGAAGCCCCATGCGCCGCTGCTTCCCTCGCCGGCTTCCGCCGCAGGCGCCGAGCCGGCGCAGGGCTCGCGCTATGCGCTGCGGCCGGGGGCGGTGCCCGGCGCGGTCTGGCGTGTCGAGATTCTTGCCCCGCGGCTGTTGAGCGGGTTCTGTCTGCCGGGGAGCAGCGTGGCACTGACCTGCGCCGGCGCGCCGCCGTTGGCCGAGACCAACGGCAGCGTGACGGCCAACGGGGCGTTTCCGGAAGTGTACGAAGTGGAGGTCGAACCGCGCCGCGTGACCGACACCGCCTGGCCTCTGCCGTCGGGCGCCGCCTCCGCCTATCTCGAGGTGCCCGAAAAACTGGCGTCGGCGGTGTCGGACTGGGTCGGTGCGTGTGAGGGACTTGTTGAGGCGGGTTCGGTCGCTGAGGCGGTGCAACGGATCGAAATCCACTTCGCCACGGTGTATACTTACCGCCTCGGCCTGCGGATGCGGTCGGAGCCGGACCCGCTGGTCGATTTCATGGCGCGCAAAGAGGGGACCTGCACTTTTTTTGCCAGCGCCGCAGCGCTGATGTTCCGGCAGTGCGGCATCCCCGCGCGGGTGGTCGGCGGGTATGTGTGCAGCGGCTGGAATCCTTGGCTGGCGAGCTGGATCGTGCGGGAACGCGACGGGCACGCTTGGGTCGAGGTGTGGGACCGCGCGGTCGGGCGCTGGCGGATCGCGGACCCGACGCCACCCGACGGGCGGCCTCTGGCCTTGCGGCGACCGGGGCGGGTCAGGCTTGCGCTCGATCTTTTGAGCGCGTCGTGGCGGCGTGCGCTGGCGTATCTGCGGAACGCGAACTTTCTGCAGATCCTGGCCGATGGCGGCGAGTTGGCGATCATGTTTCTCTGGCAGACGCTCTGGAGCGTGCCCGGGGCGGTGGTGGTGCTCGGACTCGGTTGCGTGGTATGGCTCCGGCGGCGGCGGGCGGTGTGGCGCATGACACCGGAAGCGCGGCTTCGCGCGGAGCTGGCGCGCGCCATGCGCCGAGTGGAGCGCCGTGCCCTGCCAGCGCCGTTGCGGCGGCGCGTCTCAGAGAGCTGGTCGGCGTGGGTGCAGCGTGTCGCGCAGGAGGTGCCGGCCGACCGCCGGTTGCGCCTTCTTGAGCTGCTGGAGCGGTATCAGGCGCTCCGTTACAGTGTGGTCCTTGACCAAGCGGCTGCCCGTGACTGGCTCACGCGGGCCCGCGCCTTTTACCGCGCCTGGCGCAACGTGCCGTGAGGCGCAGCACCGCCGCAGGGGAGGATCACTCCTCAATCGCGACGCGGAAGCCAATCCTGACTATCTGTCAAGAAGCTGCCTTGAGTGGCGAACGGGCAGTGTGGTACTATCACACAAAAGTTGGGCTTAGTACGGAGGGGTTATGGCAGAAAAGAAGTTGTTCGCAGTGGACTTGGGCGCGTCGGGCGGTAAATGTTTCATCGGGTTCTTCGATGGCGGCGCGTTCCGTATGGAAGAGGTGCACCGCTTCGCGCATGAAGGGGTGACCTTCTTCATGCCGGACCGCACCGGCGCGGTGACCGAGCGCACCTATTGGGACGACACCGCGATCTACCAGAACATCGTCAAAGGCCTGCAGGCGGCGCGGCGTGCGTACGGCGGCACGCTGGACGGCATCGGTATCGACACCTGGGGGGCGGACGGCCATTTTCTCACGCAGGACGGCGATGTGCTGGGCAAGGTCTACTGCTACCGCGACCACCGGCTCGACACCATGTGCGACGAGGTCAAGGCGCGCATCGACGCGGAGAAGGTCTACGCCGTCACCGGTAATCATTTTCAGCCGTTCAACCAGTCAAACCAGCTCCTGTGGGTGGCCACGCGCCGGCCGGAGCTGCTCAAGCTCGCCTCGGTCTACCTGCCGATCCCCGCGCTCTTTTACTATTACCTCGGCGGGTGCACGGCGGTGGATTCAACCTTCGCGAGCGTCACGCAGATGATGGATGCGAAAAAAGGCAAGTGGAGCCGCGAGATGCTGAAGGCGCTGGGCATACCCAAGAAGCTGATGCCCGAGATCGTCCGGCCCGGCACGCGCATCGGCGCGCTGCAGGCCAAGCTGGCCGCCGCTTGCGGCCTGAACGAGGTGCCCCTGATCGCGGTGGGCTCGCATGACACCGCCAGCGCGTTCGCCGCAGCGCCGGTCAAGAATCCCAAGAAGGCACTGATCATCAGCTCGGGCACCTGGTCGCTGGTCGGCAAGCTGATCAAGAAGCCGATCACCACGCCCGAAGCGATGGGCTACGGCCTGAGCAACGAGGGCGGGATCGGCAACACGCGCTTTCTGCGCAACTGCATGGGCACCTGGATCGTGCAGGAGCTGCTGCGCGTGTGGGAGATCGCGGACGGCAAGCGCATGGCGTGGCAAGAGGTGGACACCCTCACGCCCGCCGCGCCGGCTTTCACAGCGTTCATCGACCCTGACGACAAGCGCTTCTACAACCCCGCCAACATGGAGCAGGCGATCCGCGGCTTCATCGCCGAAACGGGACAGGCCGCGCCGGCCGACCGCGGCACGGTGCTGCGCTGCGTCTACGAGAGCCTGGCGCTCAAGTACCGCTATGTCAACGAGGTGATCAACCGTGTCACCGGCACGGAGACCGAGGTCGTGCACATCGTGGGCGGCGGCAGCAACAATCCGCTGCTCAACCAGTTCACCGCCGATTCGGTCGGCGTGCCGGTCCTGGCCGGACCGAAAGAGGCGACCGCCGTCGGCAACCTCATGGTCCAGGCGATCGGCGCCGGGATCATTCCGGATCTCAAGGCCGCGATGCCGCTGATCAAAACCGCCTTTCCGATCGCCACCTTCAAGCCGCAGAACACGGCGGCCTGGGATGCGGCGTACGGACGCTTCACGAACCTGCTGAAATAAAAGGAACACCGCACGATGATGTCGCGTCTTTCTCTCTCCGCCGGGCTGTTCGCCCTGGCGGGCTTTGCGTCTGCCCAAGGGCTGCTCACTGCCAAGAACCCCGCCGTGCTGCTCGACGGCGTGGCCGCCTACGTCAACACGGAGATGATCACCATCGGCGAGGTGATGAGCGAGGTGCGTCGCAGCCCGTGGGCCGACACCGCGCCGGAGTTGCGCGAAAAGCGGTTGCGCGAGCTGTACACGGCCACGCTCAATGCCTTGGTCGACCGCAAGCTGATTTTGGCCGCCGCGCGCAAATCGAAGATGGAGCTGCAATCCTGGGCGGTGGACAACCGTATCCGTGAGATTGTGGCCAATAACTTCGACGGCGACCAGACCAAGCTGCACAATCTGCTGGCGGACCGCAAAATCGCCTTCGAGGAGTGGAAGAAGAACATTGAGGAGGATCTGCTGATCACGGCCATGCGGTACCAGCAGGTCGAGAAGCGCGTCGCGCCGACGCCTTCGGAGGTACGCGCGGAGTACGAGGCCAACAAGGGTCGCTACCAGACCGAGACCGCGACGGCCGTCAGCATGATCATCCTCGATCCGCCGGAACAGGCGGGCGACGAGAGCGTCGAGGCGCGCGCGGCCAAGGTCGCGGAGGCGCTCAAGGCCGGCACCTCCTTCGCGTCGTTGGCCAAGACCTATTCCCGCGACGCCAAGGCGTCAGAGGGCGGCTCGTGGGGCAAGGTGAATCCAGAGGACGTCTTCCGGCGCGAGATCGTCGAGGCGCTGGCCAAGCTGAGCCCGGGCGAGACCTCACCGGTGGTGGTGCTGGACGGTTACGGCTACATCGTGCGCAAGGATGAGCAGCAGGATGCCCGCCCCCTGACTTTCGAAGAGGCCGCGCCGTATGTCGAGAGCCACCTGCGCATGCGCCAGGCTGAAAAGCTCTACAAAGAGTGGACCGACCGCCTGCGTGCCGAATCCTACATCAAGGTGTTCGAGCTGCCCACTGGAAAGTGAGGCCCGCGTGAATCTCACCTCGCCCTCTCAGGTCAAGGCCTGGTGCATCGAGAACGGGTTCCATCCCAACAGAACCCTCGGACAGAACTTTCTCATCGACCGCAACATTCTGGAGGCGATCCTTGGCGCGGCCGGCGTGGCGGCCGGCCAGCGCGTGCTGGAGGTGGGACCCGGTCTGGGCGTGCTCACCGAAGCCATGCTGGCGCGCGGCGCGCACGTGACGGCGGTCGAGAAGGACGCCCGGCTCGCCGTGCGGCTGGCCGGGGCGCTGGGCGAGCCGGCGGGGCTCAACGTGATCGAGGCGGATGCCTTACAGCTCGATCTGGACGCGCTGTTGGGTGACGGCTTTGATGCCTGCGTCTCGAATCTGCCCTATTCGGTCGGCACCCGCATCCTGCTGGACGTGGCGCTGCACCGCTGCGCGCCGCCCGTCCTGACCGTGCTGGTGCAGGCTGAGGTGGCTGAGCGGTTCGCCGCGCCGCCTGCGACGGCGGCGCGTGGCCAGGCCGGCGTCTGGCTGCAGCTTGATTACGACGTGCGCCTGGTGCGCGCCGTCAAGGCCTCGTGCTTCTGGCCGCGCCCCGAGGTCGGCTCGGCCATTGTGCGCCTGGACCGGCGCGTCAGCAGGCTGTCGCCGAGCGAGCGGCAGACGTTCTTCGACCTCACGCGCTATGCGTTCATGCACCGCCGCAAGCAGTTTGGCGCGGCGCTGCGCAAAGCGCCCGCGCCGCTGGGGCGCGACGACGCAACGCTGGCGGCGCTGTTCGCCGCCGCCGGCATCGAGCCGGCCGCGCGCGCCGAACAGCTTACGAACGGCCAGTGGCAGGCGCTGGCCCGCTCATTCACGGAGGGGCAGGAATGAAGCATGACATGAAGCGGATGATAGGGATTCGGGCTTGCACGCGGCGCAGCTTCCTGCGGTGCGCCTCCGGCGCGGCGGCGGGGCTCGGCGCGTGGCAGGCGTTGAGCGCGGACCGCGTGGCCGGCGCGAACGAACGGGTCAATATCGCGATCATCGGATGCGGCGGCCGCGGCCGGTTCATCCTGCGCGTGATGCTTGAGGAGGCCGGTGCCCGCTGTGCGGCGATCTGCGACCTGAGCGACGAGCGCATGGATCAGATGTGGGCGTTCATTCAGCCGGTGCAGCCGGACAAGCCGCGCTTCGAAAAAGACTACCGAAAAATATTGGAGGCCAAGGACATCGATGCGGTCATCGTCGCAACCCACGACAACTGGCATGCGCCGCTGACGATCCAGGCGTGCCAGGCCGGCAAGGACGTCTATGTCGAAAAGCCGCATTCGCACTGCATGTGGGAGAGCGGGAAGATGGTCGAGGCCGCGGCCAAGTACCGGCGCATCGTACAGGTCGGCACGCAGAACCGTTCGACCGCATACAACCTCAGGGCGCGCGAGATCGTGCAGAGCGGGCAGCTTGGTGCGATCGGTCTGGTCAAGGTCTTCAACCTCAAGAACGGCGCGCCCTTCAAATTGGGCGACCCCGGTCAACAGCCGGCGGGTTTCGACTGGGACCGCTGGCTGGGGCGTGCCGCGTGGCGCCCTTATCACCAGCGCATTTGGCGCGGCGGCTGGCATTGGCACTGGGATTATTGCGGGGGCGACATGACGGACGACGGCATCCATCAGATTGATCTGGCCCTGATGGTGATGGGCGATCCCGGCCTGCCGAAGAGCGTGCGCGCGCTGGGCGGCCGCTATGTCACCCACAAGCAGGATGACGCCGAAGTGCCCGACGTGCTGAATATCGCGTGGGAGTTTCCGACTTTCGCCATGACGTTTGACATGAGCCAGTATCCCGCCTACATGGAAAAGAGCAGCGATGTGTTGCGCAAGAAGCACCTGGTTTCGGACTGGAAGCAGAATGCCACGCGCATTGAGATCTACGGCCAGGAGCAGTTGATGATTCTCGGCCGTCACGGCGGCGGGCTGGTGGTGGAGAAGGGCAGCAGCCAGGTGGTGGAAAAGGTGCATGGCCAGGCAGGTGATGTGGAGCATTACCGCAACTTCATTGCCTGCGTGAAGAGCCGCAAGGCACCCAACGCCGACATCGCGGTCGCGCATGCCAGCAACCTGATCGCCCACATGGGCAACATCGCCCACCGGGTGGGCAACGCGGCGCTGGCGTACGACGAGGCGGCGAATGCGTTCGACAATCCGGCCGCCACCGCCTTGGTCAAAGCGCCCTACCGCTCCGGATACGAGATTCCGGATGTTGTGTAGGGGAGGACGCGCAACGCTCAGGGTGTGGACGGGCGGAGCCATTTATCGAGAACCTTTAACTTTTGGAGGAATGAGACGATGCAGAATCGGGAAGAGTTGTTTCTGAAGGAAAACGGGCTGGATGTGGACGGAATCGATCGCGAGGCGTTGCTGTCCGCTTTTGCTGAAGAGATGGCCGCCGGATTGGCGGGGAGCCCCTCGTCCCTCATGATGATTCCCTCGTTTATCTCCATCGACCGGCCGGTGAAAACGGGGGAGCCGGTCGTGGTGCTGGATGCGGGAGGAACCAACCTGCGCTCGGCGGTGGTCACGATCGACGCCGCCGGCCGGGCGGCGATCGGCTCGTTCGCGAAGCGCGCGATGCCGGGCACGCAGGGCGAGCTGGACGCCGAAGCGTTCTTTGACGCCTTCGCCGACTTTCTGTTGCCGGTCATTGAGGCGTCGGTGTCCATCGGGTTCTGTTTCTCGTATCCGGCGGAGATCACGCCGGCGTGCGACGCGCGCCTGATCCGCTGGAGCAAGCAGATCGAGGTGCCTTCGGTGGTGGGACAAATGATCGGCGCCGGGCTGCTGAAGCATCTGGAGCAGCGCGGCTACACGCGGCGCGTGGTGATCCTGAACGACACGGTGGCCACGCTGCTGGCGGGCAAAAGCGCCGGCGTGGCGCGCGACTACTCGGCGTACGTGGGGTTCATTCTCGGGACCGGCACCAACACGGCGTATGTCGAGCGCAACGCGCGGATCACCAAGCGCACGGACCTCGATCCGTCGGGCTCCATGGTGATCAATGTCGAATCCGGCGCGTTCCGGCGCGTGCAGCAGTCGGTGTTCGACGCGACGATGGACGCGCAGACGATCGATCCCGGCCACTATACGTTTGAAAAAATGATCTCGGGCGCGTATCTCGGCTGGCTGGGCTTCACGGTTCTGCGCGCTGCGGCGCAGGCCGGGTTTTTCTCGGCCGAAGCCGCCGCCCGCATCGGCGCGTGGCCGACGCTCTCCAACAAACACCTCGATGATTTCTGCGGCGGCCAGCCGACGCCCGACAACCCCTTCCTTGAAGAGGCGTTCTCGGACGGTGACCGTGCGGCGGTGATCCGGCTCTGTAAGCCGGTTTACGCGCGCGCCGCCGTGTTGACGGCCGTGAATCTGGCCTCGGCGATCCTCAAGACCGGCGAGGGCCGCGATCCGGCGCGCCCGGTTTGCGTGAACGTGGACGGCTCCACCTATTACCGGACGCTGACGGCGGACTTCCAGAACCGCGTGCAGCGTGAACTGGCCGCGCTGCTCGGGCCGCGCGGCATTGCGTATGAGTTGATCCGAGTGGAGGAGGCACCGGTCATCGGGGCCGCTGTGGCCGGTCTCATGTGACACGGCGCGGCAAACGGGGGTGAGTGATGCGCGTATGGGGCAGGGCGTGCGGCGTGGCGGTTGCGTGGCTGGCGTGTACGGTGCGGGCGCAGCCTGCGCCGGTGGACCTCGGCGACCTGTTTTTAGCGGCCGCGCGCTGGGAGATGAAGGCCGACGCTTTTCTCGAAAGCTATCAGGGGGCGGGGTTCCGGTTTGTGGACGGACGACAGACCGCGCTGTCCACACAGCGCGATGCCCTGCGCTTTCTCGGGCTGGACGTGTACGAAGCGCGGGTTTATTTCAGCGCCGAGGGGTTGCGTCGCGTAGAGGTGTCGCTCTACAACAAGGGCGATGCCGGCATCAAGGACAAGACGTCCTTCGATGCGCTGTCCGACGCGGTGAAGGCTAAGCTAACCGGACGCCTGCAGGAAGCCGGCATGACCGGAAGAACGTCGAGCGACCGGCCGAACTACGTCGTGCGGCGGCATCAGTGGGTCAAACGCTCGCCCGGCGTCCTGCTGGAGTGGGCGTACGTCGAGCCGCACCGGTCGGGCGGGAAGAACATGCCGTACAGCGCCGAGTTCATCAAGGTGCTGCTGATGCCGCTGAAGGGGGCGGGGGGCATGACCGCGATGGAGGGCACGCTGGGGGAGCGGCGGCCGAAATCGGCCCGGACGATCAAGGAAAACGTGACGCGCAACGCGGCGGGCGATGTCTGGGTCGATCATGTGCCGATGGTCGATCAGGGGCAGAAAGGCTATTGCGCGGCCGCCGCCTCGGAACGGGTGCTGCGATATTACGGCATCGAGGTGGACCAGCACCAGATCGCCCAGCTTGCGGAGACCGCGGCCGAGGGCGGAACGACGCTGGATGGCATGGCCAAGGCGGTTGCCAAGGTCGGGCGTCAGTTCCAGCTCGACAAAAAAGAGCTGATCGCTTCAGAGGCGGGCGTCAGTTTTGAAAAGAGCGATCACGCCAAGCTGCTGGACGACTACAACGCGCTCGCCCGGAAAAAGAAGGCGGCACAGATCGACTGGATGACGTATACGACCGATAACGTCGTAGACATCCAGGGCGTCTGGCGAGCGATGGATCCTGAGATCCTGCTGGCCGCGCGCGTCAGCCAGCGGCAGGCGATGAGCCAGTTCGTCAGGCAGATCGCGTTGTACGTCGACCAAGGTGTGCCGCTGCTGTGGTCGTGTCTGGTGGGGCAGTATCCGGAAGAGCCGCCGCTCGGCGAGGAGGGTGCGTTCGGCCATATCCGGCTGATCATCGGGTACAACACGAAAACGAAAGAGGTCCTGTACTCCGACTCCTGGGGGCCTGCGCATGCCTTGAAACGGCTGCCGGTCGACCGGGCTTGGGCGATGACCAAGGGGCTGGTCGTTCTGAAGCCGCGTGGCGTGCGCTAGCGGGCAGGCTGTCGAAAACTAAGGGGGAAAGTCATGATGAAACGAGTTCTGTTGGCGGGTGCGGCCGTTTGCGCCGCGTGCGTGACGATCAGCCGGGCGGCGGAACAGGCGCCCTTCCGCGCGGGTGCGGCCAAGAGCAACATCACGCCGCCGCTGGGCGAGCCGATCATCGGCGGCTTTCATCCTTTCCCCGCCGCGCATGTGCACGACGAGCTGTGGGCGAAGTGCCTGGTGCTGGAGAGCGGGACGTCGCGCGTGGCGCTGGTGGTGTGCGATCTGCTGGGGTTGGCGCGCGGCCTGAGCGACGAGGCGCGTCGGCTGGTGCAGCAGGAGACCGGGCTGCCGGCCTCGCATGTGCTGGTTTCCGCGACGCACACGCACTCCGCGTGCAGTGCGCTGGGCGGACGCTACAATCTCTCCGCCGAGCTGAATCCCTACCAGCAGTTCGTGGCGCGGCGTGTCGCCGACGCCGTGCGCTGTGCGGTCAACAATCTTGAGCCGGCGAAGATCGGCTGGACCACCGCCGAGGTGCCGCAGCATGTCTTCTGCCGGCGCTGGTTCCTGAAACCCGGCACGATGCCGGCCAACCCGTTCGGAAACACCAACGACCTGGTCAAAATGAATCCGGCGCGCGCCAGTAAGGATCTGGTCCGGCCAGCCGGACCGACCGATCCCCAGGTGGCCATCCTCGGCGTGCAGTCGCGCGAGGGACGGCCGCTCGCCCTGTTCGCGAACTATTCGCTGCATTACGTGGGCGGCGTGCGCGGCGCGGATATCTCGGCCGACTACTACGGCATGTTTGACGCGCGCATGCGGGAGTTGCTGGGCGCCGAACGCCAGTCGCCGCAATTTCTGGCGATCATGAGCAACGGCACCAGCGGCAACATCAACAACATCGATTTTTCCCGGCCGGGCGAACGGGTTGAGCCGTATGCCCGCATGCGCGAGGTGGCGCATGATGTAGCCGCGGCGGTGCATGCCGCCTATCAAACGATCACGTGGCACGAGCGGGTGCCGCTGGCCGCCGCCTTCGAGGAGATCGAACTGGCCTTCCGCCACCCCACGACGGAACAGCTCGAGCGGGCCAAGGGCGTGCTGGCCAAGCTCGGGCCGGACGCCAAGCCCAAAACGCTCGAAGAGATCTATGCCGCCCGCACCCTGGAGGTGCAGGGGCAGCCGGCGCGCGCGCGCTTTCCGCTGCAGGCGTTGCGGATCGGCGAGGTCGGGATCACGACGCTGCCCAACGAGGTGTTCAGCGAGACCGGGCTGGAGCTGAAGGCGCGCAATCCGTTCAAGCCTGCTTTTACGGTCTCTCTGGCCCACGGCTACTTCGGCTATCTGCCGACGCCGGAGCAACACGCGCTCGGCGGATATGAAACCTGGTTGGGTACCAGCCGGCTGGAAGTCGAGGCTTCGGTCAAAATGGTTGACCGCCTGCTCGGCATGCTGGAGCGCCTCAGGACGTTGCCCTGACGGGGAGCCGTCTTCAACCTGCCCCTGCCCCAGCCGGGTGCCGTTTTCCCCGCTGTTTTTTAAATTTAGCTGTTGACAGGGATGTCGGCCTGCGCTACTGTCACATTGTGATACCTGAGCCGCACGCGGGTGCTTGGGCCACGGGAGGTCGTTTGACATGAAAAGACACGATCCAGCAGAAGAGGACACCACGGGACAGTATGAGTGTCTGGCCACGGCGGTACGCAGGGCACTGGGCATGACGCAGAACGAGTTTGCCGATGTGCTCGGCGTATCGGCCAGGGCCGTTCAGAGTTATGAGCAGGGGTGGCGGGAGATACCCTCCTCGGCGCGCCTTCACATGTTTGCCGTCCTTGCGGCAGCACGCCGTTCGGCGCTGGGGGACGTGCCGTGCTGGGAGGTGGCGGGATGCCCCGAATCGAAACGGCGAACATGCCGGTCACACCGCCTGAACGGCGGACTTTTCTGCTGGCTGATCGCGGGCCGTGCGTGCGGAAGGCGCGGCGGCCGAAATGAGGGGCAGCGAATGTGTTTAGACTGCCCGGTGATCCGAAGACTTTTTGCTGAGCAAACGAGAGACACAAGAATTTCGAGGTGAAGAACAATCAGAAAACAGGAGGTTGCCATGAACACACAACACTTCCAACGGGATACACGTTTCGGCCCACGGGCGGGGCTTGCCGCCCTGATCCTGACTGCCGCCGCCGCTCGCGCCGCTGTGCCTGAAGGACGTAGCCTTGACATCGGGCGCCAGGGCACGGCCATCACGCT
>Ga0116149_1004141_pt1 | contig 14431 bp, 15 predicted proteins | sample AD_UKC057_MetaG_FD_89787 | JGI IMG/M metagenome (GOLD analysis project Ga0116149, IMG submission 89787) | Active sludge microbial communities of municipal wastewater-treating anaerobic digesters from USA - AD_UKC057_MetaG | ecosystem: Engineered > Bioreactor > Anaerobic > Digestate | place: USA... | reverse complement strand
ATCTCTAAAAACAAATACAATATTTATACCTTTTTCAATAATTATCCCATTTTTTCTTGATGAGAATTTTACTTTAATTCCCCACTTGTTTAATATCCAATTGAAGTACTTCTCCTTAATTCTCTTTCTTTCAAATATTTTTACTAAGATAAATCCTAAAATCAAAACAGAAAAGAAAATAATTAAAACATAAAAAACAGTGTCAGTGGCAAATAATGGCATATATAGCCAGTTGATTAAAAACAAAATTAATGCAGATATTCCCATAAAATCATTATAGCCAATATTCAAAAATATACTCAATAAAAATCCAATTACATTATCGTCGTTATAAAAATGTATTGAAGGATTTTTTAAGAATTTTTTAATTTTTTTGTATAAGCCCATAAAATACAAATAAGAAATTTCTTTGGGTAACGGTACATCATATTCTTCGGTCTTTTCTTTTATTAAAAATAATTTTGGGAAATTCAACAATATCAGTATTGTGTTAAGGAGACCAAATATCTCTAGAAAGATTATTTTTTTGATAATTTCTTTATTAGTAATTATATCTGGATAGTTTGAACTAATATTTATATCTGCGGTCGTAGACATTCCAAAGAGAGCAAGGATACTAAGTATTATAAGAAATATAGTATTCAGATAAAACAAGAGCGAATATGTAGATTCAAATAATTTTTCTAAATCCAATCCTTTTGAAAGGAACATACTAAAACCAACAAAAAATAATCCCACTATTGCGGCATTAGTTTGCATTATAGAAGAAAAAATCCAATAAGACTTATTTGTAAAATCTGAATCTAGAGCGATTATTTCGATATATTCGCTAACAAACAATATTCCCACAAAGAAAGAAACTAAATAAAAATATGAAAAATATTTCCCATATTTTCCTAGATACATAGGATTAACTAAAATACTATACTTAAATATTTTACTCTAACTTAAATGCCCAAAGTAGGGGAGTATGTCCTTCTTATTTAGAATAACACGCCATATGTGCAATCTTAGATTTTCCCTAATCTTAAGGCATGAGTTTAATCGGTCATACTAAATTCAACATCGGGGTCTTCTTCATATTCTTTTGACCTGCAGTTAGGGCACCTTGGAGGTGCATCGTGAGTGTAATTTCCACCACATTTGCACTTTCCTAGAACTTTTACAATTAATCTAATGTATTCGTTTCTATCTATGGATTTCCCTATATATCCATACCTATCATTATTAATTGACTCTATAACTTTTTCATCTGCCCCTTTAGCGATTAGTTCCGATATTTCAAGCCATTTTATATACTTCCTATAAGGATTATTCAATGAAAACTTATCTGCCCCAATTATTTCCTCGCCACATTTATCACAATGCACACAAAAACCTAGCATATTTTGGCCCATTCTTGCCTTATATTTTGTGCCGCATTCCTTGCATATGGCGCCGTATGAAATCCCCATGAAAATAAATTAGGTCTTTTAATATTTAGATTTAACTGAAAAAGAAATATTTTTACTCAATCCATTTTTCTTCAAAGTAACGGTCTATCTCTTTCATTTCGTTATTAAAAATTTTCTCAAAGTTTTTTTCTATCCTATGTTTTAACAATTCTATGTCCCCTTCACCATAATCATTGGTGGAAAGTAGGGTTTTACTCACTACCGCATGATACTTTGGACTTAAGCTCCTATTGCTCACATTGAATAAATCTGGTTTCTTAATACAAAAATTATAAAGCTTCTCTCTGATGTCTTTATCTCCACGCCCTATCCTTAGTATTAGTTGTAATTTTTTAGGCCTGTTAATGAATTCATAATAAAAAAGAGTCTTATAGTCACTCGATCCTATCTTTTCTATTTTTTTATCAATAACATCTGTGCTAAAAGCTATGTAAGTTTTACTGGAAGAGTATTTTATTATATTATATTTAGAAATCATCTCTACTAAATATTCACTTATCTGGAGTTCTAAATCTGGCTTGTATTCAAAAATCAAGTCAAGTGCCTTTTGATGTTTGGAATAAATCTTCCTACATATGTCTTCTATTTCTCCATTGCCCACAATATACCTCCTTAAAATTGTTTTATACTGGTCAATAAAATTATAGACGTTATCGGATAGATAGTCTTTTTTATATTTCAGAGCATCTTCGAGCAATCCGGCAATCGCCTCGTAATGGAAAGGAATCCATCCATCCTCACTTGGCTCTAAACCTTCCGGTGTCAAAAAAATGAATAATTTTCTATAATCTTGAAACTCCTTATCCAAAATTTTTTTATAGCGAATAAGCTGGTCGTCTCCCTCTGGGCTCTTAATCTTGTTTTCAATTGCTATGGCTACCTTCTTATTTTCCTCTCCTTCCCCTCTAATCAAGATCAAAAGGTCAATATTTCTCCATTCCCTTCTTATCTCAACGTCAGCGTAATCAAATATCTCAAAATCAAAAAGTGATAGCTCAGAATCTATTATCTCTTTGTTCTCTGAGTAAAATTTCTTAAGGAACTGCCTTAAGAAGTAGCTATCAAGAGAATGATTCTCATTTGGATTCAAGAGCCATGCGAGAAAGTTTGAATGCTTAATTTCTACATTTACTATCTTCAATGTTTCAAACACATTGAATGTATCGAGCATTCCCTCAAGTCTTTCCAACTCAGGATTATTTAGAACAAACTCCTCCAGTGCCCTTATCTCTTCTGAATCTCCCATTTAATCAGCTATTCTTTTGATTCCTAATATAAAAAGGTAACTTAATTCATTCACTTTCCATCCTGAAATCAATCCATCTAAAGTATTGTGCATTCGGAAACTCCTGCTTCAGCTCATTTATGTAACTTGTCCGCGCCAAAAGAAAAATGATTCTGTCCTCAGAAATTGCTATGCCTCTCTCCCTTATCTTTTCTTTTAGTTTAGGGATACTAGAAAGCAGAATCTTATAGTTTTCCACATCTACCCCTTTTGGAAATGAGCTGTCCCTTATTTTTAGAGGTCTATCCAGGATATCAATCAAGAAAATATTTCTCTCCTTTAATCTAAATAATAATGATTCATACTCCTCAATAGAAGAAGGTATTGATCTGAAGTAATGGTAAAAGATCGTTGCCGGTAAACTTCTATAATTCCTAATATCCCTTTTAGGATTCATCTTTGCCGGCAGGTAAAAATATTTATCCCCCGAAGGCGGTGGTCCCTCCCCTACCAATAGAGTCTCCACCTTTTCTGGCCTGTACTTCTCAGATAATTCAAAATAAGGTAAAGCCATCGTAACATGTAAAAATGATTTTAATATAAACCTTAGCCAAATACAATTATAAACAAAAATCATTAACATAGTAGGGATCTCAATGTCATCAGAAGAAAAACTCATTCCAATAACAAAGGAGAATATTGACATAGTCCTAGAGTTCCTGCCTTATTTTGAGGACAGAAGCAACATTTTCTACAAAGAAGGCCAGGAATATGGCTACCCCAAAAGGGTCTATGATTTCTTCAGGGCATTATACGAGCAAAAATTCACTACTGAATTCCCCGCCTACAAAAGAAGGAAGGATATCTATTCTTTCATTGATAGGATAATTCCTATGTCAGAAGCAAATATAGGCGACATAGCTAGCATATTTAAGATCATCAATGCGGGAGAAAGGCTTACAATGGGTGGAGGATACATAGCCACATCAATTGAGAATGGGTTGATTCTTAGTCTATTAAGAAGATTAAAAGAGATTAGAGATGAGATGGATTAGGCTAAAAATCACTCCAAAGAAGATTAAAGTGTCAGTTTTAGAGAGTAAGTTTGAACAGAAACAGGAGTGCCGCGGGCCGGATTTGAACCAGCGGAATACCAGATCTTCAGTCTGGCGCCCTCCCAGGCTAGGCGACCGCGGCTTAACTTATAAGATTTGAATCTTTTGGGGAATTTATAAACTTTTCCACTAACTCTATAAATCAAAAGGTTAATAAATCACCCGCCATTATCGCAGTAGCTATTAAGAGGTAGTTATGCATGAAGAGTAAAATCACCATAAACTTCCCGAAGGACGTCAGGGAGTACTGCCCGAAGTGCAGGTGCTACTTATACCCGGTGAAAAATCACGAGTGCCACTTCTGCAAGACCAAGACGATCAAGTTCAAGGAATAGCTATATCCTCTCTATAGTAAATCTCTTCTTATACCTTGTAAGGATCCTAATCGTTCTCTCGCCCATTATCCCCATAAACAACGCATTGCCTATGGCGTGTGTGACGTCCCACCCGATGCTGAGCACATAGGTCCTCACAAACGTCTCTATTGTGTGGGGCTTGACAAAAAAAGCGAAGTGCCAGATGTTCATTATCCACCCGTATAGAAATCCCCAGGCAATAGCAAACACTATCACAAGTTTAAAATTGATCTCTTTTCTACCAAGGTATCCTGCAGTCAAACCGGGCAATCCCCAGCCTATCATCTGTAGCGGCGTCCAGGGCCCGTGGCCTAAAAAAAAGTTAGAAACAAGCGGGGTCAAAGCACCAACAAAAAATCCGGCAATCGGCCCATACACAAGCCCAGAACAAATTATGAGCGTCGTGCACGGCTGGATCCCCTGGAAGTTTGAAAATGGGATCCTTAAGACCGCTGATATCCCAGAGAGCATTGCAATAAGCGTCAGCTGCTTAGTGCTAAACTCCTTCCTCTCAAACTGGTAGATAAATGCGATTATGACAAGGATGAATATCCCGATTATCTCATATGGCCATAATCTAACAATCGTCCTTGACTCATCAAAGACAAGCCCGCCAGCAAATAGCAGCACGCCAATACCTAAAAACAGGAAAGGGAAAAGGTCGCTTGATTTTATCCGATCACCTCTAAAAGCTCACTAACGGTGAGGGTGTCATCAGGTATACCATACTTGGCATATGGTTGCACAAGCCTATTTATTTGCGGAGAGAAAAGTAAAGCCTTAGACAAAACGTCACGCTTGTTGCCATCTGATATGATGCTACCTTCACTTACTAGCACAACTCTTTCCGCAAACTCTGCGGCAGTTTCGATGTCGTGCGTTACCATGATCACGGTCTTTGCCCTCTCCTTTAGATATGAAATAAGCTCTTTTTTCAAGAAGTAATCCATGCCCCTTGTCGGCTCATCAAGGATTAGCATCTCTGGCTCTGATACCAAAACAGATGCGAGCGCCACCCTCTGCCTCTCCCCACCGGATAGGTCGTGGGGGTAGCTCTTCCTGTACTGGTCGATCTTGAACTGCTTCAGTATGCGCTCAACCTTTTTGGCAATCAGCTCTTCCTTCATCTCGAGGTTTCGTAAAACAAACGCTACCTCCTCTTCAACTGTGTCGTTGAAAAGATGCAGATTCGGATCCTGAAATACTATCCCTACCTTTTGGATGAGATCGCTAAGCTCGTAGTCGCTAATCTTTTTGCCAAACAGTAAAATTTTCCCTTTTCTTGGCTTCACCAAGCCATTCATCAGCTTCACAAGCGTAGTCTTTCCGCTGGCATTTTTTCCCATAAGGGCAATCATATCACCCTCGTGAACATCAAATGAAATGTTCTTTAGTACGTCCTTCTCACCGTCATATGAGAAGTAAACCTTATCCATTGATAGACATACTTTACCTGAAGGGTTTACCCTTCCCCAGCTTACCTTGTTCTTAGGCGCACTAAGTATGTCGCTAAGCGATGTCCTAGCTTCCTTTACTGTCAGGGGCAGGCCGTTAGAAAGCCTCTCCTGGAAGTGGAGCGATAATCTTGTCACAGGCGGAAGTCCTACCTTCCACCCCTCTACGTTAGCGGATTTTATCTTCCTCGGGCTACCGTCGTAGATGAGCTTCCCATGGTCTATCATCAGCATCCTGTCGACGTGATGGATAACCCTCTCTAATCTATGCTCAACTAACAGTATAGTCAATCCAAGCTCATCGTTAATCTTCTCTATGACGTTCAGTACACTCTCAGCACTCCTCGGGTCAAGCTCTGATGTCGGCTCGTCAAGCAAGAGTATATCCGGGTGCGTCGCAAGCGCAGATGCTATAGCTACTTTCTGCTTCTGGCCTCCGGACAATTCTGAAGTAGTCCTGTTCCTGAGCCTTGTGATGTTGACGGCGTCAAGCGCCTCTTCAATTCTCTTCCTCATGAGCTCCTTAGAAAAGCATAGATTCTCCATGCCAAACGCAATCTCGCGCTCAACTTCATTTGAAATCAGCTGGTTCTCCGGGTCCTGGAAGACCATGCCGACGGTCTCGGACATCTCCTTTGTCGGCGTCTCTGAAGCGTTCTTGCCGTTGACCAAAACAGTCCCAGAAATTCTCCCGCCATAGAAGTTAGGTATCAGCCCGTTTATTGACCGCAGGAATGTCGACTTTCCGCCGCCTGAAGGTCCAGTGATGACCAAAAACTCTCCTTCAGATATCCTGACATTTATCCTGTCAAGTGATGCTATAGCAGAATCAGGATAGTAAAATGAAAAATCGTTAAATCTAATCATATGTCATCAATCCCCTTATCTTTAGCAGAGGCAGTAAGAAGACCTCAACAGTCAGTATGGCCATGATGAAGGACGCCTCCAGGCTAGATTTTATCAGGGGGTCAATCCTCTGGTAGAACTTGAAGGTCCCTATCCCGGAAAACGCCATGTAGATGGATATAAGTAGCGGCGCAATGGAAACTATAATCAAAATGATATCAGAAAGCGAAATATTTACCTCCTTATAGAAGCTACGCCTCTCGTATCTCCCAAATCCCCTTGTCTCCATCGCCTCTGCTATCTGGACACTCCGGTCCAAACTTTTTGAGAGCAATGGAAAGAACACAGCACCGTACTTTTTTGTCCTCTCTTTTAATCCGCCTTTTGAAAAGTCAACACCCCTTGAGCGCTGGGCGTCCCTAATATTATTCAGATCAGAAAATAGCACGGGCACAAACTTTGTAGAGAGTGATGAGACAACAACAGACCTATAGGGGAGCTTTAGCTTTGTCACTGCTGTGAGCAAGTCATCAGGGTCAGTCGTTAAATTCATTACAGAAAATGCGCCCAGGATGGCGGCAATTCGTATGCTCATAGTAAGTGAAAACAGGAGCTCTTCAAGCGTGACATTTAGTATCCCGAATATAGGTATCTTAAACGGCAGCTGCCAGAGCACAGTCTCACCGTTTGCGTTTACAATCATATTGAACAGCACGACAAACGGGACAAAGAATAAAGCAAGCCTCATGACACCTGCCCACTCCCTAAAGACCTTGGAAGCAAGCGCAACGAGGAATGACGATAAGAGGAGTACAGATAGGATGATCGGGTGCTCAAATATTATGGATGTCAAGAGGATGGAGAGTAACCAGGAGATCTTCAGGAACGGGGAGGCGTCGTGGAAGACGGACCTCTTCTTCTTATAGACGAGCTCGATCATATTATCATGGATGGCTACACCATCCTATTATTTAACACTTTCTGATACGAAAATCCGAAAAGCATATATATGGATGGCTACACCATCCATACAGCAATTTTAATCGGAGGAGAATGGATGAAAGGTAATAATTATAGGGATTTTTTTGTTGGAATACTATTTATTTTAATGATGATGGCGCTCCCTTTAGCTAGCGCAGAAAGCATCGGTGGCATCGAAACATCATTTTCAAACGGGGCGGTATTTGTCACTGGGCAAAATGCAAACTCGCTTGATTTGCTTGCAAGAGACACTGTCTCAAAGAGCTTCAAGGAGAACGGGGTCTTAAGCACAAATGCAATAGATATCGAAGCGCCTTTTAACAAGCAGCTAATCGTCATAGGTGGACCGCTTGTAAACACAAAGACAAGAGAGCTAAACGAGCTATTCGGCGTCAGATACGAAGAGACAAACGATAGGATCTTGATAACAGCAAAGGATCTTACCCTGTCAAAGCCAAGGCTCGGGAGCGGTGAGGACATTGGCATAGTCTATTTCGGCAAGGCAAACAACCAGAATGTACTGATGCTCTGGGGTGCTAGCCGAGAGGGCACGTTTGCCGCAGCATTAGTAGCAGAAGATGAATCAAATCTACAGAAGTATGCAAACTCTCAATTCCTGCTTCTCAAATGGAAGGACAGTAACAGCGACCAGTTTGTCCAGAAGGACGAGATATCAATAACATCAGAAGCACCGGCTGGCACACTAACTACTGTAACAGAAGAGACAGACACCATTACAGTCACAATCACAGCCGACTTCGGTGACGGTTTCACAAGGGAATGGAAGGATGTCAAGGTCAAGAAGGATTCAACAATCTTTGATGCGATGAAGACATCAGGCATGCAGTTTGACTATAACATTCAGGCGCTTGGCGTCTTTGTCACTTCCATTGAGGGGTTGGCAGAGAACAGGTCAACAGGTAGGTACTGGCAGTATTGGATAAACGGCGACTACTCTCAGCTTGGTATCTCAAACATCAAGGCTTCCCAAGGCATGAGGGTAGAGTGGAAGTACACAGATTCCTTCCAGAACTAGGGTGAGCTTATGAAAAAAATAATCTCAATTTTTTTATTACTTGCCTTTGTGCTATCCCTTGTTCCAGCATCTGGGCAAGAGCTACCAGATAGGGACTTCTTTATTGATAGTCAGGGCAATCCCCAGTGCATGATAGTCTTGAGCGAAACAGCTACAGCTAAGGATATAGAAAAGGTCACTGAAATCATCACGAGGATAACAAATGAAACTGAGTATTCCACAGAAGGCACTAAAGAGCAGATAGTCTGGGAGTCGAAGAGCTGCGTTGAGGATGATTCAGATAACGTTGCGCTTGGCTACACCGGTGTAAAGTCAAATCTAGATTATGTGATCGACTCTAGATCATTCACGACACCAAGTTATTATTTCTCACACACCTCGCTTGACCCAACTCCATACGCACCTTCTTGGCCAAACTGTCCATTTTATGTGGAGAGCATGGATGATCTTTTCGATGGCGATAGGGGCACAAGAATAATTGCAAGCACTGGGTACAATTACTGGGGGGTATACTACAGCAAGAGAGACGTTATAGTAAAATTTAATGATTACAAAACAATTACAGATGTGAACTTCACCCATGAGAACACAGTGACGCTCCCTGCAAATGCCGGGTATACTATCTACTACCTAGAAAGCATGTGCCCGAACACCTATGTTGAGGATAACGGGATATCTGGAAATTGGATTCAACTACCTGCCCAAGGGATTACCTGGCCAGTCACAGGCAGTGCTGTAAAGAGAACAGACACCTACACATTGACAAGGCCTGTAAAAACAAATGCGCTGCTGATAGTTCTAAATCCACTTTCAGGTGGATGGGGATGGCCACCGCCTAGCTATGCACCACCAAATCCCACTCTACCTTACTCTTTGTACGAAATAGAGGTGAAGGGCAGATCGTTTTCAGTGCTATATGGTAACACCTATTATATTGATTTCACATGGGCCGATAAAACAGGAGAAGATAAGAATCAGTTAAAGCACCTCGACTACTGGATAGAGGATGTTAAGGAGACCCTTCCTGGCGACTTCATCCAGACCGGGGGAAAAAGCTACTCGACAGAAACATCAAGGTACAATCTAATCACTAAACAAGTTAATCTCCTCAGGATGTACCGGTATAACGAGGACAAGGCTTTCCCTGATAAAACGGTAGGCAGAGTTTTCTATGGGACACCTTTGACATGGGAGGATGAAGAGTTCAAGGTTGGCGAGACTAAGACATACGGTGAGTACAAGGTAAAGCTTGTCGATATCAACTGGGATAAGAGCCAGACTACCGTTAATTTTGATCACAAGGGAGGTAGCGACTATCTCGGTGAGAAGAAGGTCACTTTAGAGGTCACTGACCCAGAAGGCATTGTGAAGAGGCACATCATGACTGTCGACTGCTGTGATGACACCTTGGCAGAGCTATTCGTCTCTACTGACGCTGAATCAGAGGCGGCGACAAATGCGATATGCAGGTTAAAGAGCGAGGGCTACCTTTGTGACATAACTCCAGTTATATTCAGAGCCGATGCAGCTGATACCCTTTACTTGGGTCTTGCAAGCGATCACTTCGGAGCCGGGGCAGCAGGCAGCTGGCCATCTTATGCATACATCTATGGGTATGGTTATGACGCTAGCGATAGCACAAACTACCCGACATTAATCTTCAACGGCAACAAATCAAAAGCTATCCAGGATGTCCCCCCAAACACTGAAGACGCGTACTATGAGGCGTTCAAAGCGATGTATGAGGCAAACGTCAGCAGCTGCTGCGATGCGAAGATAGTCATAAACACTAACATGGACCCTGAGAGATTCTCAACTGCAAAGGACAATGAAGCTCTTGTCAGCGTGAGGCTAAACAAGGACCTCCCAAACACTGAGCTTTATCTAAACGTCTGGGGGATAACTTGCGATTGCTGCGCCCCTGTTGCTACAGGGCTTGTAACTTCCCAGTACTGGCAGAGCGTCAACAAGTGGTCAACAGAATGCTCTGAAAAGGTCACTGACACCTACTGGAAGGATCTAAAATCGGGCGATGTCTACAGGACTGAGATCAATCTATGCGGGACAGACTACTGCGGGATTGTTGCAGTTCTACAGGACAAAAACACCGGAAAGATCTATGGCTCCGCAATAAGGCATTTCACTCCGTCGCCTGGTGCAAACTTGTCTCCTGACATAGCATCGTCAGACTGCCAGTGCGTCGTTGAGTATAACAAGGATCTTGACTGCGACAACCTAGAGGAAGAGGTTGAGTTTGCAATTGAAGGTGCTGATGTCGCGTTTGTCGGGATGGAGCACGATCTAGAAAAGAACATCGATGGGGAAATAAAGAAGAACATGATCGCAAGATTCAATATTTACTCCCTTACAGATTACGGCTGCATTGACGACTGCGACTGTAATTACATATCAAATGACGGCTCGAAGTGGAAGCTAAGGTTCATGATGAATGACGGCAATCTCTATAATCCCTATGTTGATAGGTGCAGCGATTGCACAAAGGACCTCCGCTCAATAAAGATAGAGTTATGTGAACCGATCACTTTCGGATGCCTGAAAGAAGGCGCAGTCTTCTGGGGACCCAATAGGTACTTTAGGGTCTACGTGGAGGATTACGATGATGAAAGCCAGTACGTCAAGTATAAGGTGCAGAGGGTAAATCTATTCTCAGATGAGAAGCCTGTGAACACAAGCGCCGATCCAAAGGCCCTGATAAAAACAGACAAAGAGATCACTTCAGAAGACAGGGCGAAGTACAACATGATCCTTATCGGGAACAAGGAGACAAACCTTGAGATAGAGAGGCTCCATATGCAAGGCGATTACACTGAATCAGAGGGGATGTCTTACATAGAAGATGTCTACGGCAAGAAGGATATCCTTGTGCTAAACTCCAAAGAGTCATCTGATCTGAATGAGCCGATAAGGCAGCTCACATACCTTCTTGATTTAATATTTTAATTTATAATTTCTTTTCTTTAATTAAATCTAGACAAAAGCCTTAATCAAATTAGGCAAAAGTTTAAATATTTATCAAGATTTATTTTTAGGTAATTATAATGGTGAGCTATTATGAAAAAGAAAGCAATAATATTAGTTGGAGTTCTATTGATTTCATTTGTCTTCATGGGAAGTGCAAGTGCATCTTACAGACAAACGATAATTGAGGAGCTTGAATGTGCGTATGGGAGTGATGGGGCATATGATACAGAATTCATTTTTACGAATGTTCCTGCAACGGGAGCATATACTTTGACAGTTAGCATAAAAGGTGACTACAATGGATATGATGACGATGAACATGTAGAGATTTTCATTGAAGGGACTTCCTTCGGTGTGTTGCCAGAAGGATATAATGATGACTGGCAATGTTCCTGTGAATTCCTTACAAAAACCGTTACTTTGACAAAATCACAGATAAACCAATGGATGGCCGATGGTAAAATCGTGGTCACTTTAGAACAAGGCGAGGATGTAGACTGTTTCTGTGGTGAGGAAGGCTGTGTTTGTGGGGATAATTCTAAATGTGGTAATATTAACATGGTCACATTAGAATCCTCTGGTAACTCCTTACCAATGGACTGGATAATGAAGAAGTTCGGTCTTGGCAAGAAAAATTAATTTATTTTTTTTCTTTTCTCTTAATATTTTCATTAGAATACGATTATCTATAAAAATAGAAACATTGTATATTATTTTATGAACAGTTCAGAAAGGAACAAAAAACTTGTTTCGTTTTTAACAAAACACGGAGCCAAAAAAATTGCGTTGTTCGGCTCAGTCGCCAGAGGCGAGGAAAGAACGGATAGCGATATCGATGTCCTAGTTGAATTTGGCGAAGTAAAGAGCCTTTTTGAAATGGTTGGGATAGAGCTTGACCTTGCAGATGCACTAGGCAAGAAAATAGACCTCGTAACTGAGGGATCTTTGAGCCCTTATATCAAAGATAAAGTAATGAAGGATTTAGTTATTTTAGCTATCCTAGAAGATTAGCTTTTCTCTTCTTTTCTCCAAACAAAAAGAATATATATTGACACTCTAAATTCATAGATATGTTTGAAAAAAGGGCCATACCCCAGGCGAACTTCACAAGCGCAGACATCCTAATCGCCCTAAAGATCATTGAGAAAGAGGAGAGCATCGGGAGAAAGCTCCTTTCAAAGAGGATGTTCCTAAACGAGGCCAGTGTCAGATCCATACTCACAAAACTGAAAGACTTGGATTATATCAGCTCCACAAGATTGGGCCACAACGTCACAAAGAAAGGAAAGGATTTCATCGATAAGTCGGTCCATTTTGAGGTCCCTTCTGAGATAAACGCTAAGGAGCTAACGCTAAACAGCAAGAACTTCGGGACCCTGGTAAAAGGGGCATCTTCAAAGATAAATGACGGGATGGACCAGAGGGATAACGCCGTATTTGGAGGCGCGAGATCAGCTATAACCTTAATTTTTAGGGACGGCCATTTTTCTCTGCCTGAAACTAAACCTGAAATCAAAATCCCCTCGATAAAGCTAAACCTTAGCAAAGCGCTAGAAACAGAGCTCCACGAGAAGTTCAGCCCAAAGAACAACGATGTCGTGATCATAGCAAGTGCAGAGGATGATGAGAGGGCTTTCAGGGGCATAGTCCACGTTATTGATTCTTTTATTTGATAGCAATTAGTTCACAATGCAACAATCTATGGACAACTCAACTTGATAAGCAAATCTTTAAATATCATACTATTTTATTTTTAACAACTATAAAGGCGATTTGCTATGAACCATTAAAAATCTTAAAGGCGGCAGGCAAAAACTAACACCCCCAAAATGGGGATTTAAAAAAGAAAAATACTTTTATTGGGATTTCTTTATTTCTTCGATTCTCTCTTCAACACCCTGCTTTTCTTTCTCAAGCCAGGTCTTGTATTCCTCGAGCATCTGGAGCCTCTCTTCTTTTGTGAAGAAGTGTCTTCTCCTATGAAATCCTGGTCCGCATTCCATGTGCCCGTGCCTATGGCCGTGCATTGGTCCGTGACCCATATGTTCAAATTTTCTCATTCTCTATCACCTCCATATTGGTTACCCGATATCGTATATCCGATATCTATTTAAAAGTCTTTCGGTTAACCGATACACTTTAATATTCGAAAAACATACCATACACATGCGCGAGCGAAAACACCACGGCAAGGGGTTCCTCTCCTTTCTGATACTATGGATGCTCAGGGAAACTAAGATGAACGGCTCTGAGATAACAGATGAGATAGAAAAGAGGAAAGGTAGGAGGTTTAGCCCTGGCACGATATATCCTGTCCTAAAAAAGCTCAAAGAGAAGGGGCTCATCATAGACGATGAGGATAAGAGGTACTCCCTCACTGAAAACGGTAAGAAGGAGCTCGCCACAAGGATTGATAACTTCTTCAACTCCTTCTATGATTTAGAAGAGATGAGGGGATACAGGATTAATCTAAAATAAAATTAAAAAAAATTTTACATCACAGCGGAGCGCCTTTCTCCCTCGGCCTCCCAGACGTTAAAGGCCGCCTCCCATTCTGCTATCATTCCGTCACGCATTACCCACACTTCGACTCCATGCCCCTCCATTTTCTTTCCAGTGACCTTGTCCTCCCATGTGCCCACCCACATGTTGGCAAGCCTATTTCCTTGTAGTGCAAGGTTTGTTTTTTTAAGCCTGTAATTTTTTTGTCTTGACATACGTGCTTCAAATAGTCTGCGTAGCGCTTCCCTTCCATGCTGCTCGGGCTGCTCGGCAAATCGGAACATACAATCTTCTGTGAAGCCGTTGATTAAAGCATCAAGGTCCTTTCTGTGGAATATATCTTCAACTATTCTAAGTAAAGCATCGACCTGCTCTTCGTTCCAGGGCTCTTCTCCTTTCGGGAATTTAATTTCTTTCATATCTATCCCTTAATATTAACATTGATCAAAATATAAAGATTTCCTTATAGGAAGGGTTGTT
>Ga0116149_1004139_pt1 | contig 14432 bp, 10 predicted proteins | sample AD_UKC057_MetaG_FD_89787 | JGI IMG/M metagenome (GOLD analysis project Ga0116149, IMG submission 89787) | Active sludge microbial communities of municipal wastewater-treating anaerobic digesters from USA - AD_UKC057_MetaG | ecosystem: Engineered > Bioreactor > Anaerobic > Digestate | place: USA... | reverse complement strand
CGATGAGGATTCCGGATATGGCTTGGCGCTCTGAAAAAGAGGAAATGGCCGGGTATCAGGCGCTTGACAGAGGATGATTTCCTCGATTTTTATGACCCCAGCAAAATCAAATTCCCTATCAGTCGGGAGAAAATCAAACCCTATATGGCCCGTTTTTCCGCGGTCATGAGAAACATCTGGCACGCCGGCAGTGTGCCGGTGCAAATGGAACAGGAACAGCAGGGCGGCTGCGTCTACGATCCGCTGACGTTGGCCATCCTCTTTGAGGGGCTGGTGCGCACCTATAACATGAGCCGGTTTGGACCCCTGCACTCGATGCCCGAGGAAGAGATCGAACAGGCCGCCAACATGATCACAACCATTTTTTTTGACGGAATCGGAAAACCCAATCAAGGAAAGTAAGCATGTCAAGGATTAAAGTCCCACATCTCCTGCTGCCCATCGCCCTCTTTTTCTGCGCATGGCCAGCTCCGGCTGCACCTGTACCGTCCGCACCGGAGCCTTTGGTGCTTACCATGGACACTGCCATCTCCATGGCCTTGCAGCAGAACCGCGACCTCCTGATCGCCGGAGAAGAACGCGTCAAGGCGAACGCCCAGGTCGGTGAAGCCAAGTCAGGAGCGTTTCCTCAACTCACCGCCAACGGGCAGTACATGCGTTATCTCAAAAAGCAGGTGATGTTCCTGCCCCCGGGCAACGCCATCAATCCGACCAACAAAACCCTGCTGTTCGAGATCGGCTCCAACAACGCCTATTCAGGAGGACTGCAGCTCTCCCAGGCTCTCTTCAGCCGCAAAGTGGGGGTCGCCCTGCAGATCGCCAAAACCTATCGCGAGCTGGCCAAGGAGACGTACACGGCCGCACAGCAGGCTGTGATCCGCGATACCCGCAAAGCCTATTATCAAGTTCTGCTGGCGAAAAAACTGGTTGAGGTCAATCGCCAGGGTTTGGAGGTCATTCAGGCCAACTACAATAATGTGCAGGCGCAGTATCGTGTGGGCGCAGCGGCGGAATATGATCTATTGCGCGCCGAAGTGCAGCTGGCCAACACCGAGCCTCTGCTGATCTCTGCGGAAAACGCCTATCAACTGGCGGTCAACGCTCTCAAGAATCTTCTGGCGCTTCCTCTGGACCAGCCGGTGGCCATCGAGGGTGAAATGACGTTTGCCGAACTGCCGGAGGATGTGGCACAGCAGGCGGAGGCTCAAGCCCTGGCGACTAATCCGACGATCAAACAGCTGACTTTGCAGGAGCAGATGCTCGACAGGAACATCGTCTTCGAAAAGGCGGGCAGCTATCCCACCCTCTATGCCATCGGCAGCTACATCTGGCAGTCGCAGGACAATAGTTACAAGTTCGACAATTACAACTGGGCCAACACCATCAACGCGGGCGTGTCGCTCTCCTATCCCCTCTTTGACGGCTTTCGCACGCGGAGCCGCGTGCAACAGGCCAAGGTGGAGCGCAACAAGGTGCACTACACTCGTCTCAAAGTGGAGGAAGGGCTCAAAGTGCAGATCCAGGCCGGTGCATTGCGCATGGTTGAAGCTCGTAAGCGCATGAGCGGTCAGGAGAAGAACATCGAGCAGGCCCAAAAGGCGGTACGCATCGCTCAGACCCGTTTCAAGAGCGGCGTAGGCACGCAGTTGGAACTGCTGGACGCCCAGGTGGCGATGACCCGCAGTCAAACCAATTACGCCCAGGCGCTTTATGATTATCTGGTCAGCAAGACCGAGTGGGAGTTTGCAACCGGGACCAGCCGTTGATCCCTTCATTCACAGGATATCAAGTGGAGTTCAAACGATGAAAAGCACATCTGTTGTAAAACGTGGATTGATCCTTGTTTCGGCGTATTCAGCCCTGGCGCTGATGGGAGGGTGCGGCAAAGCGGAAAAGCAAGCCTCGGCAAAACCCGCGAACAGCGGCGCCGAGGTCGTTCCGGTGGAGACCGCCCGTGTCGAACGACAGGCGCTGGCGGTGACCAAGAGCTATACGGGCTCGCTCGAAGGCGAAGCCCAGGCCAATATCGTCGCCAAGATTTCAGAGCGAATTACCGCCGTCTACGGCAGCGTCGGGCAGTCCGTGCAAAAGGGCCGGACCGTCATCACACTCGACAAAAGCGGCGCCACCTCCCAGTATTTTCAGGCCGAAGCGAACTATAAAAATGCCGGGAAGAATCTGGAGCGGATGAAGGCGCTGCTGGCGGAGGGGGCGATTTCGCAGCAGCTGTTCGACGCTACCCAGACCGCTTTTGATGTGGCCAAGGCCAATTTCGAGGCAGCGCGCAGCGCGGTCGAGCTGGTCTCACCCATCTCCGGCGTCATCACCGCTCTCAATGTCAACCTCGGCGACCTCTCGCAGCCGGGTGCGGTGCTGGCGACGGTGGCCGACATCCGCCGCATGAAGGTCATTTTCAGCGTCAACGAGGCGGATGTCATGCAGCTCGCCCCGGGCCAGAGCGTTGAAATCTGGTCCGAGGGCGGACCGAAAGCGCCGGTCCAGGGCAAGATCGTGCAGATCTCGCGCTCGGCCGATGTGCGCTCCCGCTCCTTTGAGATCAAGGCGCTGTTCTCCAACACGGCGGATCAGCGGTACCGCCCCGGGATGTTCTGCAAGGTGGCATTGACGATTTCGCCGCGCAGCAACGCCCTGGTCGTACCGGCCGGCGCGATTCTCAGCGATGGTCTGACCACTAAAGTCTACAAGGTGGTCGGCGGCCGCGCGATTCCGCAGCCCGTCCTCACCGGCATCTCGGACGGATCCCGGGTGGAGATCCTTCAGGGCTTGCAGGATCAGGAAATGGTAGTGACCACCGGAGCCACCAATCTGCGTGACAGCAGCCTGGTGAGCATCGCCCCGGCGGCCAACTGACGTCATCGCCTCTGCCGAATAAAAGGAGTATACCTTTCCATGAAATTAGCTGATGTCTCTATTGAGCGCCCGGTTTTTGCGACCATGATGATCCTCGCGCTGCTGGTGCTGGGCCTCTTTTCGTATATGAAATTGAATATCGATCTGTTCCCGGATGTCGACTTTCCCTATGTGACCGCCACCACCGTTCTGGCGGGAGCGGGTCCGGAACAGATCGAAACCGATGTCACCAAAAAGATCGAGGACGCTGTCAACACCATCGGCGGGCTCGAGCATATCCAGTCGATCTCCCAGGAGAATGTCTCGATCGTCATCATCCAGTTCAAGCTGGAAGTGGATGGCAAGCAGGCAGCCCAGGAGGTGCGGGAAAAGATCGCGGCCATCCGCGCTGATCTGCCCGACGACATTGAGGATCCGGTGATCCAGCGCCTCGATCCGGCGAGCACGCCGATCTACACTCTGGCGTTATCAGGGAGCCTGGGCGACAAGGAGCTCACCACCTTTGCCAAAGATGTGGTCAAGAAACGGCTCGAGAATGTGCCCGGAGTCGGCCGTGTCGATCTGGTCGGCGGGGCTGAACGTGAGATAGAAATCCGGGTAGATGCCGCGCGACTGCAGGCCTACAACCTCTCGATTCAAGAGGTGGTGCAGGCCATTGCCGCGGCCAATGTCGAGGTGCCCGCCGGCAACCTGATCCAGGGCGAACGCCAGATCCTGTTGCGCACCATGGGCAAGTACACCGCGGTCGCCGATTTTGACAAGGTCATCGTCGCTTCACCCGGCGGCAGGCCCGTTTACCTGTCCGAAATCGCCACAGTGGTGGACGGGGTCGAGGAGCGCACCAGCCTCTCGCGCGTCGACGGCAAGCCTGCGGTGGTGCTCAGCATCCTCAAGCAGTCTGGGAGCAACACCGTGCGCGTGGCGGACGGCATCACCCTCCAGATCGCGGAGATCAAAAAAGAGCTGCCGCCCCAGGTGCAGCTCGCCACGGTGCGCGACAACAGCACCTTCATCCGAGATTCGGTGCGCGATGTGCTCTTTGACATCCTCTACGGCGGTCTGCTGGCCGTGATCGTGGTCTTTCTCTTTCTGGCCAATCACCGGCCGACTCTGATCAGCGCCATCGCGCTGCCGACTTCGATCATCGCCAGTTTTATCATCATGTTCGCGCTCAAATTCACTCTGAACACTCTTACGCTGCTGGCCCTGTCTCTGGCTGTGGGCTTGCTGATCGATGATGCCATCGTTGTCATCGAGAACATCTACCGGCACCTCATGAAAGGCGAGAAGCCGATGGAAGCGGCGCGCAAGGCCACCGGCGAAATCGGCCTGGCGGTCATGGCCACCACCTTCACCATCGTGGCGGTTTTCATCCCTGTGGCCTTTATGCCCGGCATCGCCGGCCGCTTCTTCTACCAGTTCGGCATCACGGTTTCGGCCGCTGTGCTGGTCTCGCTCTTTGTTGCTTTCACACTGACGCCGATGCTCTCCTCGCGCTGGCTGCGGGAGGAGGACGAGGAGCTGACCAACGAGGGCTCGCTGCTGCGCCGGGGCCTCTACTGGTTCAACCATTTCTTCGAGATTCTCAGCGAGAAATACAAAAAAGCGATCGAATGGTCCCTGCATCACCGCAAGACTATGGTCTTCGGCGCGATGGCGACCTTTTTTGTCAGCCTCTTTCTCATCCGCTTCCTCGCCACGGCCTTTATGCCCAGCTTTGACATGAGCCAGCTGACGGTCACCGTCGATGCGGCGCCCGGCAGTTCTTTGGAGCAGACCGGCCTGATCTGCAGCAAGATCGAAGAGACTCTGCACCGGCGTCCGGATGTGACCATGGTGCTGACCACCATCGGCTCCGGCACCGATCCGGTGACCAAGGGGACGGTGTTCGCCAAGCTGGTCAGCAAGAGGGAACGCGAAAAGGGCGTCGAGGCCATCCTCGGCGAGCTGCGCAGTGAGCTGCAGTCCATCCCCGGCGCCAACATCGGTTTTACCATCCAGCAGGGCATGGGCGGCGCGCAAAAGCCATTGATCATGAGCGTGCGCGGAGATGATTTGAATGTCCTGAAAAAATTGGCCGATCGGGTCGAGCGGATTGTGCGCGCGACCCCCGGCGCCGTTGACGTGCAAAACAGCCTCGAGACCTCCAAGCCGGAGGTGCGCATCCGCATAGACCGTGAGCGGGCTTCGGACCTCGGGGCCAATGCCGCTCTGATCGCCACTACGGCGCGCGCCATGGTCGACGGCTATGTCGCCAGCACCTTTCAAGAAGGAGACGAGCAGTTCGATGTGCGGGTTCGTCTCAACAAGGAGGACCGTACTTCATTGGAGAACGTGGGCAATCTGTTGATCAAAAGCGGCAAGGACATGGGCAACGGCCAGCGGCTGATGGTGCCGATCCGCGATGTCGCGGAGATCCAGCAGGGATCGGGTCCCTCCAAGATCAACCGTTTCGATCGGCAGCGTGAAATCCGCATCGAATCCAACACCTATGTCAAGACGCTGGGACAAGTGATGGGAGGTGTCTTGCAGCAGACCCGCCGGATGGAGGTGCCGCCCGGTTATGCGATAGGAGTGGTGGGACAGGGGCAGATGCAGTCCGAAACCTTTGCCAATATGCTCATGGCCCTGATCCTGGCGATCATCTTCGTCTACATCGTACTGGCCGCCCAGTTCGAGAGCTTTATCCATCCCTTTTCGATCATGCTGGCGCTGCCGATGTCGCTGATCGGCGCGGTGCTGGCCCTGCTGGCGTGGGGCAGCTCGCTTTCGATGATGTCGATGATCGGCATCATCATGCTCATGGGCCTGGTGACCAAGAACGGCATTTTGCTGGTGGACTATGCCAATCAGCTGCGCCGCCAGGGGGTGGCGCGCACTCAGGCGCTCATTCAGGCGGGCGCCATCCGGCTGCGGCCGATTCTGATGACCACCTTTGCCATGATCTTTGGCATGATTCCCGTGGCCTTTGCCCTCGGCGAGGGCAGCGAGTTCCGCGCGCCCATGGGCCAGGCGGTGATCGGCGGCTTGATCACCTCCACCCTGCTGACGCTTTTCATTGTGCCGGTGGTCTATTCCATTCTGGACGACCTCGGCACTCGGAAGCAGCGCGGAAAAAGGTAGCCTGTCCATCTCCTGTAAAAAAGGCAGCCCGCCCGGTGCGCGGCTGCCTTTTTTTATGGTCATACGACGCTCTTTCTGATCGGATTGAAAAACCCTGAAAAAAATGTTAAAATATTCTTGCTTTTGTGCCCGTTTGGTGATATCATTTATATGTAGGGATTTTCCTCATCTTTTGTTCTTCGGGGTTTCCTTTCAACGGCCACGCCTATTCTGATACTCCCAGGATTTCGACCCATCCTCAAGACCTTAGCTTTGCGTGTTCTTTTTCTGTGCCGATCTCCTTTTCATCATCATGGCGACAGTCAGGGGGCCATCACATGCGCCACGGTCGAATGCAGAGAAATAAAGAACCTCCTTCCACATGGCCGCACAGGCTGTACCGTATCCCGCCGTGACCAGCGGCATCGGCTTAACTCCATGAAGGGTTTTTCATCGTATATCAAGGTTTGCACGATTCAGCGATAATCATTAAGATTTAAATCGGGATGCCCATTTTAAAAAGGATGTCGTTTATGAAAACCCCATCGATTCTTTCTCTGGCATTGATTTTTCTTTTACTGTTCTGCCTGGTGATGCCTGCGGACGCAGCGGAGGAAAAAGCCCTCTTTTTCGACGGCGACAATGATTTTGTCGATTGTCCTTTTATCGCGTTTGACAAGCTGAAGGCGTTCACCATCGAAGTCTGGGTTAAAAACTGGGGCGGATACATCGTCAATCAGGGCGGCGCCGGCGATCCGGAGAACGGCATCTGGCTGAGCACGGATGAGGGTCCGACCGACGGCTGTGCCTGGGAATCGGATCAAGGCAAAAACCATGCGATCAACATCGGTTCACTGGTCCCCGATCAGTGGACGCACATCGCCCTGCAATACGACGGCAAAACACAATCCGTTTTTCTCAACGGGGCTTTGGTAAAAAAACAGGAGGCGCCCAAGCCCGGTCCGTTCGACGCCAGCAGAAAACTGACGATCGGTGCCACAGAGATGAGCAGGCCCGAACTGCCGTGGGGTTATGGATCGGGCTACCTGAAATCGCTGCGCATCTCCTCGGTAGTTCGTTACCAGGACCGTTTTCAGCCCGCCGTTGACTGGACGGCCGACGCCAAAACTCTGATGCTGTACACGCCCGCCTCGGTGCAAAAGAGCCGGCTCGTAGATCTGTCGAAAAACGGCCGGCACGGCGACATTCGCGGCGCTCGCTTCATTGCGGCTGACCAGATCAAGCCGACGATTTTGTCCGGAGTGGTGACGGATCCGGAACAGCGACTACTCGCAGGTGTCAGCATAGAATTAAGCAGCGGCATTCCGTATATCAAAGACACTTTTTTAGAGAATAAAACCAACGCTGATGGAGAATATCATTTCATCCTGAATGAGCCTGGTAAATGCTACCGGCTCTATGCCAGAAAAGACAGTTTGATCGGATCCCTTGCGGATATCCATCTGAAACCGGGAGAACGGACCCTTTTGAATTTCACCGTCACTCCCTCCGCCTACCTGAAATTTTCCTGGGCCAAATACCTGGCCGGCCATTGGCTGAGCAAAAGCATGACCAAGGAGGGCAAAGAAAGAAAACTGTTTTTTAACTGTGATTGGGCGAATAACCGCAATATATTGAAATGGGATTGGACCGTCCAGGTGGCTGATCAGACTGTGGAAAAAGGATTCGGGCTCTACGGGTGGGATCCTTTGCGCCAGCAACTCCGCATTTGGTATTGGAACGTCGACGCTGAGCTGCTCGAGGGAACTGTTGAGGTGGGTGAGGAGAAAATCGTTATCAACGCGGCAAGGAACAGAGCAGAGGGGAAAAAACCGCTTGTCCATGCCTGGTGGTTTGAGGACATCAACACGTTGCTTTTGCAATACGGCCAAATGAACGCAAAGGGCTCATTCGAGCCGGGCGGAGAGATTTACCGGTTTACCCGGGTGCCGTGAGCATCGTCTTTGCCGGGTTCACTTTTAAACTGATTCACTCCCAAAAGCGTTATCAAAAGTTCGAGAACACATTTCTTCAGGCCTGACGCAACTACGGCTGAAGTTGACATTAAGGCCGAAGCAGCAAGCTTCGGCCTTAATCTATTTGCCAAGATAATACATTCGCCTCTCGAGGTTAGTGCAGCCGTTCTGCCTTTGTTTTCGCAAGACCGGGTTCGCAGGCGACTGTTTGCCGACAACCAAAGAACCAAATCGAAAAGGCTGACGCGGCTGTCGGTGCAGGTGGATATCAGAGAAAAACTTGACAAGTATCAGCGGTTTGATATAACCATCAAGCCGTTCATAACGTTAAAGGGTTATTCCTGACTAGTCCTCCTCTTTATACTTTTTTTATACGCCTCTGCCCCTTTGCTAATAGATTATTTATCCTTTACCGCTTAAATTATGCCAGCAGAAAAATACTTCGCAAGCTGGGTCATGGAAGCTTTTCACCTTGGCCCGGTTCAACGGAAGAGGGAGAGGCAAATGGACCCTATGCAGATACTGGTATTTTTAATCGTGCTCTTTCTGGCAGGCTATCTGATTTACGCCCTCATCAATGCAGAAAAAATTTGAGGTGGATCATGGATTTTTCGACTGGGGCGCAAATCGCTGTTTATTTTATACTGCTGGCGCTGATTTCACCCTGGCTGGCCAAATTATTCTTTCATCTCTTTTCCGGCCAAAACCATTTCCTCAGCCGTCCGCTGGGGTGGTTGGAACGAATGGTCTACCGGGCTGCCGGTGTTTCGGCAGAACGCGAAATGACCGCCCGCGAATACGGCTGGTGCCTGGGACTGCTGAACGTTTTTGGTCTGCTCTTGCTGCTGATCTTGCAGCTTGTTCAGGGACATCTGCCCTTCAATCCGGCACACAGAGCTGCAGTTCCATGGCGCTTAGCCCTTAATACGGCCGTAAGCTTCGTCACCAATACCAACTGGCAAGCCTACTCAGGTGAAACCACTCTAAGCCCTTTGACGCAAATGATCGGGCTGACCGTGCAGAACTTTATCAGCGCTGCCACAGGAGTGGCCGTGCTTCTAGCCTTGATTCGGGGATTTATTCGGGAACAATCTACGACCATCGGCAATTTCTGGCAGGATCTCGTCCGCACGACGGTCTATGTTTTTCTCCCACTCGCTCTTCTACTGGCCCTGTTGCTGGCCGGCCAGGGAGTGGTGCAGAGTTGGAAAGGTGACCCGATCGCAACGGTTCCTGGCGGTCGTCTGCAGACCATACCCCTCGGACCGGTCGCGTCCCAGATTGCCATCAAGCAGCTCGGCACCAACGGCGGCGGCTATTACGGCGCCAACAGCGCCCATCCTTTTGAGAACCCAACCCCTGTGAGCAACTTTCTGGAAATGCTGGCCATTCTGCTGGCGCCCTCCACTCTGGTGCTCTTTTTTGGTCTGATGGTGGGCTCGAAAAGACAAGGATGGATCCTTTGGCTGGTTATGCTGTTCCTTTTACTGGCTGGTCTGGCTGTTGCCTTGAGCAGCGCCTATGGACCGGTTCCTGCCTGCGACCATCAGCCATCGCTGGAGGGCGTTGAACTTTCCTGCGGCGTTGGTGTCAGTACTCTCTGGAGCATCGCAACGACCTGCGCATCCAACGGCTCTGTCAATGCCATGCTGGACAGCAGCACACCACTGAGCGGTGGTGTGGCCATGCTCAACATTATGCTTGGAGAGGTGATTTTTGGCGGAGTCGGCGTGGGACTTACTGGTATGCTGGTCTTTGTTTTAATCACAGTGTTTATCGCCGGTCTCATGGTGGGACGAACGCCGGAGTACTTGGGCAAAAAAATCGAGGCCTTGGAAGTCAAAATGGCGATGATCATCATGCTGGCGCCAATCCTGCTCATCCTGACGGGCAGCGCTTTGGCGGTTTCGACTCAGGCCGGCCTGGCAGGTCGAACCATCGCCGGCCCCCATGGTCTTTCGCAGATTCTCTACGCTTTCAGTTCCGCAGCCGGTAACAATGGCAGCGCCTTCGCCGGTTTGGACGCCAATACCCCCTTTTACAACGGTTACCTGGCGTTGGCGATGCTGCTGGGCCGAATCGCGGCGATTTATCCGATCCTGGCCATGGCTGGTCGCTTGGCGGAGAAAAAGCGTATAGCAGAAACCGTGGGTACCCTGCGGACTGATACCGCACTGTTCGCCGGGCTGTTACTGGGCGTCATTCTTATCATCGGTGTCCTGACTTTTTTCCCGACCCTATGCCTCGGCCCCCTGCTGGAACATGCCCTGGTCAGAATGGGAATTTTGTTCTGAGGTTATCATGCACACGAATGCTGATTTCAGTAAATTGATGACGCGAGATTTGTTCAGCCGCGCACTGACAGATGCCCTGCGTAAGCTCGATCCCCGTTGGCAGATTAAAAATCCGGTGATTTTCATCGTCTGGCTTGGGGCATTGGCAACCACCTTTGTCCTCCTGCAGAAGGAGGGATGGAACCGCTTTAATGTACAGATTTGCTTCTGGCTGTGGTTCACCATTCTTTTTGCCAATTTTGCCGAGGCTCTGGCGGAAGGAAGGGGCAAAGCCCAGGCAGCCAGTCTGCGCCGCAGTCGCAGCGAAACCCGCGCACGGCTGATTTGGGAAGGTCAGGAGAAGTGGGTGCCTGCCGCTCAATTGAACGCCGGTGATGTGGTCATCTGCCGCGCCGGCGATATCATCCCTTCCGACGGCGAGGTGATAGAAGGGATCGCGACCGTGGACGAATCAGCCGTTACCGGCGAGTCGGCGCCGGTCATCCGCGAAAGCGGCGGCGATCGTTCCGCAGTCACCGGCGGCACTAAAATATTGAGTGATACTATCACTGTGCGTATCACCGCGGTTCAAGGCCAGACTTTTCTCGACCGGATGATCGGTTTGATCGAAGGAGCCCGGCGGCAAAAAACCCCTAACGAAATCGCCCTCTCTATCCTGCTGACCGTGCTCTCACTGATCTTCCTGTTGGTAACGGTCTCACTCTATTTTTTCGGCGCCTATAGTCTGGCAGGCGCAGGAACATATGATGCCCCCCTTCTCAGCCTGCCGGTGCTGACTGCTCTTCTGGTTTGCCTGGTCCCGACCACTATCGGAGGATTGCTCTCCGCCATCGGCATCAGCGGAATGGACCGCATGCTGCGCCACAACATCATCGCCGCCAACGGTCGTGCGGTCGAGGCAGCCGGCGATATCGATGTGCTCCTATTGGACAAGACCGGGACTATCACCCTGGGAAATCGCGTAGCGGTCGATTTTATCCCAGCCCCGGGCGTCGGCAAACAGCGGCTTGTGGAAGCCGCCCATCTCTCATCCATGGCGGACGAAACGCCTGAGGGACGTTCCATCGTCGTGCTTGCCAAGAACAGCTATGGCCTGCGTACAGGCGAAATCTCGTATGATGCCTTCCGCTTCATCCCTTTCACGGCACAGACGCGTATGAGCGGGGTCGACATCCCGGAATCCTCTGGTCAAATTCGCAGGATTCGCAAAGGGGCCGTGCAAGCGATCGAGGCGTTCGTCCTCGAACAGCACGGGATTTTCCCGGAAGAGGTTAACCAGGCGGACGGAAAAATCTCTTCTCAAGGCGGCACACCACTTGCGGTCGCGGAAAACGATCATGTGCTGGGTTTGATCTTTTTAAAGGATGTGATCAAAGGCGGCATCCGCGAGCGCTTTGCCCAAATGCGGCGGATGGGGATCAGTACCATTATGATCACAGGAGACAATGTGCTCACCGCCGTTGCCATTGCCGTGGAGGCCGGAGTGGACGATTTCATCGCCAACGCCCGGCCCGAGGATAAGCTGCGCGCCATTCGTGTGATGCAGTCGCAGGGACACCGCCTCGCTATGATTGGGGACGGCACCAACGACGCCCCTGCCCTCGCTCAGGCGGATGTCGGCGTGGCCATGAACTCGGGCACCCAGGCGGCTCGCGAGGCAGGCAACATGGTCGATCTGGACAGCAACCCCACCAAGCTGATCGATGTCGTCGAGATCGGCAAACAGCTGCTGATGACCCGTGGCGCACTGACCACCTTCAGCATCACCAATGATGTGGCAAAATATTTTGCCATCTTGCCGGCGCTCTTTGGAACGCTCCATGCCGACGCCACCGGCCGCGGTCCCCTTGCCATGCTGGATCTGATGCATCTTCATTCTCCAGCCAGTGCGATTCTCAGCGCGGTCATCTTTAACGCACTGATCATCATCGCCCTCATACCGCTGGCCATTCGCGGCATCCATTGTAAACCTGCCTCTGCCTCGGAGATCCTCAAACGCAATCTGCTCATTTACGGCCTGGGCGGTCTGATCATTCCCTTTATCTGCATCAAACTCATAGACCTACTCTTGGCTGCTCTGGGGCTCGTTTAAAAGGAAATTTATGACCTTGCACAAACTTTTTATTGCTGCACTGCGCATGTTACTGGTTCTGAGCCTTCTGTGTGGCGTCGTTTATCCCACAGCGGTAACTGTGTTGGCACACCTCTTTTTTCCACAACAGGCCGGCGGCTCGTTGCTTGTCTCACAAGGCAGAATCACCGCCTCGCGTCTACTGGCCTACGGAAACGCCGGAGCGGGCTATTTTCATTTTCGTCCTTCCGCTTGCCGCTGGAACACCCTGCCCGCTTCTGCCAGCAACCTGGCCCTTTCCAGCGTCGCATGGCGGGACTCGCTTGCCGTGCGCCATGACCGGTTCATCAGTGAAAACGGTCTGGCTGCTTCTGCAAAAGTGCCGGTCGAAATGCTCTGCGCCTCCGGCTCAGGCCTGGATCCGCATATTACCCCTGCTGCCGCTCATCTGCAGGTGGCGCGGATCATCGCCAACCGCGGCAAGGCAAAACCAGAAGAGGTCCGGTTACACGCACTGATTGACCGCTCGGCCCGGCGCAGCTGGAGGACTCTCTGGAGCGCCCCTCGGGTCAATGTTTGCAATCTGAATTATATTTTGGACAATACTCCTGAATTCAGTACCTTAAAGCAGGAACAACCCTGAACCGCATGAATATGAAAAAAGAGTCCACCGGCCGGCCCGATTCGGACGCGCTGTTGGAAAAAATCAAAGCAGCCGATGCCAAACACAACCGGGGCAAGCTGAAAGTGTTTTTCGGAATGTGCGCCGGAGTGGGCAAAACCTTTGCGATGCTGCGCGAGGCTCGGCTGCGGCAAGCCGAGGGCCGGGACATCGTCATCGGATTGATAGAATCCCATGGCCGCACTGAGACCGAAGTGCTCGCTGCTGGACTTGAACGCGTGCCATTGCTGCCCATCATGTATCGCGAAAAAAATTTCAGCGAGTTCAATCTGGATGCCGCTTTGCAGCGGCGGCCTGGGATCCTCCTCGTTGATGAGATGGCGCACAGCAACGTCCCAGGCGCCCGCCATCCTAAACGGTACCAGGACATCCTCGAACTCCTCGACCACGGCATAGATGTTTTCACAACCCTAAATATTCAACACCTTGAAAGTTACGCCACCACCGTCGAGGAGATCACCGGCGTACGCGTCCGCGAGACAGTGCCCGATTCGCTTCTCGAGCTAGCGGATGAGATCGCCCTGATCGACATCTCTGAATCGGAGCTGCTGAAACGACTGTCTGAAGGCAAGGTCTATGTGCCTGAAGGAGCCCGCAGAGCGGCCAAAGGATTTTTCCAGCAGAGCAACCTCATTGCCCTGCGTGAAATGGCCTTACGGTTCACGGCCGAGCATGTTGACCAGCAGCTGCGTTCTTGGATGGAAAGTGAAAATATTCCTGGGCCATGGAAATCCAGCCACCGACTGATGGTGGGTCTAAGCTGGAGTCCCTTTTCTGCACAGTTGATCCGCTGGGCCAAGCGGATGGCCGTCACGTTGGGCTGCACCTGGGTGGCCGCGTACATCGAGACCTCGACAAGACTCACACCTGCGCAGACGAAACTGCTCATGCAGAATATGAGGCTGGCGCAGGAGCTGGGCGCAGAGATCATCACGGTTTACCATGAGGATATCGCTACCGGACTGATGCAGGTTGCCCGGCAAAAAAATGTCACCCAGATCGTAGTCGGCAAGCCCGCAGTTGGGCGGGTACGTCGTTTCTTCGCTGGGGAGACATTGGTGGAGAAATTGATACGCAGCAGCGGCCAAATCGATATCCACGTCGTTCGCGGAGAGAGGACGCCGCAGCAGGCGGAGGTGTCCCCCAGACGGACGCGCCCGTACCCGCCCGGCAGCGCGCTCGAGTATGGCCAAAGTATGCTGACCGTGGCATTGACCACAGCCATACTCTTTGCCCTGAGCATGCAGATCAACTATCTCGCAGTGGCCATGTTTCTGCTCTTTGTCGTCACGCTGCTCTCCCTTAAATTCAGCCAGGGGCCGGTGTTGATAGGGAATTTGATTTTGCTGGGGGGCAAAAAACCGAGGAAATCATCCTCTGTCAAACGTCGGATACCCAGCCATTTCCCCATTTTCAGAGCGCCGAGCCATATCCGG
>Ga0116149_1004135_pt1 | contig 14446 bp, 17 predicted proteins | sample AD_UKC057_MetaG_FD_89787 | JGI IMG/M metagenome (GOLD analysis project Ga0116149, IMG submission 89787) | Active sludge microbial communities of municipal wastewater-treating anaerobic digesters from USA - AD_UKC057_MetaG | ecosystem: Engineered > Bioreactor > Anaerobic > Digestate | place: USA... | reverse complement strand
TTAGATTATGAGAATAAAAAATACAATGATTTGTATTTAGAATGTCTTTCTATCATGTTAAAAAATTCAGAATTTGTTTGTGTGATTATTCCAGAAAGTTTCATAACTTCTGGATTATTTCATGAACGACTTTTTTCAATTGCATCCTTGAATGAACAAATTTTTGAAGATACAGACTGTCCTGTTTGTTTAGCAATGTTCAATGGTTCAAATAAATTTAAAATGAAAAAAGATTTCAAAATCTATATTGGTAATGATTATCTTAATACATATCAAAATCTTGTTAAAATTTCTGAAAGTATTTTGAATGTGAAAAAATCAAATAAAATTAAGTTTAATGTTCCAGATGGAAATATTGGACTGTATGCTATTGATTCAACAAAAGAAGATAGTATTAGATTTGTATTGGGAAATGAAATTGAAAATAACAAAATAAAAGTGAGTAGTAGAAGTATTACGAAAATTTTGATTGATAGGGAAGTTAAACAAGTCGATATTGATAAAATGAATAATCTCTTAAACAAATGGAGAAAAGAAACCGGAGATGTTTTTTGACTTCTTTTAAAGGGTTAAGGCAAGATGGGAAATATAGGCGCCGTTTGTCATTTGATATTGCTAATCAAATCATTCGGTGTTGTTTAGGAGATAAATAATGGAAAAAATTTTCATAGATTATGAATTAATTTCAAAAAATCAGAAAATGTTAAATAACAATCAAGTTAAAAAAGATGTTCAGAATAAAGATAAGAAATTGATTGAAAAGATTCAAAGGTATTCGGAAATAAATGGATTGAATTTTCAAGAAGTTATTGATCAAATTTTAAAAGAACCATATCCAATAACAGCATCTTTCTTTGCTAAAGACCCATCAAAACAATCTATTCATGAAAAAATTGTTTTAAAGGTTTAGAAGACACTCTTTTGAAATATGGTTGGACAATTGAAAAACTGCCATCAAATAGTAGTGGGAGTTTGTATTGTTTTGAGGGAAAAATTTTAACATTTGATGAAAAGAAACAAATGGAAGAGGATGAGAAACAGAAAAATTTGGAACTTAAATCAATTAAGTCTATTGATTTTCAAATTAATGTTGGACAAAAAAGAGTATATTTAATGCATAAATATACAAAATCAGTTGGTGGAGCTCAGGATAATCAATGTAATGACATAAGAACATTTTTGACACATGCCATTAAAAATGATAACAAGGATCAAATATTTGTTTCTTTGTTGGATGGTGAATATTATATTTTAAAAAATAAGAAAGGTCTTTCAAAACTTGATGAACTAAATCAATCTTGTATTGAAAGTCAGAAAGAAAATGTTTTTGCTACACCAACAGAAAATCTTTTGTTCAGATTAGAGAAATTAATTGAACCATGGTTCTCAAAAACTCGTGCTTGACAGATTGGTCGACTTGTGGTATAATGGTTCTTGTAGGTGGGGGAGGTTGTTCACACCACTTCCCCAAAAATCAACTTAGTACTATAACTACAAATTAGTATCATCAATGAAAAAATCGGGGGAGTTTCTCTTCTTCTGGCTGTAAACCAGATGGCAAATAAAATAATCGAAGAGTGTGTGCCGAAAAGGTTAAATTCCTTGCTCCCCCACCATTAATACAATTTGAGCCGAACGAAAAGGGTTCTCTAAAATGATTGATAAACCATTTAATAATTCAATCCTTTTCGGAAACATGTTCAAATTTCTTTAATATTCCGTCTATAGCTCAACTGGATAGAGCAAAGCCCTTAATGGTTTTGGTTTGAATCGGAAATGAAATTACCTAAAATACCGCGGTATCGGTCGGGACTTCTAATCCCGCGCTTAAAACACCGTAATTGGAAACAGCGTTTGCAGGTTCGAGCCCTGTCCGTGGTGCCATTATAATGATTTACTGAAATTTCTTTTTGGTGTCTCTTTCAATATTAAATTTTTTCATAAAGTTATTTTTTAAATGTCCTCATAGCTCAATTAGTAGAGCGCTTGGTTGAAGCCCAAGAGGTTCCAAGGCGGGTTTGGATGAGGGCACCAGTATCAATATTTAAAATGGAAGATTAGTTTATTTGGTAAATTTTTTCAGAAAATGAACAATATTTACCATGATTAATAAAATAGGGATATAGTTTAATGGTAAAACGAAAGCCTTTGGAGCTTTAGATTCTTGTTAAATTCAAGATATCCCTGCCATTTACTGGAATTTCTTCGTTTTGTCTCTTTCAATATTAAATCTTTTCATAAATTTGTTAAGGCTTGACAATCCACTTCTGATATGATATACTTGTCTTAGATAGGAAAGATATTTAACTATCTAAAATGACGGCCTCCAAATCCGTAGAACATGGGGAAGCACCATGAAGGCCCACCAAAAATAAATTTGAGCCGATGAATCTTGGTTCTCGTTTAAATTAAACGATGTAGCTTAATTGGGGTTAAAGCGTCTGACCTAGGTCAGAAGATGTTGGTTCGAGCCCAACCATACAACCCGAGATTCCTAACATGTTCAAATTTTCATTTCGAAAAAGTTTCTGCTTGACAAGTTAGATCATGTGTGGTAGAATGGTTCTTGTTAGTTAGGAAGTCTGAAGCAAACTTTCTAAAAGTTATTGTAATATCGGGAGTTAGTGAAGTCTGGTCTATCACACCTACCTTGGGCGTAGGTAATCATTGGTTCAAATCCAATACTTCCGAGTCCTTCAATGATAATCTACTTCCACGTAGTGAAGGATGGTAATTGACTAATAGGCAAGCTAAATGATTATCAATATATGTTTGACTGATTATTTCTGAAATAGTTTGGACCAAACTATTAAGTTTGTAATTGGTCGGATGAAAATTAATTTTCATGCTCCACCAGGCACACAATAATTCGGGATTGTGATGAAATCGTTATCATAACGGACTTTTAATCCGTCTTTTAGAGTTAAAATCTCTACAATCCCAGTCCTTCAGAGAAGAAGCCTTTACGTGGCGAAGGATATAAGTAGCTTCAATAGGAAGTGAAACTAATTCTTTTAAATTTTAATATGGAAAATACCGCTGAATGGTCGGCAACCGGACTTGAAATCCGGGGTTTCCCTTATAAGGAAAGAGGTTCGATTCCTCTATTTTCCGCATCTATCATGATAAATGCCTCTACGTGGCGATAGACAGAAACGTATAGTAAAATATACGGCTAAATTTATCAATCTAATTTAATTGTTCAATTCTTTTATCAATAACAAAACAAATGGCGTCAACAAATTTTTGAGAAGATTTAACTGTAAACTTCTTTTGAGAAGAAACATCAATGATGCAAAGATTAATATTTTTCTCTTGACAGAGTTGATGTTTTCTAGCATCTTTATCTAAAATGTTTTGAAATTTGGAATCCTTTTCTTCACTTGTTTTACCAAAAACAGGTTGATAATGAAAAATACCATTCAATTCAAATGCCAAATTTAAAGATGGAATGTAAATATCAAGTTCCAGACCATCGAGAGTTTTTCTATCATTGTATTCAATATTTAAATTCAAATATTTTTCTTGAAGAGTGTTTTGAAGATAAAGTTCCAATTTGCTTCTTCGATATCCAGAAGTTTTGTGTGTGTTATTATATGTGGCGGCACAAGAACGAGAACAGAAATCGTTCCCGGATTTTGAAAGTTCAGAATTTTTCTTTTTAATTTCTTTTCCACATTGGGCACATTGAATGATTTTAGATGTTGAACGAAATTGTCCATGGCAAGAATGGGAACAAAAAATTTTAAATCCCCTTTTGATTTTGGTTTGAATTTCGTTTTTTGGAACATAAAATGTTTCACCACAATTGAGACATTTAATAGGAAGTTTGTCTCTTGAACCTGTATTTATAAATTCCCATTCGGAAAATAGAAATTGTTCATTGTCCATAAAATGGCCATATTCTTCATAATTCTTTTTACACATTTTAAAAATCACTCCTTAATAGTTTTGGTTCTACTATTAAGTTTGGAATTTTTATTTTCGATTCCTCTATTTTCCGCCAGTAAAAATAAATGATTGGAGAATACGACAACACTCTCCAATCAAATCATCCTAATTATAATTTTATCAAACTGGAAAACTACCATCTTTAGGTGGTAGATAAAAATGAGTTAATTATTTGATATTAAGAAAAGCAACTGGAATTGGCAATTTACCTGCAGGTAAAGGGTTTTGTAGAAATCAAACTTTTCAAGAATCTCATTCTTTTAGGATGAGAGTATCAATTGGTTGTTCAAATTTTTAAATTCTAACGGAAAGAAGATGGAAAAATGATTGTTGATATGTATGGAAGGGAAATTCGAGTAGGCGATACTGTTAAGATTCAGAATCATGATGATGGTGGATGGTGGATGGCGAATTGCTCACATTATCAAAATTAAAATTGATATTCGATCTAAACAAAATATAACACAATTGACTACACTCATTTTACCCGAAGATCAAACCTATTATCTTCACTATTATCGTTATCGAAATCCTTTTATTTCTTGGATGAATCTGGATTCCAACAGAATTGCAAATTGCAATTCTGAATCGGTTTGATGGCAATGTTCAGAAATTAATTTCTGATTGTTCACGAGCAAAAAGAAAAGAATTTTAGGAATTTAACCAAAAAATTTGGTGCTTGACAAGTTAGATCATATGTGGTAGAATGGTTCTTGTCAGTGAGAGAAGTTAGGAAATGAATTTGAGCCGATGAATCTTGGTTCTCATTTAAATTAAACGATGTCTTAATTGGGGTTAAAGCGTCTGACTATATAGGTCAGAAGATGTTGGTTCGAGCCCAACCATACAAAACCGAGATTCCTAACATGTTCAAATTTATATTCCGTCGTAGCTTAATTGGCAAAGCACCTTCCTGTTAATGATATTTCGTGGTCAATTCTAGATAGAACCGGGAACTCTATCATTAGAGGAAAGACGGAGAGAAAAGAGGACTCTCCCACCGACAATTTTTTAAATGCCTCTATAGCTCAAGTGGAAGAGCAATTGCCTTGTAAGCAATAGGTTCCCTTATGCCGAATTAGTATATCACCTATTATGCCTGTCTTGTAAACAGGAGAAAGCCGGGGAGCACGGCTATTCGGCTCCAATAATCACTCACTTTTCTGAAGGTTGTAGTTTTTAAGCTTTCTAAAAAATTTCTTTTTGGTATGTTGAAATTGAACCGAACAATCAAGATTATCAAATTCCGACTGAATTAATAGGTTATTGTCCAAAAGACAACTAATTGCCAATCAAATCCAGATATGATTGGTTTATATCAAATTGAATTAAATAATGTGTCTTGGTTGGTAAACATGTTCAATTTGCTTTATGGCCTCTTCGTTTAATTGGTAAGACACCACTCTTATAATGTGGCAATGGCGGCAGATTACCGCAAGATATCCGTTCAAGTCGGATAGGGGCTACCAAAACTTAATAAAAAACCGGAAAGGAAGATGGAAATGAGTAGGGCAGAACAATTTGAAAAACTGTCGAAACCAATTGAAGGACAATCATCTATTCTTAGTGATCGAAATGGAAAAAGTTTTTCTGTTGGCGATAAGGTTGAATATACCACCAATGAAGTAGAATATGATTCATAAGGTATGCCATTTTTTGTAAAGAAAATATATACGGTTGAATCTATTAGAAATTACCTTAAAACATTTTATATTCCATCGCGATGGAATTCAAACTCCCAAAATCATAACTTCAATAACACTTCTTTATGAAAGCCGTTATCATTATGAAAACTATCGTCGTGGGGTTCGATGGACAGAATTAATTAAGGGCAGATTAGAAGTCCTATCGTCAATTGATTAAGAGGAGGATAATTCAATGAGTAAAATTTTGGAAAATGGATATTATCTCATGTCCCTTCCTAATAAGGAACAATTTGAAGTTGTCCAGATTGGAAAAGATGATGATGGAAATAATGTAATGGTTCGTCTTGGCAAGAGTGAAGATGCTTATGACCCTTGGGAATTTAAGATTCTTGGATATGAATTTGAAAGGCTGGACTTTATTATTAATTAAAATTTTGAAAGGAGTTTTTCAAATGTTGATTTTGGATGGCCTCTAGGATAGTTAATCTAAACTAGGGGAGAGTTTAAAATTGAAAAACAAGTTTTGGATTTATCAATATGAGAAATGGCAGGAATATTCTTATGTTGATTTGATGATTTTGATTTATGATGATGTTTCTTTGGAACCTAGAAATCTCTGGTGGGATTATGATACATTGGATGATTCTTGTCGCATTGAAAAGAATGGGAAATGGTTTTATACCAGAGCACTTCGAAAGTTTGCTCATTCTGTAAATGAACAGAAACAAAATCCTCATAGAAAAATTGTTATGGATAATCTTGACCGAATTGTTAATATGAGAGATTTTATCTTTGAGAATTTCGAAGTCATTTATAAGGCCATTCTTGCCGCCAGACGTGCCCCCAAAAATGCATTTGGAATGAATCTTAAAACTTTTAAATTTTACAGATCATCTTTTTTCAATATCAGAAAATATCTGGAAGGGAAAAAGGAGAAGGTAAGATTTAACCCAACTCCGGGAAGCGGGCATGTCAATGCTGGTTCACACTGTTTCAGAAATTTCAAATACAAACATACTTGGGTAAACTATATTCCCGATGGTGATGATTTGGATTATGTTAATCGTAATGCCTTTAAAATCAAATCAACGGATAAATTAGACGTATGGGACGATGATCCCTATGCCCGATACAAGAGTTGGAAACATAATACCAAATGCCGTAAACAATATGAAATTCATTTGAAAAAACATCAGGAAACAATTAATACATGGGAAGAAAATCTTCCCTTTAAATGTGGAAGTAGTTTAAAGGTAAAATAGTCGGTGTCCAACTGATAGATACAGACTTCAAACGTTTGTCTTCCGCTCCAAAAAAGAAAGGTTGTCTTGATATTGAAAAATACTTTAATCTCAAAAAAAGACAATCTGGATAGATTTTACACTTCAAATGAATTGGCTAAAAAATGTGTTCAATATGTTAAAGATTCTTGTAAAGATATTGAATTGTTTTTAGAACCATCTGCGGGAAAAGGTTCTTTTTTAAATCATTTTGACAAAGACTTTGTTGCTTATGACATTGATAAATCTTTAAAAGATGATAGAATCATTAAGAAAGATTTCTTTTCTATTCTTTTATTTCCTTTAAAAATAACATGTTGTATTGGCAATCCACCATTCGGGACATGTTCGACATTAGCTATCAAGTTTTTTAATCATTGTGCTTTTAATGATCATACGAAATATATAGCTTTCATTTTACCAAAAACATTTCGAAAAATATCCGTTCAAAATAAGTTATCACTTGAATTTACTCTTTTAAAAGACTTTGAAATTAAAAAAGATGATAGTTATTTTGATTGTCAGGGTGAAATGATTTATGTTCCTGTTTGTTTTCAAATATGGGAACGTCAGAAAAGAATGATTCATAAGATTCCAAAGAATATTTACTTTGAAAAAGTTAATAAAGAAACTGCTGATATTGCCATTAGGCGTGTTGGTGGGAATGCTGGAAAGATTAGTCATGATATTCAAAATCAAAATGAAAATTCAAATTATTTTCTAAAGATTATCCATCCAAAGTTTTTTGAGATTTATAATTTAATTGATTTTGATACGGTAAGAAATAACACATCTGGCATTAGAAGCATCTCACTGAATGAGTTAATCATTCTTTTCTCGGAAAACGAAGGGAAGTTAAAATGACATTTGAATTTGATAATACCTATTGCCTTCAAATTAAGCCAGAGGATTTGAAAATACCTTTTCTATCATTTGAGGAATCTCTAAACTTTCTTAGAAATGGTAGAGTTGGTGGGTTCTTGGTTGAACAAATGTTAAAGAATATGTTTGGATTTAAATTGACACAAAACAATAGTATGTATGATGCTGAATTTAATGGTAAAAAGATTGAAATTCGAACAATCAATAAAACAGGTTCTAATTTAATTCCTTCAAATATGATCGGTGCCAGTAGGAAATATGATGAAAAGAAATATCTACAGAAACTTGGTTCAATTGATTATTTTTGTTTTGTTGATATGAGAAATTTGCCAAACATATTTATCTTTTGTTATCCTTCGAAAAGGTTCTATCAGAATGGTGTAATGAAGACTTTGCCGAAAGAATTGATGACAAAAAAATTAACTGCAAAAATTGAAATGGTGAACGCTTGACAGACTGACCGAGATATGGTATACTTGTTCTTGTCAGGGAAGTCTACTTAAAGAATTGGGCGAACAACGATTGACAGGGTTGTTCATGGAACAGAAAGGGATGGGGTTCTGTTCCAATATAAATAATGGAATGTTGTTAGAGTGGTCGAATAGGCAGATTTGCTAAATCTTGACTGTGGTAAAACACACAAACGTTCGAATCGTTTACATTCCGCCAGTATTTTAAATGGAGCCGTAGAAATACTATTCTCTCAAGTTCTTGGTTGAAGGTTCAAATCCTTTATTTCCCTTAAAAGGGAAATTAGCTCAATTGGTAGAGCTAGAACTCTCAATGGTGTTTCGATTCCATGTTCCATTTATTTTTTGTAATAATGGCCCTGTAGCCCAATTGGCAGAGGCAAGGGACTTAAAATCCCTCAGGTATGGATTCGAATTCCATCAGGGCCACCAACACCAGTAAAAATAAATGATTGGAGAATGTTGGCCGCATTCTCCAATCAAATCATCCTAATCTATTTAATTATTCCAATCTCTTGTCTATAACGAAACAAATAGCATCAACAAATTTCTGTGATGATTTGATAGTAAATTTCTTTTGGGAAGAAATATCTATAACACAAAGATCAATCTTTTTTTCCTGACATAACTGTTGTTTTTTAAAGTCTTTGCCTAAAATATTTTGGAATTTAGAATCTCGTTCTTCATCAGATTTTCCGAATACTGGTTGATAATGAAAAATACCATTCAGTTCAAATGCTAAGTTAAGTGATGGAATATAAATATCTAATTCTAGTCCATCTAAAGTTTCTCTGTCGTTATACTCAATATTTAGATTTGTATATTTTTCTTCGAGAACATTTTGTAGATAAGTTTCAAGTTTGCTTCTTCTATATCCAGATATTTTGTGAGTATTGTTATATTTGGCGGCACAAGAACTAGAGCAGAAATTATTTCCTGATTTTGATTTTTTAATCTGGCTTAAAAGTTTTTTACATTCTTTTCCACATTGGGTGCATTTAACAATTTGAGTTTTATTTTTGGTTTGAAATTCTTTACGACATTCAGAGGAACAAAACATGTTTTCACGGTTCTTTCTAAGAAATACATGTATTTTTATTTTTGATCTGTAAAATGTTTCACCACAATTGAAACATTTAATAGGAAATTCTTCTTTATATGAAGAATCATAATATTCCCATTCTGAAAAAAGAAATTGTTCATTATTCATAAAATGTTTACACATTTTAAAAATCACTCCTTAATAGTTTGGTGGTTCTACTATTAAGTTTGGAATTTTTATTTTCGAATTCCATCAGGGCCAACCTTTCACAGAAGAAGCCTTTACGTGGCGAAAGGTATAAGTAATCCTATCAGGATGATTAATCCTTTGGGATGAAACCAATTCTCTTAAATTAAGAATGAAAGGAGATAAATCATAATGGATAATAGTCCGCCGTGGTATTCCTTTTTTCATATCGCTCTTTAGTTTAATGATAAAACACATCTTTCATAAGGATGAATTTTCGGATTCCGAAAAGAGCGACCATTTACCGGATTTGACCAACTTAAATCTTTAACACTGCAAAAACCAACGGGGGTTGAAGTGCGGAAAAGTCAAATATAAAATGAAATTCCTAAATGACGATTTAGGATACTTTCACTTCTATAATGGATGAGTAGAGAAGCCGTTTGTTGGTTTTGCCGCTTCCACAAGAGTTTCATTACAGGAGTAGGGGCAATTACCCTTCCGGTATTTTTAATGGCTCTGTAGCCCAAAGCAGAGGCAACAGTCTCAAACACTGTCAAGTATCGGGTCGAACCGATCAGAGCCACCAATACCAATAAAAATCACATAATGGAGGAATCGTGATGAAAGCTGTTCAAATCAATAAAGACTGGTGGTTTGTCCCGGAACGAGGTGGAAAGTTTTTCTGGAGCAATGATTCTGGCTATGTGTATGTTGAAGCTGGTGGAGATAAAGGTTTGACAATTGGAAGGATTGAAGACTTCGAAGAATTTCTAATTAAATGTGGATATACTCTTGTTCGATCCCAAGAAGATTCCTTTCAAACTAAAAAAATGTTGGTCGATGAAACTGGAATTTATTATCGTGAAGAAGATATTAATTCTGATAAGAAACATATTGGTTATTATTATAATAGATTTGGAGATCAACAGTTTGTTCCTCGCACTTCCATTTTTGGTCAATCTTTGATTAAAATGGTTAAAAATAATAAATAATTTTTAAAAGGCCAACTGACCGAGCTATTGAACGGCGATGACTGCAAATCATTTGTTTGTAGGGTGAAATTCCCTAAGTTGGCTCCATTGCCTTTATAGCTCAAGTGGTAGAGCAGTTGTCTTGTAAACCATAGGTTTCGTTTATGCCGAATTAGTATATCAGCTATTATTCCTGTTTTGTAATCAGGAGAAAGCCGGGCAGCACGGCTATTCGGCTCCAATGTGGGAAGATCACGGATGCAGATAATAGGCGTGGTCAAGAATTGGTGTGGTGGCGGGTTCTGCCAATTCACTTATTATATCTTTTTATATTTTCCGAGCGAGTTTAATAAATAATTGATTTAATATTAAGACATTCAATATATTGAATGGGTTCCAAACAAAAAATTAATTGATATTAAATCATTAAAATTGTTTGTTAAATTCAAAAGATTCAAAAGCTTCAAAAGCAACTGGAATTGGCTTAACGCCTGACCAGATAAAGGGCATTTTGGTGTTCCCATTAAAAATAAGGGTTTCCTAAAGAAACCAAACTTTTTAAGAATCTCATTCCTTTAGGATGAGAGTATCAATCTTTTCATTCATGTCCTGATAGTTCTGGCCGACGAGGCAGGGCAAGGGAGAACATAAACAATCCAAAAGGTTTTAAAATGGCCAGACCTTTTTGTATATACGTTTCCCTTTTATTCCCGTAGGATTGTGTCCGTCCTACGGGTTTTCTTTTTATCATTGTATTTAAAATGGGTTCTAATAAAAATATGGTAAAAAGTTTTTTGACGTCGAAATGCTCCGGGTGGGAGAGTTAGGAGTATCAAAATTCAAAATCCTTATTTTTATTGAGCACGTTATTCTTTAATGATTTCGTTAAAGTATAGGAAAAATATAGATCAAACATTATTTTTCATTTCATCCACCCCATGCCCAATTGGGTATCCGAAATTCAAATCCCTTATTTTATCTAAGTTAATTTTAAATATAATAAATTTCAAAAGAAAGTGAATATGATGAAGAAATTTATAAAAATTATGCCAAGAATGGTAATTGAAAATATTGATTTTAATAAACTATCAAAGGATGATCTTGAATCACTTTTGATTATTTCAATAACAACTCCCGGTGATCCGATGGCAAGTTTCAAGAATCTGGATGGTGTGCCAGTTCTACATCTCTAGTTTGATGATCTTAAAGAGAAGGACAATTTAGAGCAGGTTATTTCCTTTTATTTGGAGAGGATGGGTAGAAGACCCGTCTTTTTTGGATGGGAGATAGCCGAGAGAATTGTTTCCTTTGTTCTGAAATTCAAGGACAAATCAATTATTTTAATTCATTGTGATGCCGGAATTTCTAGATCAGCTGCTGTTGCCAAGGCATTGTCCTTGTGGTATCATAAAGATGGTTCGAGATTCGACAATCTCTATTTGCCAAATCCAATGATTTTTAAAATTATGAATCAAACAATTGAAAGGATGGATAAAAATGAAGAATCAAAACATTGAAATTTTCTTTTCTAGGAAGTGTTCAAAGACGGGACATGTAAAAACTGTTTATTCTTATAATGAAATGATATATCAGGTCATTTATGATGAAGTCAAGGGAATGATTTCTTTTGGGAAGTATCTTCCAAAAGAAGATAGGGAACAACTTGGGATTCCCGATGTTGTTCATTTTTAAATAGAAGTATTGAATATAATGTTAAATTTTGATTTAATTGAAGAATTAAATAGATTTATGTTTGACATTTTAAATTGTCCATCAGATACCCTACAAACGAAGAAGATCATGAATTAGTTAGAAATTCCTCTTCTCCTAGTGAAGCTAAACAACTAGGAAGATATATTAAATTAAGAAAAGATTGGGATTTAATAAAAGATCGTATAATGGAAAAAGGTATTCGAGCTAAATTTGAACAAAATAGGGGATTAAAAAAAGAATTCTTTGAAGTTAAAATTAAATCTCACACAGATAAATGGAGTGATAATTCAGATGTCATCAGTTAAAACAATTGTATTACATGGATTGTTCTCATATCCATCGTTATTCCAAACACCGGAAGATGTTTTATCTCATGTATTTTCAGTTATTGGAAATGCATATCAATGGAATGATAAGGGCGAAGTAGAAAGTGAGGACATAACGATCAGTGATGATATCGACGTGTTATATAATGACGGTTTAACGAAATTAGAAATTGATAGACTGCAAACACTTGTTGATGTACATTCATTATTAAAGCAGGGAATCATACCAATAGATTCACCAAAGCATAAATCTGCTTTAAGAATAGTTAATCTTAGATATGATATGTATAGAGAACAGATAAATATGTATAGACGAGCGTCTGATAGGATGTTTGGTGAACACGGAGAATATACCATATTTGATCGGGTGTATAAGATGCAGTATACGGCATATAATATGTATCCATGTTGCACAGATTATGCATTAATGTTTAATATACCGCCTAACATATCTATTGATTGGGCTCTCACATGTAGTGACTGGATGACTTCTGTAATGTATAGTATTATGCAGAATAATGATTTTATTGAAACTATGCAAGAGAAAAACCAAAGGTACTTGGAACATATTCCTGGCGCGTTAAATAAATGTCGTATAAAGATAGAGGAACAACTAACTGAAAGGACGAAATGATTAAACCAGAAGCCTTTCTTATGGATGAACATATAATGAAAAATATCGTGCAAAATATCTTGATTCAATTTCTCAAGAATTGCAAACACTAAAAGGTGAAATATATTTTAAAAATGCTAAAGAAATATCGATTCGACTGCATAATTGTTTGAGAAATATAATCTTTTTGATATTTTGTTGGCGGTCAATTGTGAATTGGTCAAAGACGGATGAAGTCTTATCGTATCGGAGGAAGAATGATTTAATGATCAAAGTGCAATGCAAACAAACTATATTCTCAAAGTTGCAACACCACTAAAGAGGGAGATTGATTAAATGAAAGTTGTTATTATTGGAATGACAATGCCTGTGATTTATGATGAGATAGAAGATATTATTGAAGCTGATCTTTCAATGGATATCACTGATTTGGTTGCTGGTGCGGCGAATGTTTGTTATAATCCAATTGAGATTGGACAAATCTTTGAGAATCTTACTTCTGAAAAGAGAGCCAAATTAATTGATAGAACATTGAATGATAGGCACATGTCAATTTATGAACATGTCTCTTTCAATTTTGCCATTAGTGGTGTCAGTAGAGCACTCTTGGCACAACTGACAAGACATAGAATAGCCAGTTTTTCTGTTCAGAGTCAACGGTATTGTAAACTATCAGAACCTGATTATATCACTCCTGATTCCATTATGAATCATCCAGAAGCATTGTCAGAATATGATGGTTTGATGGAATTGATTTGGGAAACCTATAATCAGTTAGTTGATTCTGGTATTCCAAAGGAGGATGCTAGAATGGTTCTACCCAATGCATGCACCACTCAATTGATTATGACGATGAATATTAGGGAGTTATTTCATTTTTTCAAGCTTCGGATGTGTAAACATGCTCAGTTGGAGATTCAAGAATTGGCAACCCGAATTTTTGAACAGGTTGAAATAACGGCACCTCATATCTTTTCTTATGTCAATAAACAATGTGAACATGAAAAGTGTTATAATGCCTGTGGTGGCTGTGTTATTCGTCAATATGTCTAATCTAAAAAGAGTTTAGAAATAAGAAATTAATATGTGAAATTGAGGAAGAAACCTTTACTGATGTTGCTAAAATTTTCTATCTTAAAGAAAATTATAATTTTAGCGAACGGGAAAACTACCATCTTTAGGTGGTAGATGAAAGTGAGTTAATTATTTGATATTCAGACTGTCAAACGACAGGGTTTCAAACACACAAATTTAATAAATATCAAATAATAATTAATTCACATCCTAATAAAGCAACTGGAATTGGCTTAACGCCTGACCAGATAAAGGGTATTTTGGTATACCCATTGAAAATAAGGGTTTC
>Ga0116149_1004129_pt1 | contig 14469 bp, 12 predicted proteins | sample AD_UKC057_MetaG_FD_89787 | JGI IMG/M metagenome (GOLD analysis project Ga0116149, IMG submission 89787) | Active sludge microbial communities of municipal wastewater-treating anaerobic digesters from USA - AD_UKC057_MetaG | ecosystem: Engineered > Bioreactor > Anaerobic > Digestate | place: USA... | reverse complement strand
GGCGTGGTGGTTAGCCTATGCACATTTTGACTGCCGAACTATGAACTTTTCGATTGCCAAACAGATGCCACGGCCTGCTGAATGATGCTCTCGACGAGATCCGATGCGAGCCCCATGCCTCTGTAGGCTTGCTCGGTGCAGACCGACCCGAGGGCGGCCACGGGAATCCTGCACCCTTCGGCGACGAGTCCGAAGCGAACATACCCCGCATGAGCCGCAGGCAACCCGGTCCTCGGGTCCACGAACACCCTGAGCCTTGCCAGGTACGCATCGCTGAGAAGCTGAGGAAACTCCAGCCCCATGGTGCGGCCCACGGGGCTGAACGTGTCGTTGACGAGGTCCAGCACCGCGTCAAGCTCGTCAGGCCGCGGCGCGCGCGGTCCGTCTAGTTCACTGCGGTGCACCTCGGAATCGGCCGGGGCGCCCGCGCCTTCCGCTCCATATCGGTCCGCCCGCGAGCCTGCGTTCTCCGCACGAAGATGATCCACCATCAGCAAAGCACCTCATCCCATGGGTTACTCGTCGAAGTAACTCGCCGCAGCCTGGGCAAGTATCGCGGCGCCATATACCAAAGCCTGTCGGTCGAATGCGGCGTCCGGATGATGGAGGCCAGGCACGAAATTCGCGCCCAGGCCAATGTAGGCCGACTGAAGCCCTGCCTTCCGCCGGGCGTACCAGTGAAAGTCCTCCGAACCGGGAGTAGTGATTCTCTCCCTAACGCCGGCCTCGCCCAGAACCGCGACTATCGCCGCGCGGGCGATGCCGATCATCTCCGGATCGTAGCAGGGAGCCGGCATCTTCTTCTCGCGTTCGAGCCACACATCGGCGCCCATCGAGCCCGCCGCGGCATTCACCGCCGCGTCCACGCGTGCGCGGAGCTCGTCGGCCATCTCGTCCGACTCTGCCCGGATGTTTACCGTCAGCGCACCCTGCTCGGGTATGACTCCGCTCGGCTTCCCGCCCGGCCCGCCGGCGCCAAGGCCGACTACATTAACTGTAGCGCACGCCAGGGGATCGGGCTTCACGCTGTTGACCGCCAGTGCAGCCAGAGCCACGGCATCTGCGGCGTTCACTCCCAGATGGGGTCTGCCTGTATGAGACGGTCTCCCCTTTACCACATAGTGTAGCGTTCTGCCGCCCGCGTGCACAAGACAGGGGGTCGCCTGCCCCAGACTGCATTCGGCCGCTGGGCGCACATGGATCCCGAACATGGCGTCTACACCCTCGACCGCGCCGGCCTCTATCATCTTCTCGGCCCCAAGCCCGGTCTCTTCAGCAGGCTGAAAGACCAATCTGAGTCGCCCGCGCGCTTCACGGCACTGCCGAGCCAAGATGATCCCGGCGGCCAACACCATAGTAGAGTGAGCATCGTGCCCGCATGAATGGACGTAGACCTCTTTCCCTCCCACGCTGTGGAGCATCGCGTCCATGTCGGCGCGCAGCGCCAGGACTGTCGGGCCTGAGGGGGTTCGCAGGTCTCTCGGGTTCGCAGGGGCCAGGTCTCTCGGGCTCGTTCCCTGCCCTGTGCCGACCTCCTGGCGAGGCCCAAGATCTGCCACGACCCCCGTCCCGGCCAGACCCGTGCGGACCTCAAACCCGGCATCTTCCAGACGCGCCGCGATGAAACCGGCCGTCTTCATTTCCGCAAACGGACCTTCAGGCATGGCATGAAGTTGCTCAAAAACCTGGTCAATATCATCCCGCATGCTGCTCGCTGCCCGCAGAGACTCATTCATGCCGCTTCTCGACTTCCTTCCACGATTCGGCAAGTCGACGCCTAATAGCCTCATCGCAAGCCACGCCCGCCCGCAGCAGGGCCAGGATGACCGCGCCCACGACCGGCGGATACGACGCCTGCACAACCCGCGCCGCTGGTGCGAGCCTCGCCAGCTCGCCTTCAAACGGGCCGGTAATCACTTCGCCCGCCTTGAACACACTCCCACACAACGCCACTGGGAACTTCCCGGCGCCCATACCCAGCGCCCGCGCGGCCGCGCACGCCGCCAGAGCCAGCTCGCGCCCGGCGTACTCCATGATCCCCAGCGCGACCGGATCGCCCTCCTGCGCAGCCGCCACCACGTCAATGCAGAAGTCGGCGATGTCCCGGTTGTTCACCGGCTGCCTGTACAGCACACTCCTCAGGCCATCGAGGGTGTCAATTCTGTAGCGGGTCAATGCCCTCCCCGCCAGGCTGGTTGCCGGGCCGCGTCCATCGTGGGCCCGGGTGGCGGCGGCCAAGCCCAGGCGGCCGATGTCCTGCCCGCTTCCTTCGTCGCCCACGCGGTATCCCCATCCGCCCGACCGCGCCCGCCTGCCCGCTCTGTCCACTGCCATCGCGATGCTGCCTGTGCCGGCTACAATCACTACGCCGTAAAGTTCACCCACAGCCGCCGCCAGCCCGGCGGCGGCATCATTCTCAACATACACACTCTCCGCGTCCAGCTCGGCCCGGGCGGCCTCAGTCATGGCCACATTCACCCCGTCAATGCCGACCCCGCCCAGCGCGAGTTGGGCCACGCGTATCCTGCAGCCCGGCGTCGACACGTAAAGGCGTGCATCGCGCATAGCCGCTTCCACGCCGTAGCGCACCGCCTGCGCGGCCTCGCGAGCGCCTCCGACTAGCCTAAGGTAGTTGGATGGCCCGGCGAACCCCAGGCCCAGGAGATTGCCGTCCGTATCTGCCACTAGGCATGCGGTCTTGGTCCCGCCGCCGTCCACGCCTACTACAAGATCCATTCCGTCTTCCTCCGTCGTACTCCAGTCATCCCGCGGCCCCCGCCGCCCACCCAACTACCTGTTGTTCACCGAAACCCCCAGATTTCCTCCGTGCCTGCTTCTTGAGCACCGTTCATACTCCCGCGCAGCGCATGACGCGAACCCCCAAGGCAACTGAGCTCGCCTCAAGGGCGCTGTTGAGCCGAGTTGCCCAAACTGCTGGCCGTCCTATTTGGCGCCCTCCATGACATCCTTGATTGCCGCCCATCGCGGTTCAGTCATGGTGCCGAACCTGAACAAGGCCACGCCAGCGGCGCCAGCATCCAGTCCCGCCAGGGCTGCCGCCTTGAGCTCGTCGTAGGTGCACTTATCCGGATATGCCTGCAACCCGATGTACACCGGCACTCCGCCCACGGCCCGCGCTGCGCCGCGGGCCACGTCCCCGACCCACGCCGCAGGTTTGGAGTAGTCGATGTGGTACGCCATAGGGCACACGAAGTCATACAGCTTGCCCGCATCTTCGTAGCTCTGTGCGTAGTGGCACATGGCGAAGGGCACTGTCTCATCGATCGCGCCTTCGGGCATCAGGCTCGCAGAGAACGCCGCGCTGGGGTCGATCGACTCTACTACAGCGCGCATGCTGGCCGCCGCCTCGAGTATCTCTGCCCGGCGCATGTTGACCCAGGCCGCCACGTCCTTTTCACCTGTCGCGTACGCCTCGAAGAAACGATTGGGATTGGCCGGGTTGGCGTACAAGGTCTCGAACATGACTTCACGCACCCTGTCCACGTTGATTCCAAGCTCAGAGGCCTTCTGAATGTGGGCCGGACAGAAGCAGTACACCATGTGTCCGTAGCGGATGTAGTCCAGATGGATTCCGTCCACGTGATACCTCTCCATGACTTCTCTGATCATGGCATTGGTGTATTCCAGGTGAGACGGCGACGCCGGGCATACCCTGCCGTCGTCTATCTCGTAGGGCTTGAACTCGGTGTTAGCCTTCCCATGATGCCATACTCTGGCTTCGGGATGAACATCGGTGTAGGCCTTGTCCTGGTTGAACACGAACCATGCGTGCACGCGGATCCCCAGCGGGCGACATACGGCGATCATGTCCCCCAATGCATCCTTCCCAGCCTCCGCGGGCGGCGCCAAAGCGCTGGCGTACTCGGCCTTGCCTGAAGTCCCCCTTACCAGCAGAATCACGTCTGTCACATTTCCCTCAGCCAGCTTCCCTGCGATGGCTTCGGCGCCTTGCGACCTCACTGTGCTTCCCCACATCCATACAGCCAGCTTGGGCCTCTGATCAGCGCCCGCCACCGTCGGACGAGACGCGCACAGAGCAAACGCCATACACGCAATCAGGCAACAGCAAACCAAACGTGCATTTCTCAGCATGATTCCCGGGCCTCCCTTATTCGCTTTTTCGGTCTATGCAATCCTGGGTTTCCTGGCCGCCGGCCTATGACTTGAGCCCGTGCCCGCGCGGATACAGCCCTGGAATCTCCACAGGCAGCCTTCCTCGCGGAACTATCTCGCCGAATATCACCTCCACAGCTGCCCTGATCGAGCAGGGCCGATACCCGTATGTGACCAGGCAAGTCCGCGCGTCCGGATACGAGCGAATATCGTACGGATTGCGAATCGCGCAGGCTATCACAGGTATACCGTGCCTCGCGGACCCTGTGGACCCGGTGGACCCGGTGGATCCGGTGGATCCGGCGGACGACCCAGCATCTGCCTCCCGCATCGCCGCCAGCAGCGCCCGCACCAACGCGCCCTGGGCCCGCTCCTGCTCCGCAGTCTTGCACGATGTCGCCACTATCACGGCATCCACTCGCGCGCCGGCCACGGCACCGCATACCGCGGCCACCTCTCCTGCTGTCGGAGTCAACCCGACGCCGATCTCGACAGCCTCCATCTCCCTGGCGGCAATCTCCTGGCCGAGCACAGTCTGGTCATCGTCAACGTCCTCCGCTCGCAGCCTCGGCATGGTGGCGGGGTACACGACTGCGATCCGCCGCGCCTTGGCCGCGGCGAGCGGCAGTATTCCGTCTTCATTGCGCAGAAGCGTCACCGATTGACGCGCGATCCTCTCCTCGGCAAGCAGGTGCTCTCGGCATCCCACTATCCCCAGCGGGGGCCTGCCGTCCGCGCCCCACATGCCGCAGCGCGCCGCCTCGAGCGCCAGCTTCGTTCGGACTATTCGCCTGCAGGACTGATCAATGCGTTCCTCGGCGATCTCGCCGAACCTCACTGCCTGTTCCAGCATGTCCGCGGCCTGCCTCTGCAGGGCCAGGGTGTGGGCGAGTAGAACCATGTCCGCCCCGGCGATCACCGCCTCCACCGCCGCCCGAGCCGTCCCCACACTCTGCTGAATAGCGCCCATCTCAAGGCAATCTGTTACGATTATTCCGTCAAATCGCATCCGTTCGCGAAGAAGGCCTGTAAGCATGGGACGGGACAACGTAGCACATGCCCCAGACGGATCCAGCGCCGCGCTCTGGATATGCGCCGTCATTATCCCGGTCGCCCCGCCCGCAATAGCCGCTGCAAACGGCGGCAGGTCCACCGACTCCAGATCCTCCGCGCTGCCGTCGAGCCGCGGCATCCCCAGATGCGAATCGACTGCCGTCCTGCCATGCCCGGGAAAGTGTTTTGCCGTGCAAAACAGGCCGACCGACCCGAACCCGCGCACGGCCTGCGCCCCGAGGGCACCAACTAGCGCAGCGTCGTCCCCGTAGGCGCGCACGCCGATTATCGGGTTGTCGGCGTCGGCGTTCACGTCCATATCCGGCGCCGTCACAGCGTTGAGCCCCATGGCCAGCGCCTCAAGGCCGATGATCCTCGCTGCCTCGTACGCGGCCGCCGGCTCGCCTGTGGCGGCAAGCGCCATGTTGCCGGGGAAAACCGTGGTCCCCGCCGTGACCTGTATGACTATGCCGCCTTCCTGGTCGGCCATGATAAACAGAGGAACCGCGGCCCCGGCGGCCCTTGCCGTCTCCTGCAGGCTGCACGTGAGCGCCAGCATCTCCGCCGGGTCCTTCGCGTTCCGGGCAAACAGCCCCACACCGCCGACTCCCGGGTCGGCAAGCAATGAGAGTATCCCCTCCGGAAGCCTGCCTTCTAGGCCATCGAAATGCTCCGGAAAACCCACTGCCATCATCTGCCCGATCTTCTGGCGCAGGCTGAGCCCGGCCACAATCCGGTCCGCGCACCGCTCGTTCGGAGTCGGCTCGCCCATTGGCCTGCCTGTAGGCCCGTTCGAAGCCTCATTCATCATCCCTTAACGGCCCCCATCGTTATGCCCTTCTGGAACTGGTCCTGCATGGACAGATACACGATGACTACAGGGATCGTGGCAATGGACATCCCGGCACACAGAGTGCCCCACTGAGTTACGTTGAGCCCCCTAAACATCGTCAGGGCCAGCGGAAGCGTCTTCAGGCGAATATTGTTGATGATCAGCAAAGGCCAGAAGAACAGGTTCCACGACCACATGACCTTGAATATCGTCATGGTGGCTATGACCGGCTTGGACAGCGGAAGCATGATCGAGGCATAGGTCCTAAAGGGCGAGCAGCCATCGACGCGTGCCGCGTCCTCCAGATCCTCCGGTAAGGCCTGAAAGAACTGCTTGAACATGAAGATGCCGAACCCGGAGCCAAGGAAGGGAACGATCATCCCCTGGTAGGTCTCGAGCCACCCTAGTTTCCGAACTACGAGGTATAGGGGAATCGCTATCACATAGAACGGAACCATCATTGTGGCCAGCGCCATATAGAAGAGCAAGTCCCGGCCTGGAATCCTGCGCCTGGCCAGTACATATCCTGCAAGAGAGTCGATGATGAGCGACGGAACGGTGATGAAGAAACTCACTATCACGCTGTTGATAAAGAATGTTCCAAGGCTCACATCCTCATCGAAATTCCGTGAGAAGTTCCACGCCTTCACGTAGTTCGAAAACGTAACACTCTTCGGGACCAGTTTGTATGAGAAGATCACAGAGTCGGGAGTGAGCGACGTCGATATCATCCAGAGAAATGGAACTATCATGACAAACGCTCCCGCTGTCAAGAGCGCGTATTTTAGGACCTGCCCCACTACGTGCTTTGAGGACGTGTGCCGTTTTGCACTCATGGTGTGCACCTCCATCGCACTGACTGACGCCTAGTATACGATCTCATCTGCGCGGAACACCCGCCGCAGGGTCCAGCTCAGAACCAGAAGCCCGACAAACAGGATGACCGCGAGTCCGCTTGCGTATCCCATATCGAACTCCCTGAACCCTCTGCTGTACAGAAGGTTGATCATGGTCGTAGTGCTGTATCCGGGCCCACCCTCAGTCATCACGTAAGTCTGCGTGAACACCTGGAATGACCCCAAGACCTCAGTCACCAAGATGAAGAATGTCGTAGGACGCAGGAGCGGGATCGTAATGTAGCGTATTCGCTGCCATGCGGTGACACCGTCCACAGCGCCGGCTTCGTACAGCTCCATCGGCACTCCCTGAAGCCCGGCGATGTATATGGTCATGACATACCCAAGGTCCTTCCACACACTCATGACACACACGGAAGGCATCGCAAGACGGGAGTCTGCCAGCCACCCCTTGGGCGCCGCCCCGAACAGAGCGAGGAATTGGTTGGCAAGCCCATTTGGACTGGCGTTGAGTACAAGCGACCATACAATCGAGGCTGCGACCATGGAAGTTACCACGGGCAGGAAGTAGCACGCCCTGAACACGTTCTTCCCGACAAGGTGCTTTTGATCCAGCAACAGCGCAAACACTAGGCCCAGCACCATCCGGGGCACAACCGTGTACAGGCTGTAGCGAATCGTGTTCCAAAGCGCGACCCTGAACACCGGATCACGTATCACACGTGTGTAGTTCCGGAGCCCCGTGAATTTGGGGCTCGTCAACGACAGTATGCTGTAGTTGAAAAAGCTCAGGTAGAATGCCCATGCCACAGGGATGAAAATGAACACCAGAAAAACCATGTACGCAGGCGCAACCATTGTGTACAGTTCGAGCGTTTCACCGACCTTGCGCAGTGCCGGTTTCTTCATCGGGCAAATCCCTCCAGGTTTCGAGCCGCCCGCGCCGAGCGGATCCCGGCGCGGGCTACCGGCTACATTGCCTACACTAGCTAACCTATGAGCCGCGCTCGATTCGCTACTTGCGAAGCAGATCCTCCAGGCCCTTCTGCAGAGAGTTCATTGCTGCTTCGACCGTCTTCGTGCCCTCCATGGCCTGCTGAACCTCTGCTCTGATGAGCGGGCTCATGCCTGACGCCTTGGGGTGCTTGAAGTAGAAATAGCCTCCGACCTCCATCTGCTTGGCGAACGCGGTTCTGATCGGATCGTTCAGGTCAGGATGGTTGGCCAACGACTTCCTAGCAGGCGAAAAACCGATCGCCTTGCAGTAAGCCGCCATTGACTTGGGCGATACCATGCATTCCAGGAACTTCCAGGCAGCCTCCTTGTGCTTTGACTGCTTGGACATGACTATGACGTCCGTGCCGCCGAAGGCCGCATGGGCCTTGTTGTGGGGCAGCAGCCCTACGCCGAACTTTCCGGCAAGCGCAGGTTCCTTCAGGAAGCGCTGAGACGTGTCTTCACAGTCAATGAAGAGAGCCACCTTGCCCTCGGCAAACATCTTCTGGATCTCCTCGAGATTGATTGTGGTAATGCCTGGCGGGGTCACCTTGTGCTTGCGAATGAGGTCGATGTAGAACTGGACGCCTTCAACCACCGCAGGGTTGTTGGCCAGAGCAATCTCCTTGTCCTCATCGACGAAATCCATGCCGCTCTGCCTCACGAATGGCTGGAACTGCGATACGTACCGGCCTGATGTTCCGAAGCCGTACTGGTCGATCACACCGTCGCCGTTCGTGTCGCGTGTGAGCTTCTTGGTGTACTTCACGAACTCGTCCCATGTCCACGATGTCGTGGGCTCCGGCACGCCCGCTGCGGCCAACAGGTCTTTACGGTAGAACATGGCCCTTATGGTACCGAACCAGGGAAGCGCCATCAACTGGCCGTTGACTGTGCACCTGTCGATGAACACCGGGTAGAAGTCAGCCTTCGTCTCTTTTGAGACAAACCGGTCAAGAGGTTCCAGAGCATTGTTCGCGGTAAGCACATGCTCGAACGGGTCTCCAACTGTGAAGATGTCGGCAATAGTGCCGCCCACTATAGCAGCCTGAAACTTCATATGAGGATCCTCAGCCCACGGAATCGCCTGGAAATTCACCTTGATATCAGGGTTCGCAGCCTCGAAGTCCTTGATGATCTCGCGAATCACGCCACTCGAGGTCGCATCGCCACCGGCCTGCCAGAAAGTGACGGTAGTCTTCTGCGCGGCGCCTGCGGGCACAATCAAGACCGCCAGAAGAAAGACCGCCAAAAGCACAGGAATGAGTCTCTTCATCTGATAGACCTCCCACCATATCTTTGGTTTTTCTCAGGAACGTTCACACAGTCCACTCGACGCCAAGAACACCAGAGTCCTCGATCCTTGGCACATCACCCCCGAACTCGCACAGTGACCTTAAGTCCACACTCATGCCCACACAGATCTGGCAGCGTCCTCCGCAAGACGGACGAAGTGCGAGGCATCTGCCAGCGCGTCGCTTCCCAGGCCGTGACGGCGGACGCTGCCGCCCAGCCGGTCCGCGCATCTCGACATGGTGAAAGCGTCGGCGAAGTTGAGGAATCTCACCAATCCCTGATCTAGCTCTCTGTAGAGCCGTCCCGCTCCCAGTTGCGCCCGAAGGCCGGGAAGCAGCTGACGCACCGAGTAGGCGGCCTGCGTCAGTCGCCCTTCCATCTCATAGAGCGCGCTATCGGTCATACCTGAAGCCAGGCCGGCCAGATCAGTCAGAGGGTTATAGGCGCCTATGTACGCACGCGCCACGGCAAGCAGGGTGTCCGCTGGGCATCCGTATTCAGCCGAAACCACTGCGCACGCTTCCTCCAGTGCAACGCCAGGATCGTAGCTGCCCGGATCCCAAACGTACCGCGCGATGCTCCAGAGCGCCAGTTTGGACGCCTCCACCTGCCGCATGGGATTCGTAATGACCCCGGTGACCATACTCGGCAGGCGGTTGCACCTCATGGCCGTAGGCGCCAGCACGAGGCGCCACGGTTCCGGCCTGAGATAATCGTTTACGGGGTAGTTGAGCCACAAGAATGGCTTACGGCCGACTAGCCCGGCATACTCACAGGCGTCTTCGTAAGTGATCGATACCGAGTTCCAGTCAGGACCTGTCCAGAAGAGCTCCACATCGTCCGGAATCCCTTCGGCGATTGCGCGAGTATAGTCGGGATATGCATGGGCGTGACGCGTGAAGTACGTGGTCGGGCACAGAATGAGTCGGTTGTGTGAATCCATCGACAGCAGGGCGTCGTGCAACCTGCGTGTGAAGTCGACGTGCGCTTCGCCGAGGCTTCGGTATGCGACCCGGTCTTCGGGCCTTTGAAGCTCCAGAGAGATATCGTCGAGCGCCAGCGCGAAACATCGCACGCCCAGGTCATAAGATGCTCTGAACTTGTCCACCACAAGCTTCAGGTCGTCATCTCCGGAGTACCTCGCTTGAGGGACCGCTCTGAGCGACGGGTTGATAGCGACGCACACAGTTGCGAATCGTTCCTGCGCACCCTGCACTATCCGCGCGATCGCCTCCAGGTGCTCGTCGGAGTATGGATCGCGGAACCTGCGACAATGCTCAGGCGCCATTCCATAGCAGAGCATCAAGAAGTTGAACTTGCAGGCAGGCAGGAAATCCAGCATAGATAGATAGTCATCGGGGTTCCAGTGAAGCCCCTTCATGCCGCGGACAGCGCAGGTAGGGGAGTAAACCCTGTCGACAATGGGAAACGTTCGGCGCAGGCGGTAGTGGGCCATGACCTCCTCCACGCCGTAGAGCAGCCCCGCCTCCGACCTGGCCAGGATGTGTATATTCGGCAGGCCCGCCCCACTGCCCGAGGTGTCGCAGCCTGTGATCCGAAATGCCTCCGGCCCTGCCTCGACGGCCCTGCCAGCCTGGCCGGCCTGGCTGGCCGCGCATCCCGCACCCGGGCGCGCATTCGTGCCAGAGCCCACGACCACGTCCGCGCAGGGATCCACTGTGAGCTGCACCAGCCCGGCCTGGTCCACTGCTTCCCGCCCGAGCGCTACATCAGCGCCCAGCTCCTCCTCGAGGAACCGCACCATAGTGCGACAGGCGAGCGAACGCGCACACCCGTCGCCGCTCGGGATCACCACGAATCGCTCACAGATCGGCGCCAAGCTACTCACCTGCCTCACACTGAACGTGTGTGTCGCCTGCTGATGTCCGGCCTACTACATGGGCCCATTGCCGGTCAAACTCATCCCCGCCCTCGATGTTGGCGCTCACAAACACCGGCGGCTCAATGCCCAAGGCGCACAGCCGCTCCACTACCTCAGCCACAAGCATGTTGATTATGGCGGCCCCTGCAACCGTTGAGGTCGGGCATATCTGAACGGCTGAGCCGTCGGCCTGCAGCACTGCGTCGCCGGGCACACCACAGTTGTCGATCACGACGTCGGCCACCTCGAACAGGTGCTTCATGCTGGAGTGACGCGATGGAACACTCCGGGAATGCGCAAGGGACGTCAGGACGATCACGGGAATCCTCCGAGCCTTGGCGATCAGGGCCATCTCCACAGGCACAGCATTTCGCCCCGAATTCGATATGATCATCAGGGCATCGCCCGGGCCGATTCCCGAGTGGTCCAGGATGATCTGCGCGTACCCTTCCAGCCGCTCCATGGCTGTGGACTTGAAGGGCCCTTCGTGCAGCATAAGCGCGGGTTCTAGTAAGGCGTTCACCGGAACAAGCCCGCCGGCGCGATAGAAAGCTTCCTCGGCGATAATGTGGGAGTGGCCGGTGCCGAACAGATACAGTTTGCCGCCGCCGCGTATCGCCGCAGTCACAATGTCCGCAGCTCGGCCTATGGCCTCTAGCTGGGTATCTCCAATGTCATCAAGAATCCGCTGCACGCGGTGGAGGTAGTTCTGAGCTAGCATAAGTCCATGCACATCCCTTTGCTCGAAAGTCTCATGGCTGCCTGCGCAATCTCGTGTATCGATTCCGACGCAACACTCGACATCACTCGCTCGTAAGCGTCCGGAGCCGCACTCTCCGGCGCCAAGTATCCCAGATGGCCGTTGGAGTACCCGACTACCCAGATGTTGCCTGCGGCGACCTCAGCGTTCGAGCCGGCCGGTACGGTCCCAATGGCCGGGACGGTTGGGACGATTGGGGCAATTGGGGTCGTCGGGGCAGTTGGCGTCGTCGGGGCGACTGAACCGGCAGTGGCAATTGCCTCGGTCGGCGACTCGCCCTGTCCTTGCGCCACCGCTCTGACAAGGCTTTCACCAGTCTCATGGGCAACCTCCCCCGGGCAGAAAAGCAGCATCAGATCGCCTACGCGCGCAAGGTTTATCTCGGCGTCAACTACACCGCCCGGCGCCGCTCCCGGCCCCGCGCCGGGCGTGCCCTGCGGGCCGGACTGGTTCTGTGCGCGCTTGAGCACTATCCGCCATGCAGCTGCACGATCGCGGGATTCCTTAACCGCGATCTCATCCGCTCCGCACCTGGCGAGTCGCTCAGCCTCGGCCTCGGCCGCCGCTATGGCCGACAAAGCCTGCTCCTGGCCGACTAGCGGCCTGCGGCGAAGCGTGATCTGCTCGCTCGCCAGGCAAACGCCCGATGTGCGCGACAACCGGCCAGCCGCGGCAACCCGCGCAGCGCCCGATGCCGCTAGCCGTCCCAGCCGCGCGGCCTCATCAAAGGTCTGCGCCCGCCGTGTGTACCGCGTGCTCACATCGGCTGCAGCTCCATTTATGAAGACAGCGAATGCCCGCTCCGTCCCCGATGCGCGCATCTCGTGCTCGCACTCATCCACCGCAAACCCCGGCCAGTCTCTCGAAACTACCAGGTTATCAGGGCCGAGCACAGTAGGATGGCAGGCCAGGCTGACCAGGCGCATGGCAGCCCGGGGCGCTCCCGAGGGGCCCTGAGCAACAGAGCGAAACTCGGCAACAGCAAGGCGCTGCCTGATCGGGCCCGTTGCCCCACGCCCTGCTAGATCGCTCCGTCGGCTGGCTACGCCGTCCACTAGCCCTGCGCCCAGGTATAGCCGGCACGGCAGAAGCTCAGCCCATGCCCGCGCGGTCGCGTCGGCGGCCGCGCCTGTTATCGCATCTGTGATCGCAGGATCGAACGAGCCCGATTCCGGGAAGATGCGCGAAGGGCCGGAGTGAGTGTGGGAACAGCAGACCATGATCGATGCGGGGTCTAGCGCCGCGCCTGCCGGCGCCGAACCTGCCGCCGCCCGGCGGATCATGCGCGTGAGGAGAGCATCGGAGTAGAGGATGTCAATCGAAAGAACAGTGATGCAGCGTCCGCCGTATTCGATCGCCAGAGCCCGGGCACACAGCGGGTCGTGCACGCCGCGCGATGCCTCCTTCCGGGCCTGGTAACCCGCGAGGGGGGTCGACGGTGGAAGCTGTATTCGGCCAAGACCCGAGCCCACGTTGAACATGTCGCGCTCACCGCCCTTGCCTGCCGTCTGAAGCTCTTCCGTCAGTACTTTCTGTCCTTGACAGTCTCGCCCGTGCGCTCGATGAACTCGATGGCCTGATCGTATATGGCCAAAGAAACCCCCACGAACAGCGCATCTACCACCGACAGCTGAGCCATCATGGACGGCATTCCGCCCGACCCGAACGGCGTCTCTTCAGAGGCGGTGCGCAACATGATGTCGGCCAGTCTAGCCAGGGGAGAACGAACACGGTTGGTGATGCATATAACACGAGCGCCCCGCGCCTTCGCCAGATCGATGATATCCACAACGTCCTTCGTGCTCCCAGAATGGGAAAACCCGATGACGACATCGCTCGAGCCGATCAGGGCGGTGGACATCGCCTGCATATGCATGTCGGCATAGAAGTTGGCGTGGATTCCGACCCTGAGCAGCTTGTAGTATGCGTCCTGAGCCGCGAGAGCCGATGTCCCAACACCGTAGAGGTAGACCTGTTTGGCGGCAATCACTGCGTCGACGGCGTCTTTCAGCGAATCCAGGTCCAGTACATCCAGCGTGTCGCTCACAGCCTGCACGTTGGCGCGAAACGCCTTTCTGACCGCCACCGGCAAGGTGTCGCCAGGCTCAATGTCATCGTGGATGTTCTTATCCGGCGATACCAGCTCTCTGGCCAAAGCGATCTTCAGTTCCTGATACCCGCTGTACCCCAAGGCGTTGGCAAGACGGATTATCGTCGCATCCGAAGTGCCAGTAGCACTAGCCAATTCCGTGATGGACTGGTATATGACCTGGCCGCCATTATCAAGAACATAGGACGCGACCTTTTTCTCCGCCGGCCTGAGTGAATCGAACATCCTTCTCAAGCGCGCAGAGCAGCTCGAAACAGGCAACCCCGCCTCGACAATCCCGTTTCCCTCCTCGACCTGGGCCATCCGGTTCACCTCCGCCAAGTACTCAATAGCCTGGTTCTTCGGCATCGCTATGAAGTATTACTCCACAGATCCGGCGTTTCAAGAGGAGCTATTCTACATTGCTTGGAGTTTTCCTTCTCAACATGCACAAAGTTTTATGGAGATTATCTTCAGCACGCAACAAAATAAACACGCGCGCGTGTTTCCAGATCGCGCGCGCGTGTTTATTGCGTGTTTGTTGCGTGTTTGTTGCGTGTTTGTTGCGTG
>Ga0116149_1004127_pt1 | contig 14489 bp, 14 predicted proteins | sample AD_UKC057_MetaG_FD_89787 | JGI IMG/M metagenome (GOLD analysis project Ga0116149, IMG submission 89787) | Active sludge microbial communities of municipal wastewater-treating anaerobic digesters from USA - AD_UKC057_MetaG | ecosystem: Engineered > Bioreactor > Anaerobic > Digestate | place: USA... | reverse complement strand
TGAAACGCCCGACCAGCGCTATCAGTCGTTCCAGGCTAAGGATGTGGCAGCATGAAGTACCACTTTATTCGTGAGCTGTTTTTGGTCTTGATTAAAGAGCCCAGCATACTACAACATCGGTAACAACGCACCTATCACACTCATGGACTTCATCCGTGAGCTGGAGGATGCCATAGGGAAAAAGGCGAAGATACATATGCTTCCTATGCAACCTGGCGACGTACCAGCAACCTGGGCCGATGTCTCATCTCTCTTCGAAAAAACGAACTATCGTTCGCGCGTTGGTGTTCATGAGGGCGTCGGCCAATTCGTACAATGGTATAGGTCCTTCTATCACCGGTGACGCCATAACCCTCCGTTATTATTCCTCACAGCATTCAACAATTCATGGTGGTCATCCGGAAATGACATCAGAACTAAAAGAGAAAGCGACTCGCGGCGTCCTCTGGAATATGATTGAACAGCTTGGTATCCAGGGGATCAAATTCATCCTGGGGATACTTCTCGCACGTCTACTCAGTCCTTCGGACTTTGGCTTGATTGGCATGGTTTCGGTATTCTTTGATCTAGCTAATGTCTTCACGGAAGGCGGTTTAGGAATCGCATACATACAAAAGCCTAAAGTGACACAAGAGGACGCTGATACAGTCTTCTTTACCAACCTGGCTGCCAGTATCTTCATTTTTGTCGCCCTATGGTTCGCAGCCCCAGCCATCGCATCCTTCTACAAGCAACCGCTATTGGTAAGCTTGATGCGGGCAATGGGACTTGTGGTCATCATCAATGCTTTTGGGATCATCCAGCTTGCACAGATAAAGAGGATGTTCGATTTTAAGCGCAAGATGAAGATCACATTAGCCTCAACATTGATTTCTGGATCTATCGGGGTCTTAACGGCTTTTAGGGGCTTAGGGGTTTGGAGCCTGGTCATTCAGCAACTGTTAAACCAGCTTCTTGTCACGACCGCATATGCCTTAACAAACAGGTGGAAACCAACATTCAGGTACTCTGTTGTTTCTTTACGGACAATGATCTCTGTTGGTATCTGGGAGCTTTTATCGGGACTCGTGGAGACTTTTTTCTCCAATATCTATGTTCTCACTATTGGAAAATTCTTCAGTCCAACCCAACTTGGGTTTTATACGAAGGCACATCAATTGCAGTCCATGGTTTCGAATCAGCTGACCGGCTCGATTGGCTCTGTGGCTTTTCCTGTTCTTTCTCGACTGCAAGACGACAAGAATAACCTTGAGAACGCGATTCGAAGGTTCATCCAGAACGCATTCCTTCTGACAGTCCCAAGCATGGGGATTCTATTCGTCATAGCTAGACCGTTCACGAGTCTCTTTCTCACCGAAAAGTGGCTGCCGATGGTTCCCTACCTCCAGCTTCTCTGCCTTACTGGCTTTCTGTACCCGATGCATGTAATCAACCTTCAGATATTGACGGCCAAGGGTAAGACGCGTCTCAGTTTCAACCTTTCGGTCGTGAAAGGGTCCTTAAGAATCTTGAACATCGCGATTACCTATCGCTGGGGGCTGTTGTACATAATCTACGGGGAGCTTGTACTGTCTGTAGTAGCCTTGATTATAAACACCCACTACACAAGGAAATTGATAGATTATGGCCTTTTTAAGCAGCTTAGGGACGTGGGTAAGATCATCGCAGCAGGGGCAGTATCTACTGGCATTGTGTATTCAATTACGCTTCGAATAACCAATGCCTGGTTGGCACTATTTGGCGGTGCCTCGATGATGGCCGTTATCTTTCTGGCGAGTGAGCTCCTTATAGACCGAAAGGTCATTCTCGACGCTTGGGCACTGAAGAAAGTGATACTGAAACGGGACTAGAAGAAGAACACAAGACTATTAATAAGGGAATCTAGATACTATGAGACTTCTGTACTTTGTGTTAGGATCGCCGTACAAGCGGATGATTGAGGGAAGGGCAAGCAACTACGAGATGCTTCTGGAAAACGATATCGTATTCTTTGGCCCCTCGTCCGATAAGCTCTTCGAATATAAGGACAAAAAGTTCCCGGTGATAACGCTGAATGAGGAAATAGATCTTGACGACTTGTTTGGGCGGATACCGGAGGGTTGGTATCCTGAGATGGTCGTGGTTGAGACGCCTGTGCTCAATTATGTGCGTGACTTCTACCGATGTCCCGTGCCTACGCTCTGCTTCTCTCGCGATGCATGGGGGGACATGATCTACAACCGGGACATAGCGAGGCTTTTCGATTTCGTGGCATACCAGACCATTGATATAGGATCTTATGATCAAAAGCTAGTGGAATTTGTAAAATACTATGGGGTACCCGTTTCCCTGCCAGATGATGGGTTGAACAAAAGTGGGTTTGCGGCGCGAGACATCGATGTCATAGCGATTGCAAACTATGACGACGGGATGTACCACAAACGGTACAAGCTCTTCTGCGATATAGCGAAAGGCTTGGGATCATGCTATAAAGTTGAATTTCTTACTGGTCTCAGATACGACGAGATACATGAGTATTACAAGCGAAGCAAAATAGTAGTCGACTGGTCCAATGTGCTATCGAGCAGGAGTTACGAGGCTGCCCTCAACGGCTGCCTTTTCTTCTCATTCGAGGACAATATACTGATATCCTCGATTTGGGAGAAGGATGTTGAATACGTGTCATTCAACGCGGACACGATCCTAGAGAAACTCAGGCACTACTTGGCTGACGAAGCGGCATCCAAGACCATAATAGAACGTGCTAGAAAAAAGTACGAAACCTTGCCCCTCTCTATCGGAGAGAGGACGACAAAGCTGATCAAGGCTTGTTTGGAGAAGTGGCGCCTAGAAGGACCAAAGCCGAGGCCCTTTGAGACCCTCTCGGAATTTGAGATTGCTGCGGCTGTTACTACTACACTCTATTTCAACTATCAGTATACGGGCCACAACCATCCTCCTGATTGGAGAGAACTGTACTTTGTGCGTGTCGACAAAGCACTCGCTCTGCCTGGTCCGCAACGGGAAAAGGTGAGATTACTGTACGAGGCGGCGAGGATGGCCTACCTTCTTCGGGACGAGGAGAAGTTCAGCCGGTTCTCCTCCATGATGAAAGAGGCGGGTGGCTCCAGCCCATGGATAGAATTACTTCGCGCGAAACTCAACTTTGAGAGCAGCAATATAACCGAGGCAGAAAAATATATCGATGCTGCCTTTGTCGAATACGAGGCCGATCCACTCTCTGTGCGCCGTGATGTTCTTCCTTTTATAGAGAAGGGAGATGCCTGTGACGCAAGGAGGGTGCTGGACTACATGTGGCAGTCCGTATACCAGCATGGGAACGAGTTCCAAGGCAGGGCATTCCTCTATGAGTATTACGCCCTAAAAGAGAGACTGAGTGAGATACATGGAGACCGTGAAGGGGTCCTGCGGTGGTGCTCGGCAGCCATCGATCAAGTAAAAATTCCTGAGATCGGACGGAGGCTGTACAAACTACTGGCTGAACGAAAGGAATACAACCGGTTGAAAGATACGGCTGGGAAAGTCTGGGAAGAGAACCCTTACGATGTTCTCTCAGCATTGTACTTGGCTTCCGCCTTTCTGGAAACTCGCGATAAGCCTGAGGCGGCGAAGGTGCTTGATAGCCTTCATACTATACTGCGAGCTTTCCGGGTGAAGGTTAAGCTAACCAACAAGACAAATCTCCGTAGAATGGTTTCGGGCCTACTCAGAACAACCATCATCCTCCCGTGCAAAGTGGGAGCGGTGGCCCTCAGAATGGTAGCGAGAAGAATGGAAGGATTGTTATCATGAAGGCATAGGTTTCGCAGATACCAGGAAGAACGAAAATAAGGGAATGACTTGATGAAAAAAGCATTGATAACCGGCATTACCGGCCAGGATGGTTCTTATTTAACCGAATTCCTTCTAAAGAAGGGCTATGAGGTTCATGGGATCCTTAGAAGAGCCTCGGTGTTCACGACGGGGAGGATCGATCATCTCTATAACGATTCTGAGATAAACGACAAGCGGATGTTTCTATATTGGGGAGACCTGACGGACTCCAGCAACCTCAACAGAATCCTGGAGAAGATAGAGCCCGACGAGATCTATAACCTAGCCGCTCAGTCTCATGTGAAGGTGTCTTTCGACGTTCCTGAGTACACGGCTGATGTTGATGGCTTGGGAGTGCTGAGGCTTCTGGACGCAGTAAAGGAGGTAGGCCTTCGGGAAAAAACCAAGTTCTATCAAGCTTCTACCAGTGAATTATTCGGACAAGCCCAGGAGATACCGCAGACAGAGAGGACACCGTTTTATCCACGATCGCCCTATGCGGCAGCCAAACTCTATGCCTACTGGATCACAATCAACTACAGAGAGGCGTACAAGCTCTTCGCTTGCAATGGCATACTGTTCAACCATGAATCGCCCAGGAGGGGACAAACCTTTGTAACCAGGAAAATAACTCGGGCTGTAGCCCTCATCTCACAAGGCTTGGGGGAGAAGCTGTACCTTGGTAACCTCGACTCCAAGCGGGACTGGGGATACGCTCCTGAATACGTAGAGGCCATGTGGCTGATGCTGCAACAGGAAAGCCCTGACGACTATGTCGTTGCTACGAATGAGACTCATACGGTGAAGGAATTCACCGATCTTGCATTTAAATGCGCAGGTATCCCCCTCGTGTGGGAAGGTGAGGGTGCCGGGGAGAAGGCTTATGACGCGTCTTCGGGCAAATGCCTAGTGGAGGTGGATTCACTGTATTTTAGGCCTACGGAGGTCGATCTCCTCATCGGAGACTACTCGAAGGCTAAGACGAAGCTGGGATGGAGTCCAAAGGTAAAGTTCGAGGAGCTGGTGGAGATAATGGTAAAGGCCGACATGGACCTTGTCTCACGGAAAGGCAGGGATTATGTCGTTTGAGTTCGTGTTCTCGGAATCCAGCCTCATTCCCGGAGTCTGGACTATAAAGCCCAATGTCTCCGTAGATCGTAGAGGAGACATTTGGACTTCTTTCAGAAAAGAAGAAATAGAGAAGCTTCTACCCTCCGGGGTTGTCTTCAAACATGATAAGTTCTCTACATCCAGGAAGAATGTGCTTCGGGGAATACACGGTGACGAGAAGTCTTGGAAACTTGTTACCTGTGTGTATGGAGACATACTTGAGGTCGTTGTTGATTGCAGGAAAGAGTCCCCCACCTATCTCAGGCATGAGACATTCAGAATTGATGGCCGGAACAGGCTGCTGGTCTTTATTCCTCCGAGGATGGGGAACTCGTACTATGTTTACAGCGACGTCGCAGTCTATTACTATAAGCTGGCTTACGAAGGCGATTACATAGATGCGGATCAACAGTTCTCATTTGCTTGGAACGATCCATCTATCGGGATAGAGTGGCCTACAACGGCCCCGATCCTCTCGGATCGAGATATGAGGGAGAAGCAATGAAGACCATTGAGAATAGAGGAAAGACAATAGCGATTATATACAGGGACTCTGACTGGGTTCAGGGATTGAATTTCATCACGACTGATGATCTCTTCATCCAGATTTCCTCCTGGTGGTACCCGAAGGGCAAGAAACTCGACAATCACGTCCACAAGGATTTCGACCGGGTTGCCACGAGGACTCAGGAGATGACCTATGTCAGGAAAGGCAGAATGAAAGTGCGCCTCTTCAACGACGAAAAAGAGCCCCTTGAGGAGCTTATCCTCGAGGAAGGAGATTTGGCCGTGTACGCCTATGGAGGACACGGATATGAGATGCTCGAGGAAGGTACCCAAATTATAGAGGCGAAGAACGGTCCTTTCGTGGGCGTGGAGAATGACAAGGAAAAATTTTAGGGGCAAGCCATGGAAGAGATGGGATTCATTCCGCAGATGGAGCCTTGGTTCGACGACAGGGAGAGGATAGCCCTCGACGAGTATATGAAGAAGGGCGGCTGGATCACCGAGTTCGAGAAAACGCGCGAGCTGGAGAGAATGCTGTGCGAGTACACAGGGGCCAAGTATTGCTTCATGGTCAATAACGGTACAATAAGCCTCACTTTGGCTGCCATGGCCTGCGGGGTCGAGAGTGGTGACGAGGTAATCGTTCCCAACTACACGATGATTGCCACTCCGAACTCAGTGAAGATGTTCGGTGCCCGCCCCGTCTTCGTGGACGTTGAGCCGAGGACACTCTGCCTGGACATAGAACTGACGAGAAAAGCTATCACCCCAAAGACCAAGGCAATCATGCTGGTTAGCGCGAACGGCAGATATCCCGACTCGGGGATAGAATCCTTCGTGGATATAGCAAGGGAACACAACCTCGTATTGATTGAGGATTCTGCTCAGTCCTTAGGATCTTTCTATCCAAACGGAAAGCATATCGGGACTGTCGGCCTGGTAGGTAGCTTCTCTTTCTCAATGCCAAAAGTAATCTCCACAGGCCAGGGTGGAGCCATCATCACGGACGATGAACAAGTGGCATTTAAGCTAAAACGACTAAAAGATTTCGGCAGGAGCGGCGGAGGTTTGGATATCCACGACTCCATCGGCTACAATTTCAAATTCACTGACATCCAAGCGGTGATCGGCATCGAGCAGATGAAAAAGTTGAGATGGCGCGTGGAAAGGAAAAAGGAGATTTATAGTCTATACAAGGAATGCCTCAAGGACGTATGCCAAATCAGGTTCTTCGCTCAAGATCTGGAACGAACTACTCCATGGTTCATCGACATCTTGGCCGAGGATCGCGATGGACTCCAAGCCTTCCTCAAGCAGCAAGGTGTGGGTACGAGACTGATGTACCCTCCCATCAACAAGCAGAAAGCGTATCAAGTAGAGGGCGAACATCCGGTTTCCAATGAGGTGGGAAAGAAAGGATTGTGGCTGCCCTCGGCCAGCCAGCTCACCGACGACCAAGTCAGGCTTGTGTGTTCGAAGATAGCTGACTACTACGCCAAGAGAGATTAGAGCCTTCAGGGCCGCAAAGATGAAGATCGTCATCGTCACCGATCAACCTTTCCCGATCGGCTACGCCGCGACCAACCGTATCATCTCTTACGGCAAGGGCTTCGTGGAGAACGGCTGTAGCGTGAAGGTGCTCTGCCTCCGGGCGAACCAGTACCCCTTTGACTATCGGGGGAAGGCTGAGAGATATGGGACCTATGAGGGCGTCTCGTACGAATACACCCCGGGGACGAGCAGGAGGGGAAAGAGCTTCATACAGAGGCGATGGCTCGAGCTGAGGGGGCTGATCGTCGGGCTTCGGCTGGCCGTCGGCGGCGGCGAAGGGGGCAAGTTCGACGCGATACTTTTGCACTCGAATTCAGCGCTTTACATAGTCGCCTTCGGGCTGGCCGCAAAGGCGGCGAGGATCGTGTACCTCCAGGAAAAAAGCGAGCTGCCCTTCGTACTCAAGAACAGAAGTTTCCCGGGCAGGTTATACGCCAAGGCGTACATCGGGCACATCTATAAGATCTTTGATGGGATGCTCGTCGAGACGGAGAGGTTGAAGGAGTATTTTTCTTCGAAAGTAAGACGGAGGGCCAGACTGCTAGTTGTGCCAGCCACGGTGGACGCGAGGGAGATATTGGAGGCGAGGGAAAAGAAAGATGGAGGATGCTACATCTTTTACTGCGGCACGATCGCGAGGGAGAAGAAAGATGGGCTTCACATACTTATCCGGGCCTTCTACGAAGTTTGCACTGTGTACTCCGATCTGAGGCTGACGATAGCCGGGAAGGGGCTTGATCCCGAGATGGAGTTCTACAGGGCGCTCGTGCGGGAGCTGGGCCTCGAGGATAAGGTGACCATTCTTGGCCCCGTCCCGAGGGGCGAGCTAGTGGATCTGATGAAAAGCGCCGAGATCCTGGCCCTGGCTAAGGAGAGGGACGAGATGCAGTCGGGAGGTCTGTCCTCGAAGGTCGTCGAATTCCTCTACACGGGCAAGCCCGTCGTTTTGACGGACCTGGGGCGTATCACGGCGCATCTGCGAGACAAAGAAACTGTTTTTTTCGCCGAGCCCGACGACGTAGATTCGTTCGCCCGTGCGCTCAGGTATGTTCTGGAGCACCCGGAGGAAGCCCGGAGGGTGGGGAAGAGGGGCCAGGACTTCGCCCTTCGCTACTTCGACTACAGGCTTCATACCAAGAGAATCATGGAATTCATAAGGACGATTCGGACGCCATGAAAATAGGCATATTGGGGGACCTATTCATCGAGCCTACCCTGCTTCCCCGGATGGAGTTCGATGGGAAGCTCGTCGAGAAGATGGCCGGCCTGGATCTCAACATCGTAAACCTCGAGAGCCCGGTCGTGTCGGGACCGGAACCGGGGAAGATCTTCAAGACAGGGCCTCATCTTAAGACAGGCTCGAAGATATACGACGTCCTCCGTCTACTGAATGTGGATGTCCTGACGCTCGCGAACAACCATATCCTGGATTACGGGGAGGAGGGACTGAGGCAGACACTGGAGTCCAGCGCGGCGAACGGGTTCAAATCCGTCGGGGCGGGGATGGACCTTGACCGAGCTTCCGAGCCGCTCCTCCTTAGTTTCGACTGCCTCAAGATAGCCATCGTCAACTTCTGCGAGAACGAGTGGTCAACCGCTTCGAAAGAGAAGGGCGGGGCTAATCCGATGGACGTCGTCCGCAATGTCCGCCAGATAAGGATGGCGCGCGAGGGAGCCGACTTCGTACTGGCCATCATCCACGGCGGTCATGAACGATACAGACTGCCGAGCCCCAGGATGGTTGAGCAGTACAGGTTCTACGCAGAAAGCGGGGCCGATATGGTGGTGGGCCATCACAGCCACTGCTTTTCAGGCTACGAGATCCACGGGGAGACGCCGATTTTTTACAGCCTCGGTAATATGCTCTTCACCTACGAGACCGATTTCGAGGGTTGGTACTCCGGGCTGATGATCGTGGCCGACATCGGGAAAGGGAAGAAGGTTTCTTTTGAGGTAGAGTCGCTATGGTACGACCGGAGCCGATCCAAACTGCGACTCGCCGAGCCTGAGGAAGAGCGGGAAATGCGCGGTGAGCTGGAGTGGCTCAATGCTGTCGTCGGCGACTCTGAGGAACTGGAGAAGTCCTGGGCAACGTACGTCGACGAGAACTCCGGCGTTTTGGACGCCTTCTCTCCCTTTGCGTCGCTTAAGGGGCGATACGCGAGGGCCTTTTTCAGGAGACTGAGGGTGAATGAGTTCCTGCTCAACAGGAAAGAGTACATCGGGCCTATCTTGAATCGGGTGCGCTGTGAAGCGCACCGGGACCTGGTCATAGCGCAAGCGAAGAAGAGGCTAGAATGAAGATCGCCATACATCATCGTCAGGGGAGCTTTAGCGAACGGTGGCTTGTGTACTGCGAAGAGCAGCAAATACCATACAAGCTCGTCGACTGTTATTCCTCCGACATCATGCGAGAGCTTGAGGGCTGCGCCGGCCTCATGTGGCACTGGCACCACGAGGATTATCGTGAGCAGAATTTCGCCCGGCAACTGATCTATTCTCTCGAGCTGCGGGGGATGAAAGTCTTCCCCAACTTTGCCTCCTGCTGGCACTTCGACGACAAGATTGGGCAGAAATACTTGCTAGAGGCCATAGGCGGGGACCTCGTCCCGACCTATGTGTTCTACGACAAGGCTGGCGCTGACACATGGATAGATTCGGCCAGCTTCCCCAAGGTCTGGAAGCTGAGAGGCGGGGCCGGGGCAATGAACGTGAAACTTGTGAAGGACAAAGCCCAAGCGAAGCGACTCGCGAAAAGGGCCTTCGGCCGTGGCTTCCCCCTCATAGATAGGAAATCAGACCTCAGACAGAGGTTGTGGATACTGAGGAGGGATAGGGACGCCAAGTCCTTCGTGCTTTTCGCCAAGGGAATAGCGAGGTTTTTCGTCCCGAGGAAAGGCTTTGCGCTTCTTCCTCTCCAGAAAGGCTACGCCTATTTCCAGGACTTCATCCCTGGCAACGACTACGACGACAGGATCGTCGTGGTTGGCGATAAGGCCATAGCGATACGGAGGAACAACAGGAAGGGGGATTTCAGGGCGTCGGGGAGCGGGCTTATCGAGTACGACCCTGCACTCTTCGAGCCGAGGGCCGTCGCCAAGGCTTTCGAGATTGCGCGAAAGCTAAAAACCCAGTCCCTGGCCTTCGATTTTCTATACGACGAAAGCGGAACACCTAAGCTCACCGAGATCAGCTACTGCTATGCGCAGGGCAAGGTATATGATGACTGCCCAGGCTATTGGGACAGGGGACTCGCATGGCACGAGGCCCCGGTGAATTTACAGCGCTTCATCATTGAAGACTTCCTGCGGTCCATTGAGCAAGAATGTCTAAACGGCTGAAAGAGTTATATTTTATCTTCGTCCTCCTGTTCTCCGGGCTTTCGACGGCGTTCTTCCGGAGTAAACAGGGGCTGATTGTGCTCTGGCTGACAGGCATGATCGTCTTCTGGAAGGAGAATCTCCGCGTATCAAAGAAGCTACTGGTCGCTCTGGCCGTGTGGATGGCGTACTTCGTGATCAACGCGCTGACGATACACGGCTTTCATCCTTACTTCATGGGGACATATGTGGCCACGATTATGATCGCCTACTGGCTGGCCAGTCTCTATGGGTACGAGTTCTTCGCGAGATACGAAGACGCGATCTACGTGCTGTCCGCCATCAGTCTATTCTTCGTGTCGCTTGAGATACTGATCCCTGATCTCTTGAGCAGTTTCATGAACACCTTCAACTTGTCCGGGAATCTCTTCGGGGACAAAAAGGGCTATGCCACTATTCTTGTGTACACGACCGGAAGTGAGGACATAGGCAGCGACGTTGTACAGAACAGCTTCATCCCCCGCAATGCGGGCTTCTGCTGGGAGCCCGGGCCTTTTTCCTGCTTCATCGCCCTGGCTATTTTCTTCAACCTCGTCAGGAACAACTCCCAGCTAAAAGACAAGAAGCGGTTGATTGTCTTCCTCCTCACTCTACTCACAACCCAGTCCACGACGGGCTTCATGGCTTTGTTCGCCATCGTGATCTGGCTGTCTCAGTCCCACGTCAAGAAGAACGCCTTCAGGATGCTCCTGCCCCCCGCAGCGATAGCTGCTATCGTTCTCCTCTTCACCAAGGTGCCCTTTCTGAAGGACAAGATCATCAGCGAGTCGCGACAAGATGTCACTTACTTCCTCGTCAGGGCTCAGTCCACCGGAAACAGTTTTGCACCGGGAAGGTTCGCCTCCCTGGCCCTGGGGTGGATGGACTTCCTGAACCATCCCATAGCGGGATACGGGGGGAACTTTACGCTCAGCGTAGGATACATCGACGAGACGACGGTCGTTGCGACCATCGGGGGCTTGGGGACGATCATCTCCCGATACGGAGCGATCGGAAGCATTCTTTTTATCATTCTCATCTTCATGGCGGGAAAGAAGATCGGGCGTCATTTCAACGCGCCGGCCACGTTCATCTTCCCCTTGCTATTGCTGATCATCGCGTTCGGATTCAACATCATAGAGACGCCTATAGTCGCCACAATGTGGCTTCTGCCTGCCTTGGTCAAGGAAGGACCGGCGAGGATCGGGAATGCCTAAGAGGATTTTGTTCTTCATAGACTGCCTGCGCTCAGGGGGAAAGGAGCGCAGATTGGTGGAGCTCCTTTATTTTCTGAAGAGGAGTACAGACTTCCAGATGCGGCTCGTGCTGATGGACGACAAGATACACTATGGGTATGTGAGGGAGCTGGGAATACCGATCGATGTGATAGAGAGGGGGCGCCTCAGGAAGGACCCCTCCGTCTTCTTCCGGTTCCTCAGGATCGCCCGGGAGTTCAGACCCGACATCATCCACAGCTGGGGGACGATGGCGACCTTCTATGCGGCGCCGACCAAGGCTACCCTCGGGTGCAAGCTGGTGGCCAACCTGATAGCCGATTCCTCCAAGGATTTTGCGGAGCGCTCGCTGAACAGTTTCTTCTTCCGGATCGACTGCCTTGCGGCTGACCTGATCCTGGGGAACTCCGAAGCCGGCTTCAAAGCATACGGCGTGTCCGGTCCCAAGAAGCGCCTCATCTACAATGGTGTGAGGCTGGAGCGCTTCGACGGCAGGAGGGAACAGGAGGATATGCGGCGGGAGTTGGGGATAAACACCCCCTACATGATCGCGATGGTGGCCTCGGCCATTGAAAGCAAGCGGTACGACCTGTTCGTGGATGTGGCTGCAGACCTGCTGGACTTGAGAAAGGATGTAACCTTTGTCGGAGTCGGTGATGGCCCGGAGATGCCGCGTATCCTGGAGAGGATCAGGTCTAGAGAGGCGGACAACGTAAAGATGCTCGGCACAAGGAACGACGTGGAGGACATCGTTGCCGCGGCCGATGTGGGCGTACTTTTCACACGCGCGGAGGGAATATCGAACGCGATCATGGAGTATATGGCCTTGGGGAAGCCCGTCGTCACCACCGACCGGACGGGTGGCTCGAAGGAGATCGTCGAGGACGGAGCCTCAGGCTTTATACTCCCGGCCGAGACGGGCCCGATAGAGCGGGCTTTGTCGAGACTTCTGGACGATGAAGAGCTCCGAAGTAAGATGGGTGCGAGGGGCAGGCGGACAATAGAGGACAGGTTCACCGTCCAGAAGATGGGTGAGGAGTTCCTGAAAGTTTATGAGAGTTTTGCTGATAAATAATGTCCACTACAGAAGGGGCGGCGCCGACATCGTGTACCTCAACACCGGCGATCTCCTCCGAAAACGAGGGCACGAGGTCATATTTTTCTCTCAGAAGGACGAGCGGAACTGCCCGGCCGAGACCTCTAGCTATTTCATCGACCCCGTCGACTATTTTGGCAAGTCGACGCTGGGGAAGCTGCTCTCGGTCCCGAGGTTTCTGTACTCGAAGGAAGCCGGGAGGAAACTCGGACAATTGATTCGCGATCATAGGCCTGATATCGCGCACATCCATCTCTACAAAGGCAGCCTGACGCCCGCGATCTTGCCCGTACTCAAGAAGGAAGGCATTCCGACCATTGCGACCTTGCACGATTATGGCTTTCTCTGCCCGCACTACCTTTTTCTTGATGGCGAGATGAAGGTCTGTGAGAAATGCCTCAAGGGACCTGAGTTTAACGCCATTCTCAATAGGTGCAATCGAAACAATCTGGCGATGAGCGCCATTTCCTTTTTAGAATACGAGTTCCAGAAGACCTTCTTCCCCTTCGACGAATACTTCGACGTGATCATTGCTGTGAGTGAGTTTTGTCGAGAGAAGCACCTCGCCTCGCGAAAATTTTCCTGGGATGTGCGACACCTTTATAATTTTTACCCTGACCTTGAAACGACCACGGTAGAGCCGCGGAAGGGGGATTACATGCTCTTCCTCGGCAGGCTCTCGAAGGAGAAGGGGATAGCGACTTTAGTAGAAGCCTGGAGGAGGGCTTCGAGGAGTTCGACGCTGAAGGTCGCGGGGACGGGGGAACTCCAGGGGAAGTTGGTCGTCACGCCCGAGGACAAGATTGAGTTCCTCGGCTACAAGGGCGGCTCCGAGCTCAGGGATCTCATCAGGGGCGCCTCCTTCCTGATCGTACCATCTGAATGGTACGAGAACAACCCTTTGTCGATCGTCGAAGCCTACGCCAACGGAAAGCCCGTCATAGGCGCCGACATCGGAGGCATACCGGAGATCGTCGTGAATGGGGAGACAGGGTTCCTTTTCGAAACGAGGAACGTGGACGACCTGGCGTTGAAGATCCAGGAGGCAGAGGCGATAGGGTTGGAACGCTACGAGACGATGTCGCAAAAGGCGAGGCGGTTCGCCGAGGAGCACTTCAGCCCCTCGGACCACTACGAGAAACTGATGAACATATATGAGTCTGCTATTAATAAATCAGGCAAAAAGAGATAACAAAGTACAAGTATATTGTTTTTAGATGGAGAGATGATAAATGGATATTCCCTCTGCGCTTGAGAGAAGATTTAAGGCACGGCTATTCATCGCGAACAAGATTAGATTCTTACGAGTATTGGTCTTAAGGATGAAGGGCTATGATATAGCCTTCTCGGCAATAATCGAAAGGACGGTAAAACTGGACAAGTTGTATACAAGATACATACATATAGGCGCGAACACGCTAGTCGCCGGAGTGTCAACTATACTAAGCCATGACCACTGTGAGAGAGTAGGGAATAACTAACCCTTTCTTGCTGATACGTGGATAGGTAGGAATTGCTTTATAGCAGTGAATTCAATTATATTGCCGGGAGTTAAAATTGGAGATGAGGTTATTGTGGGAGCCGGGGCTGTCGTGACAAAAAGCGTCCCTCCCAATTGTGTCGTAGCGGGGAATCCCGCCAAGATAATAAGGGATGGGATAAGCATGAATGATTTTGCGGCGCTTAATAATTGGACAATTGAGAAGGGCTGGCTCCAAATACAGTCAAGATAGATTACGCCATTTGGAGGGCGTAATTGCATGAGATATTCAGAAGGATTCAAAGCATCCATTGTCAAAAAGACGCAGGATGGGAGTG
>Ga0116149_1004125_pt1 | contig 14499 bp, 5 predicted proteins | sample AD_UKC057_MetaG_FD_89787 | JGI IMG/M metagenome (GOLD analysis project Ga0116149, IMG submission 89787) | Active sludge microbial communities of municipal wastewater-treating anaerobic digesters from USA - AD_UKC057_MetaG | ecosystem: Engineered > Bioreactor > Anaerobic > Digestate | place: USA... | reverse complement strand
AGTGCATTTGTCGCCTTTGCCATTATCTTAGGGCCGACTACCGAGAATACAGTGGCTATCGCTGCCAGTATCATTACCACGAGTATGGCTATCTTGTACATTCCCAGGTAGGATATGAGCTTTTTCAGCGTGCCCTTGAAGTTCTTGGGCTTTTCGCCGCCTACGAATCGTCCGCCGCCCATCGGCGGTTTACGGCGTGGAGTCCGGATATCCTTGTTATCTTCACTCATTATCCTCACCTCCGATACTCTTTTTCAGTTCAGCCTCTGAAAGCTGTGAGCTTGCGATCTGCTTGTATGTATCGCATGATCTCAGCAGTTCCTTGTGTTTGCCCTTGCCGACTATCTTTCCTTCATCGAGGACAAGTATCTGGTCGGCGTTCATGATAGTGCTGATACGCTGTGCAACGATAATTACAGTCGTATCCTTTACGTGCTTGTCAAGTGCCTTTCTGAGAGCGGCATCTGTCTTCATATCGAGAGCCGAGAAGCTGTCGTCGAAGATGTAGACCTTCGGCTGCTTCACTATTGCTCTTGCAATGGCAAGACGCTGTTTCTGTCCGCCTGACACATTGCTTCCGCCCTGTGATATCTTACGGCTGAACTTGTCGCTGTCGGAGTCGATGAACTCCATAGCCTGTGCGATGTCAGCGGCAACTGCAAGTTCTTCCTCGGAAGCGTCCTCCTTGCCGAAGCGGAGGTTTGAAGCGATAGTGCCTGAGAAGAGCACTCCCTTCTGCGGCACAAGACCTATCTGACTGCGCAGGTCGTTCTTTGTAAGCTTGCGGATATCCACGCCGTCGAGAGTAATGCTGCCCTCGGTAACGTCATAGAAACGTGGAATGAGATTGATGAGGGTGGACTTGCCGCAGCCCGTACTTCCGATAATAGCCGTTGTCTTGTTGGGCTCGGCAGTAAAGCTGATGCCCTCAACAGCATTTCCGTCCGCATTGGGATATCTGAATGCCACGTTGTCGAATTTTACTACTCCCCTGAAGCTTTCCGGCTTTTCGGGAGAATCTGTATCCTTGATGGATGTATCTGTCTTCAGCACCTCGTCGATACGGTCGGCAGCAACTCCTGCTCTCGGAAGCATTACCGACATGACCGTAAGCATGAGGAATGACATGACTATCTGTATCGCATAGGTGATGAACGCTGTCATAGCGCCTACCTGAAGATCACCTGCGTCTATGCGGTGAGCCGATACCCATACGATAGTCAGCGTAACACCGTACATTACCAGCATCATACACGGCATCATGAAGGTCATGACTCTGTTGGTGAAGAGCTGATTCTTCATCAGCTTTGAGTTAGCGTCGTCAAAGCGCTCCTCCTCCACTTCTTCCCTGCCGAATGCACGGATAACACTCAGACCTGTGAGGATCTCACGTGAGATAAGGTTAAGTCCGTCCACAAGCTTCTGCATAGCCTTGAATTTCGGCATAGCCACAACCAGGAGTATCATCACCAGAAGCAGTATAACTGCAACGGCAGCAATGATTATCCAGCCCATGTTTGCGCCTGTTCTGAGCACCTTGATAACTCCGCCGATGCCGAGGATAGGTGCATACATCAGCACACGGAGAAGAAGTGCTGTTACCAGCTGTATCTGCTGTACGTCGTTGGTGCTTCGTGTGATGAGGGATGCTGTGGAGAATTTGTCCATCTCCGTATTGGAGTAGCTGATGACCTTCTTGAATATCTTCTCTCTCAGGTCACGGCCTATCCCTGCGCCTGTCCTTGCGGCGAAGAAGCCTGCACCTATTGAAGCAAGAAGCATAAGCCCTGCCATCAGCAGCATTTTCAGTCCCTGTTTCCAGAGGTAGCTTTTCTGTATAGCGTCAACGTCCATGCCGGCGCCCTTATCGCATGAGATAGCGTAGGCGATGCCCATCGACTTCATAGTGGAGCTTCCCACAGTGTCGATGGTCTTCTCCATCTGCTCACGGATAGCCGAAAGCTGAGCAGCGTCCATCTGACCGCTCATGATGAGGCCTTCCATTATTGGTCGCATATCAACGTACGTAGTAGTAACGCCTTCCTCGTCCTCAGCCTCGAAGCTTTTCAGCTCCGTATGCATCATCTGTCCTATTTCTTCAAGGCTCATACCGCTGATATCGAATCCCTCGGGCACAGCCTGCGGATTATTCTTCATGGATTCGTCGATTATGTCCTTGAACTGCTTTTCGCTTGTATTGGCTGTCTGATATGTCAGTATAAGCGGAATGAGGAATTTTTCGCTGTTTTCCTCAAGCTGCTCCTTATCCATGTCTTTGAGCTCGTAAATATCCCCGTTTTCGGTATAAAGCTCTTCCCACGCTGCTTTTTCACTGCTGTCCATAAACAATGACGAATAAACCATCTCTTCCGGGGTCATTTTCCCGGGGATAGGATATTCCACACCATGATTCTGAATACCGGTATCTATCATATCCGACGTATACTGCGGCAGTGAGAGGTCACAGAAAGCCTGAACTCCCAGCAGAGCGAGTATGATAACAACGAGGTACCAGTAAGGTGCCAGATTAAGAATTATTCTCTTCATACATTTCCTCCTTGCAAAATTTCATATTTTATTATATAATAGAATGTATGTGATGTCAACACGGTTTTCAGCGGCAAAAAAGAGCACATTCAAGGCGCTTTTCAGGCAAAAATGTCAGTGCCAGGGCGACTTTTGTGTATGTTGTACAAATACTCCGCTGATCGCCGCATAACATTTTACTGTGAATTTTTAATTGCACTGAGAGTTTTTGCGGTTAAAAATCGTCTAATATATATGAGGGTACGCCCTTTTATTTATAAATAATTTACAAAAAGAAGGAGTTATATATGAAAAATAAAACACCGAAGCTAAGCAGAATCAATCCGCTTACCCTCCTCCCCTACGTGATCACAGCTGTGATCTCACTGATCATTGGCGTGATCGTGTTCAAGGCAAAGGAGATCGCTCCGTTCGGCAGCAGGTCCGTACTCTGCATGGACCTCTGGGGACAGTATTTCCCGATGTACGTCAACAACGTCAATGCAGGTTCGCTTTCCGAGATACTACATTCGTGGAACGGCGCTTTCGGCTACAACAACTGGGCACAAAGCGCTTATTGCTGCAACAGTATATTCATACTGCTGATGAAATTCGTTCCCGCCGCAAAGCTGGTAAAGGCGCTGGACATTTTCTGTCTCATCAAGATAGCCCTCAGTTCAGTGACCTGTCTCGGCGCTCTGCGGTACAAGACAAAGTCGCAGTCACCTGCACTCATAGGTGCGGCTGTGTGCTATTCGCTCTGCGCTTACATGATAGCTTTCATCTCACAGTTCATGTGGACGGATGCCCTCATCTACACTCCGCTCGTTATCATAGGCATAGAAAAGCTGATACATGAAAGAAAGCCGCTGCTTTATGTTATCACTCTCGCAGCAACTATAATCTCCAGCTTCTACATCGGTTTTGCCGTATGTATATTCAGCGCAGTCTACTTCATCACTCATTTCATCCTCTGCATCAGACTCACCAAGGACCCCGTATCTCAGAAATACCGCATCGTGGGCTTTGGCGATGCTCTTATCTCCTGTGTCAGATTCGGCATCTACTCACTGATTGCAGGCGCACTTTCAGCATTCGTTATCATTCCCGTATACATGGGCATCACCAATACCCTTGCTTCCGAAGCAACAGGCCCCGAAAAGTTTGAATGGTACGGCAACTTCACCAAGGTGCTCCAGTACGCTCTGCCTTCTCAGCAGTTCTTCCAGGAGTACACAGGCGTGAATATCTACTGCGGATTACTGGTATTCTTAGCAGTACCGCTCTACTTCACCAACAAGATGATCCGCATTCCCGAGCGTATATTCAGTGCACTGATGCTGGTATTCCTTACCGCTTCAATGAACTGCAACTACCTCAACTATGTATGGCACGGCTTCCACTTCCCGAATCAGCTTCCCGGACGCTGGGTATTCCTCTTCTCACTCTATCTTATACTCCTTGCAGGTCAGGGACTTGCCAACTACAAGGGTCTTACCATCATCAGAACGGTTTTAGGCTCAGGTGCAGGCATCGCTCTCTTCCACTTCACAGTAAAGGGACTGGGCAAGACTGAGAAATATGAGGACCTCCCATCCTATGCATGGCCTGTTTTCATAGCTTCAGCAGCTGTTATCGTTGTGGGAAGCGTGGTCGCATTCATCATCAGAAACAAGCCCGACAAGGCCAAGAACATCCTCTGGCACGTATGCACAGCGGCTGTTGCCTGCATGATGATATTCGACATCAGCAAGAATCTCCTTACCGTATCAAAGTATGAGGGTAACAAGGGATTCCAGTCAGCTGACGAGGTAACATACACAGAACAGCTTGTCCGCCACATCAATAACGGCAAGCGCATCGCCAGCGGCAAGAACGATTTCTACCGTGTGGAAGCAAACGGCGGATTCACATTCAATCCAAGCATGATAGACAACTGCAAGGGTATGGGCTACTATTCATCCACAATGAACGGCAATACTTTCACATTCCTCCGATATATGGGCAACCGTGTCTACGCCGACAAGGTAAGCTCCGTTTATACACTCTGTTCACCCGTTCAGAACAGCCTTTACGGTCTGAAGTATTTCATCGACTACTCAGGAAACATCGGCTACGTATTACCCGGCACAGTTGTCAAGGAGACCGCAGCAGAAGAAACACCGGCTATCAACGAGAACACCACCGCTCTCCCTATCGCATATGCAGTTTCAGACGACATCCTCAGTTTCAGAACTGACGATCAGATACGTGGACTTGAAAACCACAACCGTTTCCTTTCTGCATTATGCGGCGAAGAAACAACGCCTTATATCAGGGTCGAGCCTGACAATATCGATCCCGTAAATGTAAGACTTGACGAAGGCGACGACCTCAACAGCAGATACTACTACGTTGAAGACGGCTCAGCAGCACCGCATATCGTTTACGAATACACTGCTCCAAAGAGCGGATTCTACTTCCTCAGCCACAATTTCCGTGCAGGCTCTCTCCATGTTACCGCATTCAACCTCGACAGAACTGTCGAAACAGGCAACGGCGCATTCGCATTTTGCGGACGTCTTGAAGAAGGCGGTCAGATGAAGATCGAGTTCACTGCCGAGAATTTATCAATGGGCTGCCACGGACTTGAGGTCTACTACATGGACGAGCAGATCTGGGACAAGGCATCCAAGCAGCTCAAATCAGGCGGAATCAAAGTAACAAGCGCAAGCGGCACCAAGATAAAGGGCGATGTGGAACTTGACCACGACTCTCTTATGCTCATGACTGCTGTACAGGACGGCGGCTGGAAGATATACTGCGACGGCAAAAAAGTAGAGACTATGACCGCTGCCGACGTATTCCCCGTTTTCCGTGTACCAGCAGGCAAGCACGAACTGGTCATGAAGTACAGCGTACCAGGACTGAATATCGGTCTTATCATTTCGCTGTCAGGCCTCGGCGCACTCCTTGTTATGCTTCTGATAACAGGCAAACTCAGAAAAAAAGCCGAAGAAAAGGCCGAAGCTGAGAAAAAGCGCATAGAAGAAGCTCTTCTGGCTGCTGAAAACTCCGATGGCGACGAATCAGATGACGATGATTCCGATGACGAGGACGACAGCAGATCTGATGAAAATGAATCTGACGATGAAGACTCGGATGAGGACTACGACGAGGATGATGACGATGACGGAAATGAGGATGACGAATAATTTCATCCTCCCGACAGAATATACAAAAACTCCTGCGATCAGAACTGTTCTGACCGCAGGAGTTTTTTATTTTACAATTTCCGAGCCTGTGTCGTCAACGAAGAACGAGATCTGAACTCCGTCTTCAAGTGCGAATATGTATATCGTCGTGCCGCTTCCTGCTGTTGAATCGCTCCATACGGAATAGTCGTACTGAGTCTCATCAGGCGAGCCGTAAATATCCGTAAGCTGTTCCAACCAGAAGCTGTAATCGCTGCTTTCGGAGTCAAAATAGTTCACGCCAACCAGTCCGAGACTGGTAAAGCAAAGCACTCCGTCGCATTTTTTGCCGAGATACGGAACATTTTCATATTCCATTATCAGCTCCCATGGCTGTCCTGCTTCCTCTGTGCGATACTCATTTATCTGTGTGCAGCCTTCCATTTTACGTTTTTCGCTTTCAGGGCTGCTGTAGAATTTCAGCCCGTTCAGAAGGAAATCCTTTGTACGGTCAATTTTGGCTGTAGTTGTCACAGTCGTGGAAGTGGTCACTGTTTCTGTCCGTAATGAAGTTTGTGCAGCAGCTGTCTGAACATCGGCTTTCCCGGAATATTCATCCGTTTCAGGCTCATCTGCCGGATCTGGAATTTCCTCCTCTGCAAGCGATGTTGCTGCTGATGTTGTCTCCTGCTGCAAAGCTGTGGTCTCTGCGGACGAAACCGTAGGAGTTTCCTCAACTGCTACCACAGGCGAACGTAATTCGGGAGTGGGGATGTATCGCTCCTTCTGCTTTTCATAGGACTGATCGGGAGAATCGGAAGTCGCATAGAACGAAACCTGTACACCTTCCTCAAGATTGAACAGGTAGACCGCCGTGTTCCTGCCCAGCGGATCATCATACCACGATGCAATACCGCTGCCCTCCTCAGTCGGGATACCGTATTCTTTTTCGATTTCGCTGAACCACTGACGATAGCTCTGATTCCGCTTCACATCGTGATAGTTGAAGCCCACCAGGCCCGAATCAGTAAAGCAAAGCGTCAGGTCGCAGTCTGTACCATAAAGCTTCACCGCTTCGTAGTCCTGCATCCGCTGCTTCGTCTTGTCCTCCGTTTCACGCTCGGCGATAAGATTATTCCCGCTCATTTCAGCGAGAACTTCGTCATAGCCTGCGAACCATGAAAGTCCCAGAAGCGGCTTTACTGCCTTCTCCGATCTGTTTCCGCAGCCGGTAAGCAGTGCCGTTACAAAAGCAAAAGCTGTGATAAATGATAGATATTTTCGCATATTTCCTCCATTAAGGTCCGCCGTCCTCTCCCGACGGCAGCTTGGAAACTATGTATTTGTCGATTCGTATGTTGTGTTTGTTTCTGCCTGTGATCGCTCCGAAAAGAACTGCAATGACTATGAGAATTCCGATGATAATGGGAAGCACGGTCATTCTGTCCACCTGCAAAGCATCAGCAGGAACTTTTATGCGTCTGTCGTAAATGGTGTCTATTCTGTGGGCACGTATCAGCAAACGATGTGAATTTACTCCATATGGAGTGCAGGTCATCAGTGTAACATAATCCTGATCCGGTATTATAGCCAGCTTGTCAGTCTCGTCGGGGAGGATGATGAGTATCTTCTCCACCTCATAGGTCAGAATATCGTCAAGAATGTTCACTGTGAAAACATCGCCCTCCACCACCTGGTCAAGGTCGGTGAAAAGCTTTGCCGAGGGCAGACCACGGTGTCCTGAGATAACGGCATGGGTATCAGCTCCGCCAACGGGGAGAGACGATCCCTGGATATGGCCTGCGGCTATCTGGAGCACACCCTCGGAAGTGCCGTGATAGATCGGCAGCTCAACACAGATGCTCGGAATGGAGATATACCCCATAACGCCCGTACCCGAGATATTGAGGATGTCGTCATAGCCCTTTATATCCGCAAAATTGGTAAAAGGAGCATAAAGCTCCGCAAGTTGTCTGTTATATTCACGTGCTTCTTCCCACAGCCTTTCCGTATCGCCTGTATCAAGCCCGGCAACGGCTTCTTTATAGGAAGAAACGGCGTGTGAAGCCATGTTCCTGTTCCACCAGTTGCTGAAAGTCGGATAAAGCATCACGGAGAGGCCCGCAAAGAAAATGAAAACAAACAACAGTGGGATAAGCTTTTTCGGTTTTATTTTCATAGTGTTCTCCTTGTGGATCTCTCCCTGATCCCCTCCCCGAAGTGGGGAGGGGCGGGTATCAGGTTTTAGGTTAATGAATGATCATGAAATGCTTTATTCTTCCTCACGTGTCTTCTTCTTGGAAATGAGGTAGATACCGGCGATTCCTGCTGCGCATCCGCCGCCCAGGATGAAGAGTGTTGTGCCTATACCACCGGTTGCGGGGAGGGTTGAGTTTTTTGTATCAACAATCTTATTTTCAACCTCGTTATTAATACCAGTAAGTACAACCTTTGCAGTTCCGTTTGTCTCTTCCGTGTGTGTTGCACCAATTGTAATTGTAATATCATCAGCCTTATTATAACCTTCAGGTACAGAAGTCTCTCTCAGGTAGTAAGTACCAGCATCAAGACCCTTGATGTTAAAGATACCATTACCAGTATGTGAAGTCATCTCAGTGATAGTTCCACTGGTTGCAGTCTGATCAGCAACTGTATATGTACCATCGCCATTATCAAGAAGCTTAATGGCAGTTGTCTTTTCACTATCAGAGTAGAGTGTGAAACCAGCACCTTCAAGTTCATTTCCTGCATTGGCAGAAATCTTATACTTGGTGTTGTCAACTTCATATGTGAAAACCCATACATAATCTTCTTGAGTCTTACCAAGAGAAGTACCAGTACCAGTATTATCAGGCTTGTTGGAATACTCAAGGCTTACCTTATTATTGTTTGTATTTTCCGCAGTGCCACCTGAACGGCTTGCTGTGTCTACTTTGGCATTTTCATTAAGATGCGCATTGTAGATGACCTCAACTTTAATTTCTTCCTTACCGAAGATATTTGCACTACCAGCATTTACAAGAGACTTAACATCTTCGATTGTAAGGTCCCATGTAAGGCCAGCCTTGTTTGAAGCTGTTGTTGCTGTCTCTTCATACTGTGAACTTGTAAGGGTAAGTGCAGCATTGTCTTTCAGGGTTGCACTGGAAATTTTAACACTGTCAATACTTTCAAAAGTAACACCAGCAGACATAGTATCATTAAACTTGAGCATATAAGTGTCATATGCTGCCAAATCAGCATCAGGTGGAATAGTGGCAGTCAGCTTGAACTGGAAGGTCTCATTGATAGCGTGGTCTGCTGCTTCACCGAATACTGATCCTGTATTTGCAACTTCATCAGTTTCGTCTTCAACCTCCTTGTCCACGGTAGTAATTGCATTTTTTATTGCGACTTCAACACCTTCACCTGCAACCTGAATGATGTAAGCAGAATTAGCATCATCTTTACCATTAAGAGCTGTTGTATCAAGCACAAGATAATAACCATTAGCAAGCCCTTCTATTGAAGCTTCTCCATTTACAGAGGTAACATCGTCACAGGCTTTTGTAGTACTCTTTGTGATTCTATCGATAATTGCTCTTGCTTTTTCAGAATCATTTGCTCCAGAAACACCTTTCATATCTTCAATGACGCTATCCGGAACAAGAGTTCCTGCTGTGCCTGCATTTACTACAGTAGAATCATCAAGCTTATAAGAAGTAATACCAGTACCCCATTTAAGATTGCTAAATGTTCCATCCGACAAATCACCTGTGAAAATCTGATAAACTTCAAAAGTATGTGCCTGTGTTGTCGAAACTCCTGTAATTTTTATGTCTGCTGCACTCGCGGTCATAATACTCATCGGCATTGCTGCACAAGCGGTAAGTGTTAAAGCGGCTGCCATTGCGATAAATCTCTTAGTAGTTTTCATAATCATTCTCCTTTTCATTAAGTAGTCGCTCCGCCGCCGCTGCCTAAGGCGGCAGCAGAGCATTTTTCGTTAAACTTTGACCTTATTCTTCTTTGCCGAATTCTCGGCGCTTAAACATTGCGTATGCGGCGGCTGCAAGAAGCATCATAACACCTCCTGCCATATAGATTTTTTCAGTTCCCCTGCCGCCTGTTATGGGGAGATTCTTGGTCAGCTTATTTGTGACCGTTATTGTCGGTACGTTGTTACCATCAAGCTTAGTTCCGTTTCCGGTATACGAAAGCGGGATGTACTGGTTGCTGACTTCTTCCTTGATGTAGTAAACATATGGTATGCCATTCGGGCTTACCTTAGGTAGGTTGTTTACTTCAGCTGTCCAATTTGGGCTTTTCTCGATGGTAATCGTATCAACAAATTCTGCATCTTTCGGTATCGGCTCAACTCTGATCTGGTATGTAGCTTCACCGTCGTCATCTGTAGCAGTGATCGTTACTGTACCGAATCCCTTACCAATGACCTTACCGTTGTCAACTGTAGCGATAGCCGGATCACTTGATTCCCAGTTCACGCTGCCGACCGCATTTTCAGCTTCGAGTTGAATTGCTTCATTTATAGCAATTTCATTCTTATCACCGTTAATGCTTATACCGTTGTTAACATTTACACTAATTGTTTCGGAGTAACCGTTTCTTGAGATCCTGACTTCGATCGGGTCAGCTGTAGCCTGCTTTCCTGTAACAACTACATTGTTATCATCAACTCTGATGTCGAAGTACTCGCTTTCAGCAGGATCGAAAGTAAAATTATTCTCTCCGTTATAGGTTATCGGAATGTTTACTGTGTTGCCTGCTTTGACATTTACGTCATGGCTGACAAGAGCGAAGTCTTTGACTGTGATAGTTACCGTTGAAGTATTATCGGCTGAGTTTGCAGCAGTAATTTCATATGTACCGTGCTCTGTCGGAGTAAATACATTATTGTTTATAACGTTATTGTTGTATACATCTCCATTCTTAGTGATAGTGTACGTAAGATCTTCGATATTGCCTATCGGTGTAAGTGTGACTGCCTCTCCGGTTAAAGCTTCTGTTTTGTCAGCTGAAAGGCTGATAGTATTTTCATCTAAGTAAATCAAGAATTTATCCACTCTTATTTGACTTGAATTAAATATTTTTGTTTTGAAACTGAATTGTGTCAAGTCAATTGGTTCATTAGACTCCCATAATGTTAATGTTTTGGCATTATTTTGACTTAACCAATCACCGTAATTGCCATTTAAAGCAAACTGTGAACCATGACCTTCTGAGTAACCATAATCTTTATTGAACTCACAAACTATCTTTTTCACACCTGAATAATTCAAGCCTGTCACATTATATTCTAACCAGTGCATATTAGGATCACTATCAGGATAGTCTTCTGGTGACTGTATATCATTACTATTTATTACAATATAATTCTGATTCTCTTGCTGTTCACCACCTTCTGAACCATGATTTGAAGACTCAGTCCTAAATTCGACACTATTGATTTTGGCATCACAATCCGGATCCAGTTTCACCTTAATTGTTAAGGAACCATTTAAATTTACACCATTATCATTTTTATATACTATGTATGATGTATCTGATTCGAAATTCTCTTGAGAAAAACCATACCACGACCAGTCTACACTCGCCTGTCCGCCATCGCCTGATGGTTTCTTATCAAAATTACATACAATCATTTTCACTCCAGAAATATCTACATTATTCAAATGATATTCATGCATTTTCTTTTGGCCATCATCACTAACTTGTGGAATATTCTCAGATAAATCAACTATGATTGTATTATTTGCTTCATCCGCCGCCGCCATCAACCTCGGTCCGATCACTCCCGCAATCGAATCAAGTGAACCTGCGAGCTTTTCGGCCTTACCAAGTCTGAGGGCTCTGGTTTTTGTACCGGTGGATGCTGCTATGTTTGTATCAACTCCTGTCTTATAAAGCTTTCTTACTGTTGTCGCTACTGCTTTGCCTGCATTTGCCATCGATGCAGCAGGGTTTACTGCATTTGCTGTACCCTCTGTCTGACCTTCCTGACTTGTGCTTGCCGCAGGCAGATACTGATTCTTGACTCCTGGTATCTCATAAGTAGCACCTGTTCTAAAGTAGCTGTAGAGTCCTGCTGCTGCGCCTACGAGAACTGCGTTATAATCGCTTGCGACCTCATTTCTTTGGTAAAAGGTTCTTCTGTCCTCATAATTATCGCTGTCGCCTGCAGAACCTCCGACCATACCGCCGATAAGACGATTTACGTCATTTGTATACGCTTTATCGATTATGTTCGGGTCATCCTTTGTCTGCATATTGTATACAGCACCGCTTCCTGCACGGAAATGTACCTTCAAAGGTGAATGATCGGAAAAAGCAGTTACAAAGCACATATTGTACTTATTATCGCCAAGGATATAATTCATCTGACTCTTGCACCAGTCTGCGATTTCAGCCCGAGATATATCAACATTGCTTTTAGTTTCAGCCTGATGTACTGCTGCGAGCGCTACAGTCTGAAAACCTGAATTATATCTTGAAGCACCCCATTCATCGGGATACTTATATCTATCGCCTTTCCAGTCGCTTCCCTTTGAGTTTACAAAGTTCTTAACATTATCCCAGCTTTCGCCAAGATATGCTGCAAGGACAAATTCTGCACCGTGGCGTACATTGTTCCAATGATAACCGCCCCAGTCCCAGCCGTTAATGTCATCAGAAGTCAATCTGCTTTGAGCTTCAACCTTATAAGAAGTGCCGTTATATTCAGCCTCGCTATCAGCAACTGCTATCCAGGATGCTGCCCAGGCCTGATCGTCTGCATACTGATTGGATTTGTAATATCCGGGATATTGATTCTTATCAGTTTCATCGATATTGATATTTTCTTCATTCAGAGCCTTATCAACTCTTCTTGAATACTCATACAGTTTCTTGGCAGTCTCTAAATATCCCCTATACTTTGTTTCATCAGTATCGTGGAAATTGATATATGCAAGTGCTAATGCTGCTGCATATTCGGCTGCTACATCGCTGCCGGTGTCGCTCTTCCAATACATCTGATCCTCTCTTGAAGGCTGCCCCTCAGGCATTCCCCAGTAAGCGTGATCTGTATTTCCGTGGCCCTTCTGAACCAGTATCTCTTTGACTGTACCGTCTGCATTATAACGAACAGCGTTGTTAAAGAATTCTGCGTAATGATCAATTATCATCTTTATATGAGGTGTCTGACCAAGACTATCGAACTCTGCTCTGTATTCTTTTAATGACCAGCCTAATGTTGAAGCTGAGAAGCCTGCCGGTAAACCGAACATTACGTGGTCGCCTGCATCGTGGAAACCGCCTTTAACTTCATCTTCTGTATGACAATCCGAGCGCCAGGTGTAGTTACTTGTTTCATCTACCTGATCGCCGCACATTACGCCATCATAGAAGTAAAGTGAATACTGAAGAAGTCTTGCGTAATCCTCCATAACATCTTCAGCTGACTGATTCTCAGGCCACAAAGACTGTTCCTTGCGGTAAAGCTCCACTTTAACGCTGTCAACTGAACCGCTACCATCTTCATCCCACGCTTTATTAAGCTTGAGGCTACTGAGGTCAGCTGTATTTGTTATACTGAGTGTAGCGTTGTTCTGATTGGTTTCATTTGAGGATTCCTCAGGGATCCAACCTGTCGGAACATCAACTTCCTTCATACGGTATTGTTTGCCTTCGGGAAGGTTTTTGAACTCACCCATCCAGCTGTCATCTGCTGTAAGAGTTATCTTCTTCCCGGGAACATCTACCCATTCGCTATTGCTGTTGTCACGCATCTGAAGCATAAATGTGATGCTTGGTGGAAGTTCAATTGTTCCATTCTGATAAACCCACTGTTTTTCGGCTTTGATATTAATAGTATTCAGTGTGTTTATTACCGTAAGATCGTTGCCTTCTGCCTGATAGGTCGTGGTGTAACCCGAATGGGCGGATGTCTCTTTTACATAGTAGTAATAGAAGACTTTGCCGTTATTGCCATCTGAATAAGCCGGAAGATCTTCCCATTTATAAGTCCAGTTATTAGCTGAATTCAGAATTGCTGTGCCATCGCTTACATCAGGCGTATAAGGTGTTAACTTAGAATTCTCTGTCTTAGCTAACTCTTCCGCTATTTTAGATTCTTCCAATTCTTCAGTTGAACAATACAGCTTAACTGTAACATCGCTGCGAAGTCCTTCAAAGCCCTCGTCATTTTTCCATTTCTTGGTTACGGTAACGTCCTTGTATTCGCCCTGCTTTTCATTTTTTACCCTCAGGGTCTGAACACCGTTATCTGTCTCGCCCTTGCTAAGCAGATCACTTGCGGTTATTGCTGAATTGGGGTCAGGTGCAGGATAAACATATCTTGTTCCGTCTGATGTCTGGATCTCTGCATAAGTAACATTAAGATTATTTGCCATTACCTTGAGATTATTGACCTCTATAGGTGGATTAAATGATAAATTCAACTCATCTTTATCATATGGATTTTTCGCGAATCCTTCACCTGCAACCGCACCTACATAAGCCTGTTCAATAGTCTTGTCACACTTAACATTAATACTTGTAACATTTTCTATTGTTATTTTATCCGTTTGACCCTCGTCACTAACAATATGCTTAACTACATTGTTATCAGTTAATGTAAACGATATTGAATAATTATTTTCCGATTTTTTAATTCCAAGAGCGATCGGTGCAGTATAAGCTTTCACCGTAAAATCATTATTTACCACGAAGTAAAGCTTTCCAGGATATTCATATGGATCTCCATCTGATTCGGGAGTCTTGGTTTCCTTCAGGTAATAGATACCGGGTTTGAGATAACCGT
>Ga0116149_1004123_pt1 | contig 14505 bp, 9 predicted proteins | sample AD_UKC057_MetaG_FD_89787 | JGI IMG/M metagenome (GOLD analysis project Ga0116149, IMG submission 89787) | Active sludge microbial communities of municipal wastewater-treating anaerobic digesters from USA - AD_UKC057_MetaG | ecosystem: Engineered > Bioreactor > Anaerobic > Digestate | place: USA... | reverse complement strand
ACCCCGTTGCGGTAGGCCACCACAAAGGCATCGGCAGCTCCGGCAGTTCTGATCCGGTTGCGCGCAGCATTGGCATCGGCCATGGTGTAGAACTGCCCCGACATGTGCCTGATGTATCCGTTTGCCAGATATTCGTGGTAATCGGCTATCAGACCATAGATTTCGGCCGGTGTCAGTACCCGTTTCGAAGCGGCAAACTGCACGGTGAGAAATACCCCACGGCTTAGTGCAACATCGCGGCTGTCGCTGTGAGTGTCTGCAGTCGGCGTGTTGTTGGTACCGGTATTGCCAACGGTTTGTACTGCCGTGAGATTGGTGTTACCGCCGGTAGTAACTGTCCGGTTATCGATGGCAAGCAGGTTGTAGTCTTTGGCTGCATTGCGTGCCAGCCAGGCATTGGCTTCCTGCATGCTGATGCGCCGGCCGTCGAGGTAGGCCACTACAAAGGCATCGGTGAAACCCAGTTTTTTCACTGCAGGAAGTGCTCCGGCTGCCAGTTCGTATGTGCCAAATACTCCCGTCATGTAGCGTATAAGGTTTTTCCCGGGTACATTTTCGGTAAACAACAGCGACAGCCCACGGGTATATTCATCGCCTACAATCCGGTTGAAAGCAGCAAACTGTATTCTGAAAACAAGCCCTTTCTGACTGGCCTCAATCAGGTCGGTTGGGGCAGTGTCGCGCGGGACTTTGTTTGCCAGTGTGTCGGGTGGTGTTACGATAACTGTATCAACACTTACCACCAGTACCGTGTCGCGCAGGGGCTGAATATCGCGGGGACGTACCGACACAAAGTCGGCTGCAATGCCGATGGCTTCGCTGTGGAGCCTGATTGACTCTGCCCGCAGGCTGTCGCTGTAGGCATACAAGCGGGCACGTTCGGAGCTGCTTGTTTCGTTTTCGGCCTGGGCAGCAGCCTGATCGGCCAGTTGTTCTTTTTGTCGGGCCAGATTTCTCAGGCTATCGGCATAATCTCCATTTTCAGGGTGGATTGGCGCAATGCCTTCGTATTGTTTGTTGAGCCGATCGGTTTCGAGGCGGGCAATTTCGGTGTTCGTGTTGTAATAATCAAGAATGTAGCGATTTCTCTTTTCCTCGGTCTTTTGTATTTTCTTCTCGAGTCGGGCTTTTTTGCGCTCCGAAGTGCTGGCTTGCATCTTGTTTTCGAGCGAGGCAATCTGTGTATCGGCTTTTTCGGTTTTCGACCGATATGCATCGCGTTCATCGGCAATTTTGCGGTACATCTTCTCATCATCTGCGGTCATGCCTTCGGTGTCGAGTTTCAGGTCGTCATCGGGTAAACGAACCCTTTGCGTTTTATTCACAGGCTCAATAGCCAGCAGCGTATCGGTTGGCTCCACAAGTGCCGGGCTTGTGTCGCGGGTGATATTTTCGGCTACAAGGGTATCGGTTGGCTCAACAAAAACAGGCGTAGTATCGTTTGTGATGTTTTCAGCAACAAGTGTGTCGCCGGGTATTATCTGAACCGGTATCGTATCACGTGTTATGATTTGAACAATCAGTGTGTCACCGGGTGTTATCAGAACCGGCGTGGTATCGCGTGTTATGTTTTCAACTATTAAGGTATCGGGTTTTACCGGTGCCGTATAATCGATAAAGTCGTAGGTGCTGTTGATTTCAGCAGCTATGCTGCGGTTGTTATTTTTAGCAATTTCGAGCCCTTTTTCCTGAAGGTCGATGGCACGATTCCGTAAATCGAGTTCTTCGCGCTGCAGCCTAGCAATTTTTTCGGGACTGTACGTAGCGTAGTTATTCCCTATTTCTCTGGCAATCGAATCAGCCCGTGAAGTGAGTAATTCTCCGGCAGTTTCGGCACGGTAAACGGCAGCCGCCAAGGTGTCGTCAGCGGGTATGGTTTCCTTTATGCGTGTTTTGTTGTTTTCTGATTGCCTGCGAATCTGCTGTTGACTATCGGCATAGGCAAGATAATCGTTTATCTGCCGCACAAATTGTTCCTGCCGTTTTACCAACGTAGTCTCCAGCGAATCGGCCTGTCTGTCGAGTTCCAGTAAGCGTGCCTGACTATATTCACTACGATGCAGTTTAATGTCGGTACGTAGCGCTGCGGCTTGTTGTTCTATTTCGGTTAATCGTTGTTGTTCCGACTGTATTCCTTCGGGTAACATGATGTTTTCGGGAAGCGCATTTGATATTTGCAGTTTGTTTTCGGCAATCCGCTGGTTTTGTTCCGACAAGAGTGAGAGGGTATCGTCCGCAATCACAGCCATTGTATCGACCGGGTTGGTGGTAAGCGTATCGGTAATAGCTATATTGTTGCCTGCAAGCAGACTTTCCTGCTCACTGATCCATTCACTAGTTTTGTTGCTGTTCGATTGGGCGCTTACGATTTTGTCCTTATAAACGATAAGGGTTTCATCACCGGTTTTGGTTGCTGTACCGGCTTCGGCCATCAAACGGTTTTGCTTTGTCAACAGGCTTTCGCCCATAATAATTACCTCGTCAAGCATCACAAAATAGTTATCCTGTTCGCGTGTCTGCATGTTTTCTTTCTTGATGCCATAAGCTTCGAAGTCGCGCTCAATTTCGCTCAACAGTTTTTTGTTGCTTTTGTACATCTTTTTCTCAGCTATGATAAGCTCCTGATTTCTGAGAATTTTATCACCCTGTATTTCGGCAATTATTTTATTGGCTTCGCTGATGGCATCCAGGCGTTCGTTTTGCAGCACAACAATTTCTTTTACTATATTGTCTCTGGTTTCAGCATTACTGTTTGATGCATATTCGGCTTCGAGCCTTACAATTTCGCGGCTGATGTTTTCGGTAACCAACAGGGTAGAATCTAACAAATGCAGTTTAGCTTCAATCGATTTTTCGAATTTTGCAGCATTTGCAATTTGTATCGAATCTTCTGATACAATAATGGGTTCCGATGTCATACTTATCAGGTTTCTGCCAATGGTTTCTGGGCTTTTGTTGTTGGGTGTTACCAAGGCTGTTTCTGCATTTTTATCTTCAGGGAGGGTGTAACCACTCACCAAATGATAGGCTTCTCTGTATTGATCTACGGCTTGTTTTTCGAGTTCAGCCGCTGCTATCAGCAGTTCGTTTTTCAGGCTGTCGTTTGCAGTTTCTTCCGACTGGAGCAGTAAATTCCCGGAGGCAGTATGCAGGCTGTCGGCACGTGCCTTTCTCACATCGGCCTGTGCTTGTTTTTCGGGGTCGGATCCTGTATTTACAATTTTCAGATAGCCCGATTCTATTGCGTAAAATTGTTCGAGGTTTGTGTTAATCTCGTTGCGTGCAAGTTGTGCATGCTCGTTCCGTGCCTGTTTCCACTTATTTGTTGCCTCATTCAGCAGGTCATTCTTTTTCGATTCGTTCCGTGCTTTTCCGGCATCTGCCAGCAGCAGGTCAACTTCGTGATAGTTTGCTGCAGCGAGGTTTCTGATGCTGTCGTTTGCAGGTTTATTGCCCGATTCAGCCTGTATTTTCACAATGTCTTCGTTGGTACGTGCAATATTATCGGCTGTAGTCAGACTATCGACCTGCGGGTTGGTCAGGCTGTCGGGTTGGTTTTGCCCGTTCAGAAAAATATAGGTACTTTCCGGGGCAACTATTTGCAAGGCTTTATTCTCGTAGGCCATGGCTTGTTTCAGGTAGTAGTCCTGCAGTGCGGGCATAATTTCGTTGTTTCCATCCTGAGTTGCTGCCAATGCATACAGTGAATCAGCCGTATTCAGATAATCCTCAGCCAGCAGGGCATCTTTTTCGTTGTCTGAGTTTTTCAGCGAGTCGATACCCTTATCGGCCATATCGCGTACTGTGTTTCCGGGTGCCACAACAATCTCCTCAACAAATAGACCCTGGTTTACCTTATTGATTTCGTTATTTATAACAGAGTATACTGTGTCGAGTTCCTGTTGTTTTTTATCGTATTGATCTATCAGTTTTTTTCGCTTGTTCAGGTCGGTTTCGTTTTCCAGTTGATTTTCGATTGAAATCAGTTCGCTCACAATAGCTTCCGCTTTATTCACCGACCGGTTAATACCTGTTTCTTCGAAAAATGGTGATGAGCCGATTATCACAATCTGGTTCAGCCGGGTTTTATCCTCTTTGGTTTGTTGGGCAATATCCTGATTTTCGGTAGTGAATCGCTCGGGTAGTAGCTTCGAGTTATCGAAAAATACCGAATCGAGTACCTGGGTCTGCAGATCGGCCATCTCTTTCAGGTTTTTCTGATTTCGCCGGCTGATAAAACGATTGGCGTTGGCCATTATCTGATTAATTCTTGAATCGTTGTATCCTGCTGTGTCGGCCACCGTTTGTAGTTTGCATTGTTCGGCTATTTCGGTTTCTTTTGTGAGGTTCCTGCTTTCCGACATCAGAAATTCTTGTTTCAGATACAGCTCCTTATAGTCCGATACCAGTTTCCTGCGTTGTGTTTCAAGATTTCGGATGTTAGCATTGATTGTATTCTGCTTTCCTTCTTCTTCAGCAATACTTAAACTGTCGTACCACTGCAGTATCTCTTTATCAATCTTACCGATACCCTCGCTGAGTTTGTTAATTTGATTGTGGTTCTCTTCTATTTTTCTGGAATTATCGGCAAGTGTTCTCCTGTTGCTTTCAACAATGCGGTTTTCGGGTTTTTTCTGCAGATCGATTTCCATATTCTGGTTTACAGTCAGCAGCGCATTGTTTTTTTCGATGCTGTGAGAATTATCTCCAAAGAGCTTGTCGGTTTCCGTTTTGTAGTAGGCTACACGATTGGCAACATCGTCGGCTAACCGGGCATACTCTTCGGCCAGCGATTTCACCGATGCAATGCTGTCGGTATAGCTATAAATTTTGTCATCGAGCTGTTGCAATCGTGCTTGTTTTTCGTAAGGCTGAAGGTTCATTCTTTCAACCGATTTACGCTCGGTTTCGAGTTTCTCAATCTCCCTGATATAGTCTTCGATAAGTCGAAGCGACGAATAGTATTGATTCCGGAACACCAGAATATTATTATCGAGTTTTTCGAGGTTTTCGGTGGCGCGTACAATTAAATCGTATTCTTGGTTGAGTATGGCAGAGTCTTTACGAAATCCATTGTTCTCGTCAGGAACAATCAGGCTGTCGGCAGGTACCGAATCAATATTCACCGCCATCATTTCTTCGACACGCTTTTCGTACAACTGCATTGCCAGGGGACTGATGTCGAGTTTCGAGGTATTGCGTATATCTGCCATGCTCTCAATCATTCGCTGTGGCGGGTCGCGCTCCAGCAATACCTGATATACCCCGATTTTTCCGCTTTCGGTTTCGCGGGTCGATGCAAAATAAGCGGTTATATCGCGCGAATCGGTGATATACATAATGTCATCAAGTGGTGTGTTGGTAGGGAAGTCCAGGTTTTTTGCCTCTCCCCAGGTGTTGGTATTACGGTCATACGAAATTTTAAAGATGTCGTATCCTCCCATACTGTTGTGTCCTTTCGAGCAGAAGTACAGGAACTCGCCACTCGGATGAAAAAATGGGAACGCCTCGTCTTCGGATGTATTGATGGATAATGGCAGTAATACCGGATTTCCCCACTTACCTTCGCTTTTAGCCACCACATACAAATCGAGGCTGTTGTCTTTCGAAGTACCGTAACTGCTGAAAAATGCCAGATCAAAAACCTTCGACACATACATCAGCCCATTGTATTTGCGTTTCTTGTCGATTTTCGATTTGAATTCTTCGGGGATTACTACGATTTCGCCACCGCTGTGTACAATTTCGTAGGAGTAATAGAAGTTCGTATTTTTAACTTTTTTGTTTTTTAATACCTGTAATTCGTAAGCATAACGCAACAGATTGATGCCGTTTTTAGCCATCCTGATCTGCCGGTCAACGGGCATGGATTTTAGTTCCTTTGGGGTGGCAGTTTGCCTGAAAGCCTCATAGTAATAAATAGCTTTCTCGAACATATAGTTCAAATGATACACCATGCCCAGATAGTAGTTAGCCTGATATACGCCACCATCGAGGGCATATTCCAGATAATCGATACTTTTATTGAACTCGGTGTTCAGATTCACCAGACAGGCCCCGTAGGCATAGTTGAAATATCTTTCGCGGGGGTACAAACTCAACAATTGTGAAAAACCTTCTTTCGACTGCTCGAAATTGCCTTCCTCAAAATGCAGCTGTGCCTGCTCAAAAACCATATCTTCGCCCGGAAGCAGCTCAACACCAAGCTTTTGTGCATTTACCTGAAATGTAAAAAACACACTTATGCTGCAAAGGGTAATCGCAATAATATGTTTGATTCGCTTCAAGATAATTTCAATAAAACAGCTATTTTGATGACAATTGTACTGCTAATCCATAAAGCCCATAAAGATACATATAAAATTGATGGATGCGCCAATTAACAACAGAAAAATCAGGAATAAACCGAATGTGGCGATTGTTGATAAACTTTGTCGCCATAATTTTATGCATTATCCGAAATAAAATATATTTGTGAAAAGTAAAATGATTAGGTCATGTTGAAAACAGGTGATAAGGCACCCTACTTCGAAGGATTGCTGCAAAACGGGAAAAATGTCAACCTCAGCCACTATAGTGGTAAAAAACTGATTCTCTATTTTTATCCGAAAGACAGCACCCCCGGCTGCACAGCCGAGGCCTGCGATTTGCGCGACAACTACAACATGTGGTTGGGTAAAGGCTATCAGGTGTTGGGTGTGAGCCCCGATTCAACCAAAAGCCACATTGCCTTTATCGAAAAATATTCGCTGCCATTCGATTTGATTGCCGATACCGGAAAATCAATCCTGAAAGCCTACGAGGCCTGGGGCGAAAAAAAGATGTATGGCAAAGCCTACGAAGGAGTCCTGCGTAAAACCTTTGTTATTTCGGAAGAAGGCATCATCGAAGCCATCTTCGAAAAGGTCGATACAAAAAAACACAGCGACCAAATTCTTAAAACAATTTAAAAACTGAATATATGGCAAAAACAACCGGCGACGACATTCGTCAGGAAAAGCTGAAAGCGCTTCAGCTAACCATCGGAAAAATCGAAAAAGATTATGGTAAAGGCGCTATTATGAAATTGGGCGATAGAGTGGTGGAAGACGTCCCCGTAATCCCTTCAGGGTCGGTGAGCCTCGACTATGCACTTGGCATTGGCGGATATCCACGCGGACGTGTCATCGAAATTTACGGTCCCGAATCTTCCGGAAAAACCACACTCGCAATCACTGCCATTGCCGAAGCACAGAAATTGGGCGGCATTGCTGCATTTATCGATGCTGAGCATGCCTTCGACCGTTCGTATGCCGAAAAACTGGGTGTCGATACGCAGAACCTGTTTATTTCGCAGCCCGACAACGGCGAGCAGGCCCTCGAAATAGCCGACAACCTGATTCGCTCGGGTGCTATCGATATTATTGTGATTGACTCGGTGGCTGCACTTACCCCCAAAGCCGAAATTGAAGGCGAAATGGGCGACAGCAAAATGGGTCTGCAAGCCCGGCTTATGTCGCAGGCTTTGCGTAAACTTACCGCCAATATCAACAAAACCCAGACTTGCTGCATTTTTATCAACCAGTTGCGCGATAAAATCGGTGTTATGTTTGGCAGTCCCGAAACCACAACCGGTGGTAATGCCCTGAAATTTTATTCCAGCATCCGCCTCGATATACGCCGTATCTCGCAGATTAAAGACAGCGAAGATGTTACCGGCAGCCGCACCCGTGTTAAAGTAGTGAAAAATAAAATGGCTCCGCCTTTCAAAAAAGCCGAATTCGATATTGTCTATGGCGAAGGCATCAGCAAGTCGGGCGAAATTGTTGACCTCGGCGTTGAATACGAAATCATCAAGAAAAGCGGATCCTGGTTCAGCTATGGCGAAACAAAACTCGGTCAGGGCCGCGATGCTGTAAAACAATTACTGCTCGACAATCCGGAATTATCCGATGAAATCGAGAAGAAAATCACCCTTAAACTGGAAGCCAACTAAAAGGAATGAAATATTTTAAATCATTGGCAGGCATGGCGGTTTTCATCTCGGTGGCCGCCCTGCTTTGTCTTTCGGCATGTCAGGGTTGCGGCGGGCGTAACACACCGGGCAACAACGACACCATCACCGATTCGCTGAGCGAAATCGATAAAATCTCCTTGGAGATTCGCCAGAACCCGAGGCAACACGGTCTGTTTTTCAAAAGGGCAGGCATGTACTACAATCAGGGCTTGCTCAACGAAGCCGTCAACGATATCGAAATTGCCCTCCGGCTCGATTCGCTGAACCCGATTTATCTGATTACTGCCAGCGATTATTACCTGATGCTGGGAAAGTCGGAGCAAACAAAGCAGGCTCTTGATAAATGCCTTGCTGCATATCCTCAGAATACCGAGGCACGGTTCAAACTTGCGCAACTTTACTTTTATGTAAAGGAATACGATAAAGCCATTGCCGAAGTAGCCCTGATTGAAAAAGCCGGTAAGCAGAGCGACAAGACCTATTATCTGAAAGCATTGGTGTTCAGCGAAAACAACATGTTCAATGCCGCCGTCGAAAGTTTGCGTAAAACCATCGAATTCAATCCACAACATTCCGAGGCATACAACATGCTTGGCATGATGTATTACGAGGCTAACAACAAACTGGCTGTCGAATATTTCAACACAGCCGTTAAACTGTTCCCGCAAAATACCATGATATTGCTTAATGCCGGCCTGTGTTACGAAAAATTCGGAATGACCGATCAGACCCGGACAATGTACGAACGTGCCCTGCAGGTCGATAGCATCAGCTACCAGCCCAATTTCAATATGGGATATTATTTGCTGATGTACACCGACGATTTTAAGGCGGCTGCCCGGAGGTTTAGCAAAGCCATCGACGCTTCCCCAAAATCAGCCGAAGCATACTACAACAGGGGACTGGCCTGGGAGAGCGCTGGCGACCTCAAAAAGGCTGCCGATGATTTCCGAAAAGCCATGGAGATTGTTCCCAATTACGAACTGGCCATTAAAGGGCTGAACCGTCTCGATACGAAGTAAAACTAAAAACTCAATACAATGAAAAACCTGTATGTTTTTGCTGCCATAGCCATGATGCTTGGGCTGTTTTCGTCGTGTGTGCCCTCGAAACCCGCCGACAAAAACGAAACGCCGGTAAACGTAAGCCTTACCGACGACGAGAAGAAGAATGGGATACTCACCCCCGAAATTTTGTGGAAATTCGGACGCATTGGCGAAATGCAGCTTTCGCCTGACGCAAAAGATTTACTCTACACCATCAGCTACTACAACATCGAAGAAAACAGGGGTTACACCCATATCTACAAAATGGCTGTTGAGAAACCCGAGCCGCTTGCCCTCACCAAAGGACCGTTCAATTGCTACAACGTCCGCTGGTCGCCCGATGGCAAAAAAATCTACTACATCTCCGATAAAAACGAAAACTCACAATTGTTTTCGATGAATGCCGACGGTAGCAGCGAAGTGCTGTGCGACACCCTGCTCAACGGACTGTCGTGTTTCGAAATTTCACCCGATGGAGCTGCCATTCTGTATTGTATGGATGTGGCGGTTGGTAAATCGGTGGCCGATATGTATCCCGATCTGCCCAAAGCCAATGTGGTAATTGCCGACGACCTGATGTACCGCCACTGGAATCATTGGAACGACAACCTGTGGAGCCACATTTTTGTGGCATCCTTCGATGGGGCTAACATTACCGATGCTGTCGATATCATGGCCAACGAAGCCTGGGATGCTCCGCTGAGTCCCTATTTCGATAATACCGAAATCACCTGGAGCAGCGATTCTAAGAAAATTGCCTATACATGTAAAAAGCTTTCGGGAAAAGATTATGCCCTGAGTACAAACTCCGATATTTATGTGTACGACCGTGGCTCGAAAGAAACATTGAACATGAGCCGGGGTATGGATGGCTACGACAAATATCCCGTGTTTTCGCCCGATATGAAATACCTGGTATGGCTGAGTATGGAAACGCCGGGCTACGAATCAGACAAAGACCGCATTATGCTCAAAGACATGTCAACCGGAGAGGTGAAAAATATGAGTGCTGCCTTCGACCAGCCGGCCGCCAATTTGGTGTGGGACAATAGCGGAGCTACCATCTATTTTATCAGTGTCATTCATGGAACCCATCAGGTGTATTCGATGAATGTTGTGGATGGTTCCATCACAAAAATAACTTCCGGTATCCACGATTATACAGCTATTGCCAAAGCCGGCGATGTTATGGTCGGTGCCAAAATGAGCATGAGCATGGCCACCGAGTTGTTTCGTATTGCTCCCGATGGTGCCGAAACCCAGCTCAGCTTTGTGAACAAGGAAATTTACGATAACATCCGCTTCGGAAAGGTGGAAGAGCGATGGATTGAAACCACCGATAAAAAGCAGATGCTTACCTGGGTGATTTTTCCTCCCGACTTTGACTCTACCAAAGCGTATCCGGCCATACTATATTGTCAGGGTGGGCCGCAAAGTGCTGTGAGTCAGTTTTTCTCGTACCGTTGGAACTTTCAGATGATGGCTGCCGGTGGGTATATTGTGGTAGCGCCCAACCGCAGGGGCGTTCCAGGCTTTGGTCAGGAATGGAACCGACAAATTAGCGGCGATTATGGCGGACAAAATATGAAAGATTACCTGACGGCCATTGATGCACTCGCCAAAGAACCCTATGTCGACGAAACCCGGCTGGGTGCTGTGGGCGCAAGCTATGGCGGCTTTTCGGTGTATTGGCTTGCCGGACACCACGAAGGCAGGTTTAAGGCGTTTATTGCGCATTGCGGGATGTTTAACCTCGAAAGCCAGTATGCCGCTACCGAAGAAATGTTTTTTGTGAACTTCGACCTCGGTGGCCCCTATTGGGATAAAAGCAATGCCACAGCCCAAAAATCCTATGCCAACTCGCCCCACCGCTTTGTTGACAAATGGGACACCCCAATTCTGATTATCTCGGGTGGTAACGATTTCAGGATACCCTATACCGAGAGCCTGCAAGCCTACAATGCTGCCCGTTTGAACAATGTTCCGGCGCGTCTGCTTATTTTCCCCGACGAAACCCACTTTGTGCTGAAACCGCAAAATGCAATTCTCTGGCAGCGTGAGTTTCGTTCATGGCTCGATAAATGGCTGAAATAAACAATCAGGGGCACTGATGCTCTCGAAGTGCCCCATGCCTGTTTACTCTTCCTCTCCTCCAAGTTACTCGCAGAGAACCTGGATGTAAACGTATTCCATAAAACACATATGAAAACCTCACCCAATGTAGCTCCGGGTCCCGTGCCTGTGACTCTGAGAGCGAGGGAGGAATTGAATTACATTGCAAATGAGGTCGAGTTAGGGGCGTTTTTTATTATAAACGTCTGTTAAGGAATGGTTTGAATCCCATGTCAATCAATAATAATTTTGCCTGTTCGCAAAACATTACTATTGCTTAATAACTGAAATAAATAAATGCCTTTCGGTACGGACGTAAAATTAATTTCCGCATTATCTGTGTTCATATTTGCAGAATAAATAATTTCTCCTAAAATGTTTGTAACGATTAATTGTGAATTTTTCATGGACCCGCAACTAATCGTGAAATTTCCATCGCTTGGATTCGGGAAAATTCTGAAAGCCGTTTCTGCAGAAGGTTGATTAAATCCACTCTGGCAATTTTCGCTAAAAATAGCTCCGGCATCTATATTCGTCCAGTTCTCCGTTGACCATTCCGCATTATCAACCTCAATGCAGGTAAGGTTTGGGTTATTGGTTGCATTAAAAATTGTAACATGGGTATTATTGCCATTTTGCACATTTAACGTAGCCAATTGATTGTCGTGACAGTACAAATTTATTAAAGCTGTATTCGTAGTTACATTTAATGATGTCAATTGATTGTGGTTACAGAACAAATATTGTAAAGCCGTATTCGTACTTACATCTAACGAAGACAATAGATTGTTGTTACAGTCTAAAGAGGTTAAAGCCGTATTCGCAGCTACATCTAACGAAGACAATAGATTGTTGTCACAGCCTAAAGAGGTTAAAGCCGTATTCGCAATTACATCTAACGAAGTCAATTGATTATGATCACAATATAATCTGGTTAATGTCGTATTAGTAGTTACATTTAACGAAGCCAATTGATTATAGTAACATGATAAATTTTGTAAAGCCGTATTCGTAGCTACATTTAACGAAGTCAATTGATTATGGTAACAAATTAAAACTATTAAAGCCGTATTAGCAGTTACATTTACCAAAGACAATTGGTTGTTCTGGCAGTGCAAATATAATAAAGCTTCATTCGCAGTTACATTTAACGAAGTCAATTGATTGTTCTGACAGAACAAATATAGTAAAGCCGTATTCGCAGCTACATCTAACGAAGACAATAGATTGAAAGAACAGTCTAAATATGTTAAAGCTGTATTCGCAGAAACTAACGAAGTCAATTGATTGTGGTCACAGAATAAATATTGTAAAGCCGTATTCTCAGTTACATCTAACGAAGTCAAATGATTGTTGTTACAGTATAATCCTGTTACTTGGGTAAAAGCTTCAATGCCTGTAAGATTAAAAATATTTAATGAAGAGCAATTAATTTCTCCTGTATAAGCAGTTGCTTCACTGACTTGAATTTCTAAATCTCCATTTGTATTGATTAGGTAGTCATTAATCAAAGCAGCTTTAAAATTGGCATCAGGTATGTTCACAATTTGTGCTTGCGTTGTTGAAACAACACCCCAAAATGCAAGCAGGAGCAATAGCTTTTTCATTTTATGAAGTTTAGAATACCAAATATAACTACAAAAATCAAATATTGAAAATTAATTTTTACTTTACTTTACTATAAATAGGAATACACTCCTCTCCATCCAAGTCACTCGCCTAGAACCCGGATGTTAACGTATTCCAGAAAACACTTGTGAAAACCCCACCCAATGTAGTTCCTGGTCCCGTGCCGGTGACTCGGAGAGGGAGGGAAGCATCAAAATAAATCCGAATGCGTTCCTGTATCAACGAAAAGTAGAATCAATTCCATGTCGTTTTGGCTCCACACAAGCAACCAGTCGTTTTTTATGTGGCATTCCCATAGCCCCGAATATTTACCGCTTAATTTATGTGGTTTATATTGAACAGGCAAATTTCCTTCCCTGGCAAGAATTGTAATAACTGATCTCAGTAATTCCAAATCAAGACCACGTTTAACGCAAAGCTTTACCGATTTTTCGAATTTTTTGGTATAGCGGACGGAATACATCAGCCTAAAATTTTCTGAAACATATCGTCAACATTTTTGGCTGTATAAACCCTGCCTTTCTTTATGTCTTCGATGGCTTCATCTATCCCAGTTGTTGTTTTTTTGACCTTAAACAAGCCTAGCGACAAAATAAAATCAAGTGCCTTAAGTGCCAGTTTGTTTCGCCCGTCGAATTCTAACATTACAGTTGCCATTTCTTTTATTATTAGCCCGTTCAATGCAAATATAATAGTTGCGAAGGCAATTTGCAAATTATTCTTCCCTGGAACACTTTATTCTTAGCTCCCCATACATGTCACTCGCATAGAACCCGGATGTAAACGTATTCCAGAAAACACTTGTGAAAACCTCACCCAATGTAGCACCGGGTCCCGTTCCGGTGACTCGGAGCGGGTGGGAGGAAACACATATGCCTCTCAATTACTAACCGGCACAGCATATTCCGGCCATTTGCCCGACTGAATCCCTGCTATGCAACGAAAGGGTTTTCCATCGATGCTTTCCTCAAAAACAACACCCGGAATTTTCACATAAATGGTGAACAGGTACATATTGTTCTGCAAACTTTTGTTGATTTCGGCAAACCATACGATGTGCTCGGTTTTCTTGTTGACAACAATAATCGCCTTTCGGCAAGGATAACCCATAACTGACTTTGTTTCATCCGTAAAGGTGGTTTTGAAACTTAATTTAGGGCTTTTCCTTAATAATTTTTTCACCCTTTTTTTATGGCTGATTGGCTTATCAGAAACCTTAATATAGGATATCTCATCAATCTGCTTACGTGATATAGCCCTTATTTCTTTAAACGAATAAGTGTTTTTTGTTGCACATATAATGCTATCCGTTGTATTCTTCCAATTTTTGGGATATTTAAAACTGATGAGGTAATCAACTTTCCGAGTATCAAAATGTAGGATTTCAATAATATACTGCGAACTGTCAATCATACTTTCGTTAATCACACAGGTGTCGCTCACATATTGTCTGCGTATTTTTTCACTATCGCCAAAATAGTATGTGTATTCGTAGCAGTAAGTGTTGCTGTTCTGGCCAAAAGCCGAAGCAATAAACAATAAAAACACGCCTATGATAATAATTTTTCTCATAATGTTCCTTATTATTTGGCTTTAATTGACTCCAGACATTGTGTGGCTAACCCGAATGGGAAAGGGAAACCCACAATCGCAGTCAGGAGCAATAGCTTTTTCATTTTATGAAGTTTAGAATACCAAATATAACTACAAAAATCAAATATT
>Ga0116149_1004120_pt1 | contig 14510 bp, 14 predicted proteins | sample AD_UKC057_MetaG_FD_89787 | JGI IMG/M metagenome (GOLD analysis project Ga0116149, IMG submission 89787) | Active sludge microbial communities of municipal wastewater-treating anaerobic digesters from USA - AD_UKC057_MetaG | ecosystem: Engineered > Bioreactor > Anaerobic > Digestate | place: USA... | reverse complement strand
GCCTGCAAGTGCTCACGCCCGCTTTCAGCGAGGCCCGCCTGCTGCGGATCGCGCGCATGTACGAAGCGGCCACCGACTGGCACACGAAGAAACCGGCGATGGTCCAATGAGCCCAACCATGAGCGACATATCGTACGAGGTGATCGTTGGCCTGGAGATTCACGTCCAGCTCTGCACGAAGACCAAGATGTTCTGCTCTTGCGAGCTGAGCTTCGGGCAAGAGGCCAATGCACGCGTCTGTCCGGTTTGTCTGGGTCTGCCCGGCGCGCTGCCGGTCATGAACAGGCAGGCGGTCGAGTACGCCATGCTGGCGGCGATGGCGCTCAACTGCGAGGTCGCGCCGTTCACCAAGTGGGACCGCAAGAGCTACTACTATCCCGATCTGCCCAAGAACTATCAGATCAGCCAGTACGATCTGCCTCTGGGCAGCCACGGCTACATCGAGATTCCGCTGGAGGAGGGGCGAACCAAACGGGTGCGCATCCTGCGGGCCCACCTCGAAGAGGATGCCGGCAAGAACCTCCACACCGCCGGCAATTTCTCGCAGGTCGATCTGAACCGGGCCGGAACGCCGCTGCTGGAGATCGTCACCGAGCCCGACATGAACTGTCCCTCGCAGGTTCGCGCCCTGGCGGTCGAGTTGCAGCGCATCGTGCGCTATCTGGGTGTGTCCGAAGGCGACATGCAGAAGGGGCACATGCGGTTCGAGCCCAACATCAACCTGGCGATCACGCGACCGGACGGCGAGTTCCGCACGCCCATCGTCGAGGTCAAGAACCTCAACAGCTTCCGGGCTCTGGAGCGCAGCATCGCCTACGAGGTGCAGCGGCAGCTCGACGAGTTCCTGGAGACCGGCGTGACCCTGCAAATGGGCAACAAATCGACTCGCGGCTGGAACGACGTGGACGAGGTCACCGTGCTCCAGCGTGAGAAAGAAGAAGCCCACGATTATCGCTACTTCCCCGATCCGGACCTCGTCCCGGTGACGACCACGCCGCAGTGGCTGGACGGGATTCGCTCGCGCTTGTGCGAGCTGCCTCTGGCCAGGCAAACGCGTTACGTGGCCGAGTACGGACTCAGTGACTACGACGCCGGCGTCCTGACGGCCGAGCGGCCCACCGCCGACTTCTTCGAGCGGGCGCTGGCGGCCGGAGGCGAGCCCAAGCGGGTCTGCAACCTGCTGACCCAGGTCGGCCTGAAGATGGCCAGGGAGGAGGGGGTGGATCTGGCCGCGTTGGGCCTTGAGCCCGTCGCGGTGGCGGAACTGGCGAAGATGGTCGACGCCGGAACGGTCAGCGCCACCGCAGCCAACACGATTCTCGAATCCATGGTCGCCACCGGCAAGGCGCCCGCCGCTCTGGCTCAGGAGCTGAACCTGATTCAGACCAGCGACGCCGGTGAGCTGGAGGGCATCGTCGATCAGGTGCTGGCGGAGAACGCCCAGGCGGTCCAGGACGTAGTAACGGGTAGCAAGAAGAGTCAGAAGGCCCGTGGCTTTCTGCTCGGCCAGGTCATTCGGAAAACGAAAGGGCAAGCGAATCCGAAGGTGGTTTCGGAGATTCTCGAACGCAAGCTCCACTGATGCGTCGGAGGGACGTGCATGAAGTTGGCCAACAGCAATGATATCGCCAAGAAACCCGTGGAGACCGCGGGCGCCGAGGGCGTCCAGATGCGGCTGCTGATCGGCAAGCCCGACGGCGCGCCGACCTTCGCCATGCGGATGTTCGAGGTGCAGCCTGGTGGGCACACGCCTCTGCACACGCATCCGCACGAACACGAGGTCTTTGTGCTCGACGGTCACGGCGTGGTGGTCTTCAACGGTACGACCTCGCCCATCGGCAGCGAGGACGTCGTTCTCGTGCCCGGCGGGGCCGAGCACTGCTTCCAGAACACCAGCGACGTGCCCCTTCGTTTCCTGTGCCTGGTCCCGATTGCGGCCTCGTGAAGGTTTCGAAGGGCGGCCAATTCGCTTAGGAGCGATCCTTCCTGCTGCCGATCTTGCTCTCCGTGCCGGCTCGCAGACGCTTGATGTTCTTGCGGTGCAGGACGATGACCAGCAGGGGAATGGCGATCGCGGCGATCAGCAAGGGCCAGAGGTTGGCCAGGTTCCAGCTCTTTCCTATCGCGATGGCGACCGCCAGCGTCATTGGGAAGCTGACCGCTGCACAGATCGACGCCAGCGAGACGTAACGCCAGATCGCCGCACACACCAGCCAGACCAGCAGGGCGACCAGGGCGGCGACGGTGAAGTACGGCCACAGACCCAGGCCCACGCCGAAACTGGTGGAGACGCCCTTGCCCCCTTTGAATTTCAGATAGACCGGGAAGACGTGGCCCAGGACGGCGGCCACGCCCACCGCCAGCCACAGGGCCAGGAAGGCCGGGCCGGTCGTCGCGACGTCTTCGAGCAGGCGTCCGGCAACGATCCTCGCGGCGGCCGTCGGAACCAGGCCTTTGAGCACGTCCAGCGCGAAGCACGCATACCCCCACCGGCGCCCGCACGCCCGCGACAGGTTCGTCGCGCCGATGTTGCCCGAGCCGATCGTCCGCAGGTCCTTGCCGTGCGCCCTGGCGATGATCTGAGCGAACGGAATCGCGCCGACCAGATAGGCGACCACGATGGCTGGGACAAAGACGCCTGACATCTTCACTCACATCCTGAACACGACACCTCGCCCGGGGCAGCCGCCTTTGCCTGCGGCCTGCCCGACGCGACGATTCTATTCGTTGTCCCTGGCGCAGACAAGAGCGATGCATGCAAGCCCGGCCGGACTTGCCGAAGACGCGCGGTTCTGGAAGGCAAAGCGCCGGCCGGGGGCGGTGGGCGCATGAAATTACCCTTTGAGGAGACGGCGGGCGGCCATATAATGCAGCGAATTCATTGCCTCATCTTGCAGTCGATATCATCTATGACAGAATCAGTTCGCTCAATCTGGATCGTACCGGCGAAATCGGCGTGCGCCGAGGAGGTGGTCGTGGGCCGATCGCTGCGCGTCCTGTCGGGTACCCGGGAGGTTTCCGAGGCCTCCTGGCGCGGTCGGGACGTGGTGCTGAAGGTCTTCTGTCATCGCTGGAAGGCGCGCTGCCACTACTGGCGTGAGCTGCGGGGGCTGCGCCGTCTGGCCGAACTCGGATTCCGTGCGCCGGTGCTCCTGCTGTCGGGACGCACGAAGCAGGGGCATTGGGCGGTCGTAACGGAGAAGATCGCCGATGCCTTCACCGGCCTGGATATCTGGCGGCAGGCGGAAACCGTCGAACAGAAAGTGGATCTTCTGTGTCAGATTGCCGCAGAACTGGCGCGCCACCACCGCAAGGGCGTCACGCAGGCGGATCTGCACATCGGCAATTTCATGCTTCGGGGCGATGCGGTCTTTTCGCTGGACGTCGCGCAGATGTCGTTCCGGGGCCGCCCTCTCGGACGGCGTGCGAGCATCGAGGATCTGGCGAAGCTTCTTTCCTGTCTCGGCGACGACAAGTTCTGGGGCATCGACGCCGTGGCGAGCGCCTACGCGAAGGAGAGGCAGTGGCCATGGAGCCGGCCGGATGACGAGACCTTGAGAAAGCGCGTCGGCGCACGGAGGCGGAAGGTGGTCCGGAAGCTCGTGCGAAGCTCTCTGCGGACCACCAGCCGGACGGTGCGATTCCGTCACGGCCGCTTCCGCGGGGTCTGCGAAAGGGAGTTCGCGGCCGAATCGCTGGCGCCGCGATTCTGTGACGCGCTGGATACGCTCTTGCGCGAGGGCCAGGTTCTCAAAGACGGAAACACCTGTTTCGTCGCCCGGGTCCGTTGGAATCAGTGCGATGTGGTGATCAAGCGATACAACCACAAGGGGCTTTGGCATTCACTCCGCCACACTCTGAAAGGCTCCCGCGCGCGGCGCAACTGGCTCCACGCCAATCGGCTCCGTTTTCTGGGCATTCCGACCGCCCGGGCGGTGGCGTACATTGACGAATGGCGAGGCCCCTTGCTGTGGCAGTCCTATTTCGTCATGCGTTTTGTAGCGGGGACTCCGGTATCCAGCATTTTCCGGAGCGAGCAGACCTCCGACGCACAGAAGCAACGCATCCACGAGCAGATCCTTTCCCTGTTGCACACGATGGCGGACCATGGCATCAGCCACGGTGATGTGAAGCACGCGAATATCCTCTTCGATGGCAAGGAGGTCATACTGATCGATCTGGACGGTATGGAGGTGCACAGGACAGCGTATCGTGGACGCATCGGGGCCCGAAGAGACAAGGCTCGTCTTCTTCGCGATGTTCAAATCGCACGAGATCGCCATGGCAGCGGCATGTAGGAGAAGGACGCCATGAGGATTCTCATCGAAAACGGTAGCCATGGCATGCGGAACCTGGGAGACATAGCCATGCTCCAGGTTGCCGTACATCGCTTGCAGGGCCTTTGGCCGCACGCCTCGATCGACGTGCTCACCGGCGATGACGACAGATTGCTCAAGTTGTGTCCGAACGTGCGGCCTGTTCCCGAACGCGGTAGCAGAATATGGAGCCAGGGACTGAAGGGATATGACAACACCTGCGGCCCCACGGGCAAGTTGGGAAAACGCCTGAACTGGGCATGGCGTCGCCTCGTCCACCACGGCGATCTTCGGCGGTTCACGTTCTCACTCGATCAATCGGAAGTCGTGGTGGCCTCCGGAGGCGGGTACATCAATGACATCTTCGAACCTCATGCCATGCGGGTTCTGACCATTTTGGAGGCAGCCATTCAATCGGGCAAGCTGACGGCCATGTTGGGACAGGGCGTGGGACCTCTGGAATCGCCGCGGTTGCGAGCCAAGGCCACATCGGTTCTCCCTCGTGTGCATCTGATCGGCGTCAGGGAGAAGCATGCGGGGCCGGCCATTCTGGAGTCGCTGGGTGTCGAGTCGGCCCGGGTGATGGTGACGGGGGATGACGCGATCCAACCCGCTTATGACAGGCGTCCCGAGAGACTGGGAACGCGACTGGGGTTCAATCTTCGCGTTGCTTCGTACTCCATGACGGGCGCGACCCATATGGATACCATCCAGTCCGCTCTGAAAGAGGCGAAAGTCCGGTATGATGTCGCGCTGGTTTCCTTGCCGGTCCTCTCGCGAGGCACGAACGCCGATCACGAGACGATTGAGAAACTGCTGCCGACGGCCGACGGTCGTATTGGATGTCACGAAGTTCTCGATGACCCGGCCGATCTCATCGAGCGGATCGGCCATTGCCGCGTGGTCGTCACCGGAAGCTACCATGCCGGCGTCTTCGCCTTGGCACAAGGGATACCGGTCATTGGTTTGGCGAATTCGCCCTATTACGTGAGCAAATTCCAGGGTTTGGCCGACCAGTTTGGTGCAGGGTGCGAAGTGGTTCTGCTCGATGGCGAGTGTCTGCGCGAGCGGCTCGCAGGGGCTATCGACAGAGCCTACGCGTCAGCGGAACGAATGAGACCACAATTGCTGGAATCCGCAGAAAGACAGATTTCGGCCGGGCGGTCCTTCTATCAGGAGCTTGCGGCGTTGAGCACGAGCCGCAGGTGAAGGGGAAGACTCGCTTCGTCGGCTTATGATTGGCTTCTCTCGTGGTGTGGTTCGAGGACGGCGGTTCTCCCCTTGCCCAGCGAGATCATCAGCCAGAAAAGCGTCTTCAGACTGAAACGTCTGCGCAATGATTCCGTCAACAGTTGTTGTGCGGTGTCACACAACCCCTCCCGGAGAGCGCACCGCCCAGCTCGATAGCCCTGCTTGGCGAGCCGCTTCATGGCGCAGCCCGATGATATGAATGCTTTCCCCTCCTGGTGGTAGAAGTGGTGGAGCATGTCCAACTGAGCTTTGCAGTTGGCAAAGGAGTACCCGGATACGTTGTTGGCGTGGCGCCGATGCAGGAAGGTCGGTTCCGGCAGAGCCAGGAAGCGGTACTTCGTCGAGGCTCGAAGCGCCAGGTCGTAATCGGTACACACGCGCAACGACGTATCGAATTCTCCGATGTCTTCGAGAACGGTTTTCGGCCACATCGAACCGTTCGGATGGACGACAATCTCTTGAAACAGGCGTTCGGTGATGTGCCCGCTATACAGTTTGTGTTTGCAGCGTTTGCCCGGTTTGCCGTTCTCGTCGATTCGCAGATAGGGTCCATAGACAATGACGTCGTCCGGTTCTGCTTCGATGGCGGTGACCATCCTCTCGATGGCGTCGGGCACCAGCAGATCGTCGGAGTCTATGAAGGAGATATACCGGCCCCTCGCCAGAGCCACCAGCTTGTTCCGTGCGGCCGCCTCCCCTTGATTCTGTTGCCAGCAATACCTGACGTCACCGGCGGCGTCCTTGACCACCTGGGCGGTGTTGTCTGTCGATCCGTCGTCGACCACGACCACTTCGTAGTCTTTGTACGTTTGCGCGAACACGCTGCCGAGCGTCTCTTGCAGGTAGCGCTCTCGGTTGTACGTCGGAATACAGATCGATACTTTCGGCACGAGACGCATTCTCTGGTCTATGCTGTCAACCGCTCTCAGGTTCCCACGGCAGTCACCGGGAGCGGGGCCCGCACAGGCTCCGCGTCGATCCTTCTGCGAGGGTCAGAAGGCCCATGCGTTGCCACGAGCGGATCGCAGGAAACTGCCGGTTCCACGGCACACCTCCACCGCGTCCATTCGGGCATTCCAAGCTCCATCGCGTACGGATTGTACCAGTGTCTCTGCCACTACGTCAATCTTTCGATGTCCCGGCGGCTACCCCGGCCAGAAAGGGGATCTTCGGGGCGGTGCTGCGCGGGCGGCTCGGACAATGGGCCGCCGGATGCCGCGGGCGCCGGCAGGGTCGTGCCGCCAGAAGCCTCGATTTCCAGACGCACAACACCGGGACATCAGGGTCGTACCCGTGGCCATCGTGCGGCTTCCGCCCGGAGACACGAACCTCTTGCTGTCCGGGTTGTCTGAAGGTATGTTCCTGTGGTCTGGAGAACCGATGGCCTGCCGGGTTTGGCAAAAGGACTCACTACCGTCGACCAGGGCAGAAGAAAGGGCATCTGGCAACGTCTGTCGAACGTGTCGTGTCGGCGGTGAAGAGTCGTTTCGGATAGGGAGCTTTCGTGAGTCAGGACAGGAGACATGAGGACGTGAATTCCCACCCTCTGCATATTGTGACGACGGCTTGCGACACAGAAGACGGTTCGCTGCAACTGGAACTGCAGATGCGACAGCGCCGACATCGGGTCTGTTTTAAGAGCGATGACGTCCTTCTGACGCCCAGCCGGGAGGCCTTTCTCACGTTGACCCTGTTTGCCGCGATGAGAGAAGGTCTCACCGTGCCGGCCGATGGACCGGTCAGTCGGCGTCTTCTCGATGCGACGGAGCGCATCATGGAGCTGGTACGCTCCTGGGATCCCTCGTTGCACAGGGTGGCGATCCGCGGCGCGGTTCCGACCGAGACGAAGCCGGCCGGAGAGGACCGAGTCGGTGTGTTCTTCTCTGCGGGCGTCGATTCGTTCCACACGCTGCTGACCCATCGGGACGAGATCACGGATCTCCTCTTCGTCCATGGATTCGACGTGGAACTCGGCGATCACGCGTCGCGCAGCCGGGCGTCGAAGATCGTCCGCGCCGTGGGAACGAGTCTGGGCAAGAATGTCATCGAAATCGAGACGAACCTCCGCTCCTTTCTGAGGCCGTCTGTTTCTTACACCAGGCTTGGCCACGGGGCAGCGCTCGCCAGCATCGGACATTTGCTGGCGCCGCTCTTTCGACGCATCTACATCGCCTCGTCCTACACGTATGATGTCCTCTTTCCCTGGGGCTCCCACCCGGAGCTGGATCCCCTGTGGAGCACGGAGACGCTGCAATTCGTCCACGACGGCTGCGACGTCACGCGCGTCGAGAAGGTGGCGCGGCTGGCGGAGTCCGACCTGGCGCTGCAATCGCTGCGGGTCTGTCTGGGGGGCCGAAGCAACTGCGGGCGGTGTGAAAAATGCGTTCGCACGATGATCAACCTGGTAGCCGTCGGCGCGATGGATTGCTGCCGGAGCTTCGACGTGCCGCTCGACCTTCGCAATGTCCGGAAGATCCTCGTGGAGGACATCCACACGGGAGCATTCGTCACCGAGAACCTCCGGGCCCTGGAGCAGAGCGGACGCGATCCGCAGCTCTATGAGGCTTTGAAGGAGGTGATGCATCGTCCCCTCTGGCGGACGAAGATGCTCAAATTCGGCCGTAAGCTCCGAAGAAAGGCCGGCAAGTGGCTCCCCAGGAGGAGAGAGAAGCAGCTTCGTTCTGTCTGAAGAACGTTTGTCGAGTTGCTGGCGGCGTCGATACCGGCGCGGCGTCGACCGTTATCTGCGTGACCTGTCGGGCCTCAACACGATCTCGATTCCGTCGCAAGGCGCCAGATAGCAGAGCCCGGCTTCGTAGAACTCCTGCAGGGCGGGATGCAGGTTCACGATGGCCCCCAGGAGCTTCCGCGGATAGTGAAAGAAGCGGACCGGCGAGCGAAACTTCAACTTCAGAGACACGATTTCGATCCGCGTTTTCGTGTAGAACGAGGGAACCTTTCGACGGAGCTGGTGTTGCGGATCCGTGAAGTAATAGAACGTGTACAGACCGAAGGGCCTCTTGTGCGTGCAGTCGGAGTAATAGTAGGGGTTCGAGAAGTGAGGCACGAAGAGATAGGCTCGCCCGTCGTCCTTCAGCACCCGAATCATCTCCGTGAACAGGCGCTCGAAGTTCTCGATGTGCTCGAGGACGCTGCGGCAATGAATCTCATCGACCGAGGCATCCGGAAGGAACGGCAAACCGGTCTCCAGGTCGGCCACAATGTCCACCGCCGGCAGATCGACCCGATCGATGCCGATCCTTCCGTCCTGCTTCTTCGGGCCGCAGCCCACTTCGAGGATTACGGGGCCGCCGGCCCCCAGAATCGTTGCGAGATCGATCTTGAATTGCGGCTCCATAGTTCCTTTCGGTCAATCGGGGCACTCAGTCTCTTCCGCGTTCCAGGGATTCGACGATGAGCCGGCAGAAGTCCCTGCCGATGACCCGGGCGTCGAATTTCTCCACCTCGGTTCGACCGGAACGTCCGAAGGCCACTCGCACGTCGGGGTTGTCGATCAGCGTGGCGAGATTCTCAATCCACTCGGAACGGTTGCGGGCGAGGAAGCCGGTCTTGCCGTTCTGCACGAAGTCTTCATTGACGCCCACGGGCGAGGCCACGACGGGCAGTCCGGCCGCCTGATATTGAAGGATCTTGAATCCGCACTTGCCCCGCGTGAACGGATCGTCGGGCAACGGCGCCAGACCGATATCGCTGGTCATCAGGTCAACCGCCTCGGTCTCTTGGGACCACATGCGTTTTTCCACCGGCATGGTCTCGAGGTCGAGAAAGCGGTTGCAGACGATGCGCAAGATCGTGCGTGGAAAACGTTCTCCGATCTCCTCCAGGGCGGGCCGGATCTCGTGAAGGTACTTCAAGGTGCTGTCGCTGCCTATCCAGACAAGCCGCACGGCCTGGTCGGCGGTGCGCGGCCGCTCTATGTCATAGGGCCTCGTATCCAAAGCCGTGGGCAGGATCTGGACGTTGGCGCTGTATCGTCTCGCATGGTCGGCGAGATAGCGGTTGCCCGCAATGACGGCGCAGGACAGGGTCACCGACCGGGCAAAACGCTGCATCCGCATTCTCGACACCTGCTCCGGCTTGCGATCGCTGTACATGATCGCGTCGTCGAAATCAAAGATGACGCGCCTGCCATAGTGACGCATCCAAAAGCCGTCCCACGCGTTGAGCACCTTGCGATGGAGCAGCACGCCGTCGAAGTCCCGGGCGGAGGCAAAGAGCGCCCGGCGGGCGAGCATGCCGCCTGGGAGTCTGGCAATCCGGCAGTCGATCCCCTCCTCCCGCAGGGGATCCAGGTGAATGCCGATCCGCTGCCTGAAGCTGGCGTGCCTCGGGTTGTTTGTGATGATCAACAATCGCATCAAGACCACTCCCCACGTCCCCACGGACGGCGGAGGTTAGCATATCTTCCTTCGTTCTCTGCGACTCATGGTGCGGTTCAGGTGATGCCTGAAGCCGTCCGTCAGCATCTTGACGCCGCCGGGATTCGCCACTCCCGTCGCCTCCACGAGGCGGGCGAACCACCGGTCGATCGTGTCCTTGCCTACCCATCGCCGACAGGATCCAGAAAAGCAGGCGGCTTCGAAGGCCAGAATCTTGAGGCTTGGCGTGCGGTGGAACGTCGCGTGCTCAAAATCCAGCAGAAATGCCTTTGTCCAGTCGTCGTGCTGGAGAAGAATGGCGCCCGGATTGACGTCGATGTGGTTACAGCCGGCGCGGAACAGCCCCACGAAGACGGGAATCGTACGATCCATTATCTCGTCGCACAGGCTCCGATCCGCGGCATGACGATTGAGCAGTTGCCCCACCGACACGCAGGATGCCAGGTCCTCGATCAGCAGAAGGTCCATCTGGATGAGGCACCACCTGCCTTCCGCATACCCGTACCCGTAGACTCGCGGGACCAGCAGACCCCGCTGTGCGGCGGTCATCAAATTCGTCGCCTCGCCCAGGGCATAGCGATTGTATCCCATTGCCCGGTGTAGTACGCGACGATGGAACGAGGACAGCGCGAACACCTTCGCCACAACGGTCGCGTGCTCGGATTGGTGGGTTGCCACGCGCAGCACCCGCCTTCGGCCGCGTTCGCAGAGCACCTGAACGTCTCCGAGCGGCATCGCTTGCCCAGCGGCGCGGGCGACTCGGGAAACGGATTCCGCGACGGCGGCCCACCGGGAGTCCGCCAGGTGCCACGTGGCTCCGAATCGGTCGCGGTGTGTGTGCCTCAGCGCTGCGGCCACCATCCTGTGCCTGCGGAAAGGTCTGGGCACTTCAGACGTCAGGGTTTCTTCAGGACTACGAAGCATTGCTGCTCAACCACATTCCGCTTGGGTGTGCGCTCCCAGACATCGAGGCCGACCTGCTTTGCCAGATCGGCAAGGTGGTCGAACGCGATGTAGCTGCCCCGGATCTTCTTGCCGAGCAGCTTGCGCCAGTAGTATCGCAGGCACTCCTGGCAGTAGAAACTCAGCGCGACGTAGGTCTGGGAAACTCGAGCCAGCTCCCGCAGGGCTGCCAGCCGCACCTCGTCGGAGTCAAAGTGATGGAACAGCCGCATGCAGAAGCACAGATCGGCACTGTGGTCCGGAAGAGGGATCTTGGTCACATCCGTCTCGATCAGACGCACATGGGCCGGCCGACCGAACCGCTCCCGGACCACCTGGAGCATGTTCGGCGAGATGTCCGCCATCACGTACTCCGGCGCGACAGAGAATATGTCGAAGAACCTGCCGCTGCCGCACGGAATGTCTACGATGCGCGACCGGGGACCCGCCAGTTCCAGCACGTGCGCGGCAAATGACCTTTCTTGGGCGTCGAGACGCATCATCCTCGCGCTGCGGCCAAAGCGTCTCTGTTCGTACGTCCGCGCCCGATCGATTGCTATGCTCTTCGAGCCTTCACTGCCGGAAACCCGTTCTGCCATTGGACTGTCCTGAGCACACCTGCTCTGCACGCATCCGATTTCCATCATCCGGGAGCCAGACCGCCCCCGATTCCGATGCGCCATCGCTGCGACGCCAGAGGAAACCATAGGATGACCCGCCCCGGATGTCAAGGAGGAAAGCCGCGCGCTCGCGTGCATCCCATGCCGGGAGCACTCTTCCCTGTCCGCCTCCTCGGAGCGTGCCCTTCTTCCGATCAGCGTCTCGATAGCTTCTTGTAGAGGGCGCGGGCCGTTCGCTCGATCTGCCTCCAGAACCTCCCGTGATTCTGGAAGAGATCGCGCAGCGGCCTTTGCTCGTAGGTCCTGATGAATCGCAGGCAATCGGTTCGGGTCAGGCCGATGTCCATGGCGGAGAAGTACAGCCCGGCGAGGTCCTTGACGATCCATCGCACGGGGACCCGGCGGCGGATCTGCGCTCGATGCAGATCGATCACATAGAGGTGGAATCGCTGCGGATCGACGCGGTCGCGTCCCGCCGAGACGTCCAGGTGAAAGTGGCAGATGTAGCAGTCGCGATGATTCATGCCATTTCGGTGCATCTGGCGAACCATGGAGGCCACGCGCTCGATCAGAGCGGCGCGGAGCCGAAACGCGGGCGGTCGGGTGGGCCAGTCTCTACAGAAGTCCTCCAGGCTCTCCGTGTCGCGCAGCTCCTCCGTAATGATGAAGGAGTATCGAGACGCCGGAGAGATGCCTCTGGCCCCATACGCGGCCGGCGTCATCGTCTCGACCCCGATGCGTCTCAGTCTATCCAGGGCCTTCCATTCGTTTTCGGCCCCCAGCACCGGGCGTTTGAATTGGAGCAGCTCCTTGGCGATTTCGGTCCAGCCGATGCCGCGATGAAGCTTGAGAAAATACGCGTCGCCGTTGAGAGTGAAACGCAGGGTCGTCCGGCCCTTGACGTTGCGCAGAACCTCTCCGCGAAGGGCCTCGACCTGCGCGAAGACGTCAAGGTGCCCCCAGCGAGAGGCCAGTTTTTCATTCAGGTACAGCGTCATCGGGTCGTTCCGCGTATCGGTCCGATCGTGCTGCCTTTCTTATCACAAACCCGTCCGCATGTCCATCTCTGGCGACGTATCAAGGCGGCTTCGCGAACCTGTCCGGCGTGGCGGCAGAAGGCCGGGCAGACGACCGACAGTCCGGATGCCGCGGCTTCGATTCGGATGACAGCCGCCGGACAATCCTCGACGCGTCAGGCGGGAACGCCCGTGCAGGTGGGATTCTCCGACAGGTGAGCTGGTTGACGGCGGCGGATTACTGTGAGAATATGCTCACGGCCTGTACGGCAAATCCCGACGGGCGTCTGCCGGCTTCCTGATCAGTTGGCTGGCGATCTGCTGGAAAGGGCCAAAGACGATCCCGTCGAATGCCGTGGGATTCTGATGTGTACCGCCCCTGTCTTTATCGGCCTGTGCCGGGCGGGAGTGTAACCACATCGACAGCCGCAGGAAGAGGATCAGGATGCAGGCCGGCGAAAAGCCTTCGAGAAACGCGTCACCTCTCGGCAGAAGAACGGTTCCTCACGCGGAGAAGGAACGAAGGTGGGGGGACGCCTGCCACCGACGCTGTGACAGGGTGCTCCGAGAACGCGAAATGGCGGCAAGGGGTTGCTGTGGACAGAGTGTACAGGATTCCAAGGACCTGGTCGAATCGGGAGCTTGAACGCGTGGCGCACCTGTTCTGTGGAAAGGTGGCGAACGTAAGCGCCTGGAAGGACATGGACAAAGAGGGACGGTGCTATCGGGATTACTTCCGCAACGCACAGAGCTACACCATCACGAATTACAGGGCCGAGGCCAGAGGGTTTCAGGGGTCCGAGGGCGAGATCTTCCTGGATCTGGAGCAGGATCTTCCCGCCGATCTGATGCAGGCGTTCGACACGGTGTTCAATCATACCACTCTGGAACACATCTATCATTTTCAGACGGCCTTTTCGAACTTGTGCCGGATGACGAAGGACGTTGTCATTCTCGTCGTGCCGTTCCTGCAAAAGTACCATTCCGACTACGGGGACTACTGGCGTTTTTCTCCGTTGGCCGTCAAGAGGTTGTTTGAGGACAATGGGCTGACGGTGGTCTATCAGAGCTTCAACAGCCACCCGATGAGCTCTGTTTATGTATTCACGGTCGCGGCCAGGAATCCCGACAAGTGGGCCCGTCATTTCGATTGGACGTTCACGTGTGTGGACGCCCAGGCAGAAGGTCCCGAGCCGTATGTCGGTTCCCATGCGATTCCCAATTTCCGGCACGAATGGCACAACCGGATCAAACGAATGCTTCGCTCGCCGGGCAGATGGATGAAACGGATCGGTTCCCGGGAAAGAGGCGAGGTCTCGTAATGCCGCGAGATACGGATCGTCGATGACGGTTCGACCGAATGGGTCCGCTGGCGGCACGACGGATGCATCGCGAGAGCACGCGAAGCTAACCTCCTGTCTGTGCGGAGGCAATCTTCTCGATGGTCTCCACGGCGGCCTCCACCATGCCGTGCAGGTCTTCGGTTTGGGCGAACGCGATGCCCCTGCGACCGAACTCCTCCAGGCGATCGTTCTCCAGGGCGTCTCGGACGAGGCGATTGAAGACCCGCTGGTCGAATGGCTCCGGGACGATCCAGCCGGCCCGCGCCTCGTCGATGTAGTGGGCGTAGCCGCAGATGGCGCTGGCGATCGCCGGAAGGCCGGCGGCCAGGGCCTCGACCAGCACGGTGCCGGTGTTCTCGTGGTAGGCCGGATGGATCAGCAGATCGGCCCCCAGAAGGATTCGGGGGACATCCTCGCGCGGCCCGAGAAACGTCACGCGGTCGGCGATGCTCAGCCGCCGGGCCAATCGTACGTAAGGATTCTTGTTGTCATCCCCCACGACATAGAAGTGCGTCCGCGCCCGCAGATTGTCCGGCAGGCTGGCGAGAGCCCGCAGGGAACGATCCAGACCCTTCGTGCGAAAGCCCGACCCCACCTGGAGGAGCAGGCGGTCGTTGTCCTG
>Ga0116149_1004116_pt1 | contig 14520 bp, 8 predicted proteins | sample AD_UKC057_MetaG_FD_89787 | JGI IMG/M metagenome (GOLD analysis project Ga0116149, IMG submission 89787) | Active sludge microbial communities of municipal wastewater-treating anaerobic digesters from USA - AD_UKC057_MetaG | ecosystem: Engineered > Bioreactor > Anaerobic > Digestate | place: USA... | reverse complement strand
GGCGCCTGCCCCGCATCCAGGAGCGACTGGACCACGCCCTCGACCACAGCAGGGCGCGTCCCGCTGGTTGCGCCGGGGGCGGAGTAGACTTTCAGGCCGACAACATCCTCGGGTGAAACCAGGCTGCGCCAGGCGGCCTGGGGCGTTGGTTGAAGGGTGAGGTTCGTCAGCCCCCGGTCCACCATGCGCCGGATGACCTGCAAGTTCGGATTGAAGGAAGCGATGGCCCCTTGCTCTTCAACGACAACGACGCGCGCCTTGGGTGAGGACAACCGCCCCACGGTGGCGACCGCGTTTTTGGGCAGGCTCTCGCCCCCGTTTGCCGCAGCCACCAGACAGGCGGTGAAAGCGATGCGAAAAGCCGATGGGAACAGATCGGCGGGCAAACGGCCTCGCATCAAGTCGCTCACCAGCCTGGAGACTCGCCTCATCAACGCAAATGACTGTGCCTTTCTTGACTCGTTGGGCGGGCGATGTTACCACCGGACCACATGCAGACCATCAAAAAGTGGCGTGGCGCCTCTGCCGTCGATGCTCGGCTCTCGCCGCACGGCATCGCCGGATGTCTCCTTGGGCTGCTGGCGCTTCTCGTTTTGGCGGGCTGCGCGCCGCCCGAACGCCGGAGCCTGCTCGAAGGGGAGCGTTTGCTCCGGCAGGGGCGTCCGTTGGAAGCCATTCAACCGCTGCAAAAGGCGGTCAACCTGCTCGCCACCAACGCCCCGGCTTGCGCCCAGGCCTGGAACTTCCTCGGCCTGGCCTATCATTACGCCAATCAACCCGCCGGGGCGGCTCAGGCCTACCAAAACGCCCTCGCCAGGGACTTCAATTTGACCGTTGTCCGCTACAACCGCGGCTGCCTGTTCCTCGAGCAGAACAACCTGCCCGCAGCCATTAACGAACTGACCACTTATACCACCTACCAGCCCAAGGATTTGCTCGGCTGGGCCAGGCTTGGATCCGCTCAATTGCGCGCCCGATTGGTCGATCAGGCCGAGCGCAGCTTTCAGCGCGTGCTCGAGTTGAATCCCACCCCCACTCAGACCGCCGAAGCCCTCAACAATCTCGGCCTTTGTGCCGCCCTGCGCCGCCGATCGGACGATGCCTTCGAGTACTTCAACTCCGCCCTGCGGCAACAGACGAATTTCCCGCCCACTCTGCTCAACCAGGCCATCGTCGCACACCAGCAGATCAATGACCGCACCCTCGCGTTGGACCGTTACCGCGCCTACCTCGCCGCGTCCGGTCCTCTCCCCCACGCCGAAGCGGTCTCGAACCTCGCAAGCCAGATCGAGGGCGAGTTCCGCCTTCGCGCCGCCGCCACAAGCGCTGTGCCCGCGGTGGTCCTGATCACGAATCTCCCCGCGCAGCCCACAAATGCGCTTCTCGTGGCGGCGACTCCCCCACAAACCGCGCCCTCGGCAACCAACCCGCCGCCGTCACCCGTCCAACCGACCCCGAGTCCATCGCCGACCAATATCGCTCGCGTTGCCGCCGCCCCTATCCCTGTGCCCGAGCCCGCACCGGTCAAACCGCCTCCGTCGGTTACCCCTGACCCGCAGACCCAGACGCCCCCTCCCATCGTCGCCCAGGCTCCCCCCGCCGCGTCAGTCCGGACCGAACCGACGATCCCAACGCCCGAACCTGTTCCGACGCCTGAGCCCGTTCCCGCACCCACGCCGGCAGCGCCGACCGAGCGGACGCCGGCGACCGAAACGACGCCGCCGGTCGAGCCGACTCCGCCGCCGGTCGAGGTGGTCCGGCTTGAATCAGAGCCTGAGGTCAGGGTCGCCCAGGACATCGCCGTTCCATCCAGGATCGCTTCCGCGCCAACAACCGTGACCGCTGCCCCCCCGCCCACGGCCCCCCCCCCCCCACCCGCCGCCGTCCCGGAAGCGACAACAGCATCCGAGCCTCCACCAGCAAGATCAGCCCCGGACTCGACTCCGACGGCCACTCGGCCGCAGCAACCGAAGAAGAAGACTCTCGTCCAGAGACTCAATCCGCTGGGCTGGTTTGGAGGCAAGGACAAGGCGGAGAAGGAGTCTGCGCCGAGAATGGAGAACGCCCCGACACCCTTGAGGGATCTGGGACCGCTCGCGCGCGAATCTGCGGCGGCGCCCAGGCCAGCCCAAGCCACTGTGCCTGTGGCGGCAACACCCGCCGCGACGCCCCCGAAACCCGAACCACCGGTTCTTTTGCGATACACGTATATGCGCCCCGAAATGCCGGTGTCCGGCGATCCGGCTCGAGCCCAGGAAGCGCTGACCCGGGGCGTCCGGTCCCACACGTCAGGGCGGCACGACCAGGCCGTGGCCGCGTACAGACAAGCCGTCGAGGCGGATCCGTCGTTCTTCGAGGCGCAGTACAATCTCGGGGTGGCGGCGTTTGACGCCGGCGATTGGGCGGAAGCCCTCGCCGCATTCGAGCGGGCGCTGGTGTTGAAGCCGGACGACACCAACGCGCGACTCAACTTCGCATTGTCCCTCGATCGGGCGAATTATCCTGTGGACGCGGCCCGCGAACTCGATCTCCTGCTGGCACGCGCCCCCGAGACGGTCGATGCCCACGCGACGCTCGCCCGTCTGTGCGCCGAGAAACTGGGTGATCCCGACAAGGCGCGCGTGCACTACACGAAGGTGCTGCAGTTGGATCCCCGGTATCCGCAGGCCGCGGCCATTCGTCGCTGGCTGACGGTCAATCGGCCTCGCCCATGACCCGGGGAATCTCTCGCCGGTCCGCACTCCGCCTTTGACTTCCCGCGCCTTTTTGGCGAGGTTCCCTCCGCTTTTGACCGAAAGGGCCGCGGCCCACCAGCCTGCGGCGGGTGCGGAGAGAGGGAACAACACATGGGGAAGGAATTGATCATTGCCGAGAAGCCGTCCGTGGCTGCCGACATCGCGAAGGCGCTGGGCGGCTTCAAACGGCATGAGGACTACTACGAGAGCGATCAGTTCGTTCTTTCGTCGGCGGTCGGGCATCTGCTCGAATTGGCGGTGCCCGAGGAGTTCGAGATTGCGCGCGGCAAATGGACCTTTGCGCATCTGCCGCATCTGCCGCCACGGTTCAGCCTGGCGCCGATCGAGAGGAACGAAAACCGGCTCAGAGTGCTTCAGAAACTGATTCGGCGGAAGGACATCGAGGGGCTGATCAATGCGTGCGATGCGGGGCGCGAGGGGGAACTCATCTTCCGCAATATCGCCGGGTACACCCAGGCCAAACAGCCCATCCGCCGTCTTTGGCTGCAGTCCATGACGCCCGCGGCCATCCGCGAGGCCTTCGCGCGGCTCCGCACGGATGCCGAGATGCGTCCGCTGGCGGACGCCTCGATCTGCCGGGCGGAGGCGGATTGGCTGGTGGGGATCAATGGCACGCGCGCGATGACGGCGTTCAACAACAAGACCGGCGGGTTCAACAAGACCACCGTCGGGCGCGTGCAGACGCCGACCCTGGCCGTGGTGGTCGAGCGCGAGCAGCGGATTCGCGCGTTTCGGCCCAAGGACTACTGGGAAGTGCACGGGACGTTCGAAGCGGCCACCGGGCGCTACGAAGGCCGCTGGTTCGACGAGCGCTTCAGCAAGGACACCGCCGGCACGAATGGGGAAAAGGACGATCTCAAGCCGGAACGGATCTGGGAGCAGGCCAAGGCCGAGGCGATCCGAGCCAAGTGCCTGGGCCGGCCGGGGACGGTCACGGAGGAGAGCAAGCCGACCACCCAGCTTTCGCCGCTCCTGTACGATCTGACGAGTCTGCAGCGGGAAGCCAACAACCGTTTCGGGTTCGCGGCTGCCAGCACGCTGAAGATCGCACAGGCCCTCTATGAGAAGCACAAGGTGCTCACCTATCCGCGCACCGACTCCCGGGCGCTCCCGGAGGATTACGCCCCCACGGTCCGGGGAACTCTCGAGTCCTTCCGTGACGGCGCCTATGGCGCTTTCGCCCATCGGATTCTGGATCAGGGGTGGGTGAGGCCCAACAAGAGGATCTTCAACAACGCCAAGGTCTCGGATCACTTCGCCATCATTCCCACACCCCTGGCGCCCAAGCATCTGACCGAAGCCGAACAGAAGATCTACGACATGGTCGCCAGGCGGTTCCTGGCCGTGTTCTATCCCGCCGCGGAGTTCCTGGTCACCACCCGTATCACGCGCGTCGAGTCCGAGCCGTTCAAGAGTGAAGGCAAGGTCATGGTCCAACCCGGCTGGCTCGAGGTCTATGGGCGCCAGGTCCAGGACGAGGATGCGCCGAGCCTGCCCTCGATCGCGCCCAACGAACAGGTGGCCACCGTCGATATTGCCGTCCATGCCTGCCAGACCAAACCCCCGGCGCGATTCACCGAAGCCACCCTCTTGTCGGCCATGGAAGGCGCCGGGAAACTGGTCGAGGACGACGAGCTTCGGGAGGCGATGGCCGAGAAGGGCCTCGGGACACCCGCCACCCGGGCCCAAATCATCGAGGGCCTGCTCTCGGAAAACTACCTGCTCCGGCACGGCAAGGAGCTGCACCCGACGGCGAAGGCCTTTTCGCTGATGGTTCTGCTTAATGGGCTGGGTGTCGAGGCGCTCACCAAGCCCGAGTTGACCGGCGATTGGGAGTACAAGCTCAAGCAGATGGAACGGGGCCGGCTGCCGCGCGCCGCTTTCATGGAGGAAATCCGGGGGCTGGCCGGGGACATCGTGCGACGGGCCAAGTCGTACGAGCATGACACCATCCCAGGCGACTTCGGTGTCTTGAGCGCCCGCTGCCCGAAGTGCGGCGGCGAAGTGCACGAGAACTACAAGAAGTTCCAATGCCAGAACCCCGCCTGCGACTTCGGCCTGTGGAAGATTATCTCCGGACGCCAGTTCGAGCCGGACGAAATCGGCCGGTTGATCGCGGAGCGGCAGATTGGTCCGCTGCAGGGTTTTCGCAGCAAGCTGGGCAAGACCTTCGCGGCGGTCATCCGGCTGAACCCGGAATACCGGATCGAGTTCGACTTCGGCAAGGACAGCCAGGCATCCGACATCGGCGGCCCTGCCGCGGCGGTCGATTTCACCGGCAAGGAACCGGTGGGGGCGTGCCCCAAGTGCCGCCACCGGGTTTTCGAAAACGGGATGAACTATGTCTGCGAAAAGGCCGTCGGCCCCAAACGCGACTGCGATTTCCGGGCCGGCGCGGTGATTCTCCAACAGACGGTCGATCGGGCCCAGTTCGCAAAGCTCCTTGCGGAGGGGAAGACCGACCTCCTCAAGGGCTTCGTCTCGAAGAAGACAGGACGAAGATTCGAGGCGTTTCTCGTGTTGAAGGACGGCCAGGTCCGTTTCGAGTTCGCCCCCCGCCCGCCGCGGGCCATGGGCAGCGGCGCTCGGAAGAAGGGGGCGGAACCGCCCGTGCCGATCGATTTCACGGGTCGAACACCGATCGGCACATGCCCGAAATGCGGCGGCAAGGTGTTCGAATCCGACACCCATTATCTTTGCGAGCGAACCCAGGCGACGACCAGGGCCTGCAAGTTCAAGACCGGACGCGTGATTCTGCAGCGCCCGATCGAGCGGGCGGAAGTCGCGGCGCTCCTGGCCAACGGACGCACCGAGTTGTTGACCCAGTTTATCTCCAAGTCCGGACGCCCCTTCTCGGCCTACCTGGTCCTCGACGAAAACGGCAAGGTCGGCTTCGAGTTCCCGGCCAGGGAGGTGGAAGCGAACTGACCGCGTCCGCCCGCGACCTGCTCCTCATCCGCATGCCTGCCAATCAAGTCATGGTCGCTGTCGCCGCTGACACGGCGTTCTTCCGCCTGCGCGGTCAGGCCACCGCCGCCCAATCCACCGGCTTCAAGACGGCCGCCGAAACCCTCCGTTCCCAGGGGCTGCCGAGCTTCGTGATCGACTTGACGGAGTGCCAGTCCATGGACAGCACCTTCATCGGTGTGCTCGTCGGATTGAGCCGCCGGCTGCGGCGCGATCGGGGTCAGCCCGGCCCGATCGAGTTGGTCAACACCACCCCGCAGGTCCGGCGGCAGTTGGACGACCTCTTTGTGCTCGATCACTTCACGCTCACCGAGTGCCAGCTCGAGCCCGGAGCGGCCTTCGAACCGGTCCAGGCCGGTCCGCCCAACAAGAGCCAGTTGTGCCGCCTCATGATCGAAGCCCACCAGGCGCTCATGGATGTCCACGCCGCCAATGTCCCGAAGTTCAAACAGGTCTCCGAGTTCCTCGAACAAGACCTCCGGAGACTGAACGGGCAGGGCTGACACGGCCTGCTGCGAGCCTCCAGGCCGCGTGCCCTCACGCGGCGAAACCTCTGGTGCCTCGTATATGTCGCGAAATCCGCCCAGCCGGCCCCAGGCAGCCGGTCGAGTCCGGCGCTTACTCGAGTCCCCGCTCCTCGATGTCGATCTCGTCCAGACCCAGGTAATGGCCCAGTTCGTGCAAGTAGGTCGTCACGACCTCGTCGCGGAAAACCTCCTCCTCTTCCTCGGAGAACTCCCAGAGGCTTTCCAGGAAGAGAATGATCTGCGCCGGCACATCGATGGCCCCGGATTCCTCCTCGCCGAAGGGGATGCCCACAAACAACCCGAGCAGATCGGGATCGAAACCGTCTGACACGATCGCCCTGTTGGGACGCGGCTCGTAGGTCACGGGCAGCCTCTCGGCGTGCCGGCGCAGGCGGGCCGGCAAATGGGCGATCGTGGCGCGCACCTCGGACTGGGCCAGTGCGCGCAACTGTTTGAACTCAAGGGCCATGAAGCTTGTCAGTTCTGGGCCGCATGGGTTCACGTCTTGGAGTTTCCGGCTTCACAGCGGGCACAACTCCATGAAACGTGCGGGCTGGAATCCGCGGGCGAGCGCCTCACTTGTACTTGATCGCCACAGCCACGACGATTCGACCCTGGATCGGACTGAAACTCTGGCTCCACCACGGCCCCATGGCAACGGCGCCGACCGCTTCCGTGCGGTCGTGCACCAGGTAGACGGCGTCCGCGCCCATGCGGGCCGCCTCGCGGCGCAGCCGGGCCTCGATCTTGTCGACCGACGGGGCCGGATCCACCGACGCATTGACCACCGCCTCCCCCAGTTTGTCGTGCGCCCGCTCCGGCTCCGCCTGCAGAATCTCGATGCCCGCCGGATCGGTCGGCCCGAATCGGGGCGCGCCAACGTACTCCAGACCGCGGCTGGACAACGAGGTGCATCCGGTGAGGACAACGAGGCACGCGGCCGCGAGCGCTCGAATCCCAACACCGAACCTGAAAGTGCCACGCTTCTTGGTCATCATGCCGTCTACTCTATCGACTTCCGCCGCCTCCGCAACTCTCCCATGAGTTCTCAACCCATCAGGGCCATCTGGCGGGGCGTCAGCAGCGCGTCGATGCCGGCGCAACGTCCAGCCCGCAGCTTCGAGACGCTGAGCGTGCAAAGACCCCCTTTCTTCAACACAAGATCGAGCCCCGGGCCGCCCGTCAGGAGAAGCGAGGCCAGGCCGCTGAGATGCGGCTCATGGCCCACCAACAGCGCACTCCGGGGCAACGGACGCCGCGCGCTCAAGTCCTCGATCAACCGCCTCGAATCGCCGTCGGTCCCCAGGTGCTCCGAGAACTCGATGCGCTGATTCGTGCCCAGCGTCTTGACAACGAGTTCGGCGGTCTCCCGCGCGCGGACCGCGGGGCTCGAGAGAATGAGATCGAACTCGAGTTCCATCGCCTGCAGCGCCCGGGCGATGCGGACCAGCTTCTGGCGCCCCTCGGGCGCCAGCGGCCGCTCGGCGTCGCCGCGGTACCGGGACGCATTGCGCTTGACCGCGATGCCGTGCCGCAGGAGGTGCAGGTTCATTGTCCGCTCACGGCTGACGATTGCCGCCCGAACACTTGGCATGGCTGCCCAGGTATCGGTTCACGGCGTTCAGATACGACCGCGCGCTCGCCTCGATGACATCGGTGCTCGCGCCCTTGCCGGTCACCACCTGGCCGTCCCCGAAATCCACCTTGGTTGTGACCTCGCCCAAGGCATCCATGCCCTGGGACACCGCGCGCAAGGCGTAGTCGAGCAGTTTCCCCTTTGTGCGGGTCAGGCGGTCGATGGCCTTGAGAACGGCGTCCACCGGGCCGTCGCCGATGCTCGCATCCTGGACCGTCTCGACGGCCTTTCCGCGCCCCGCGGTGCGCAATTGGATTGTGGCCGTCGGCACGGTCCGGCTGCCGCTGGTGACATGAAGATAATCGAGCGACCAGGTTTCCGGCACCTCGGTGATGCGGTCCTCGACCAGCGCCGTGAGATCGTCGTCGTACACGAACTTCTTCTTGTCGCCGATCTCCTTGAACCGCGTGAAGATGGCCTGCACCTCGGCGTCGCTCATCCGAAACCCGAGCTGCCGCAGCCGGGCCGCGACCGCGGCGCGCCCGCTGTGCTTGGTCAGCGGCAACTCGGTGGTGCCCCACCCGACGTCTTGCGGATCCATGATCTCGTAGGTCTCGCGCTTCTTGAGGATGCCGTCCTGGTGGATGCCGCTGGAATGGGCGAAGGCGTTCTCGCCGACAATCGCCTTGTTGCGCTGGACCCCCAAACCGCTCATCCGGGAGACAAGCCTCGATGACCGGACGATTTCGCGCGGGTTGACGCCGCACTGGAAACCCCGAAACCAATCCCCGCGGGTGCGCAACGCCATGACCACCTCCTCGAGCGAAGCGTTCCCGGCCCGCTCGCCGATGCCGTTGACCGTGCACTCGATCTGCCGCGCGCCGGCCCGGACCGCGGCAAGGGAGTTCGCGACCGCCAGGCCGAGGTCGTCGTGGCAATGCACGCTGATCACCGCCTTGCCCGACTGGAACTCGGGAACCGCATCGTGAAGCTGCTTGATGAGCGCGCCGAACTGGTCGGGCATCGCCCAGCCGACCGTGTCCGGGATGTTCACCGTAGTGGCGCCCGCCGCCACAACGGCCTGACACACCTGCACGAGAAACTCCGGCTCGGTGCGGGAACCGTCCTCCGGGGAGAACTCGACATCCGTCACGTAGGATCTCGCCCGCTTCACGCCCTCGACTGAAAGGCGAATGATCTCGCTCTGCGCCTTGTTGAGCTTGAACTCGCGGTGGATCTTCGACGTCGCGAGAAAGACATGAATCCGCGCCCGCTTGCCCGCCGGCTTCACGGCCGCGGCGGCGCGGTCGATGTCCGCCGGCACGCATCGGGCCAGGCCGGCAATCACAGGGCCCTTGATCTCGCGCGCAATGGTCTGCACGGCGGCGAAGTCGCCCTCGCTGGTGATGGGGAATCCGGCCTCAATCACGTCCACCTTCAGCCGGGCCAGTTGGCGGGCCACTTCGAGTTTCTCGCGGAGATTCATCGAGGCCCCCGGGCATTGTTCGCCATCGCGGAGTGTCGTGTCAAAAATGACGATGCGCTCGTTCTTCATGGTGTTCCTGCACTTTCCGTTCGTTCTCTGCATGTTGTTGTCTGGGCAATCTGCCCATTCCATTCCCCGGAGCATAACCACCGATGCCGACGACGATGCAGGCCCAAAACAGAAAGCCCCACCGCCGTTCGTGGCAGTGGGGCTCCGGAAATCCTGGGGATTGCTCTAGAACCCGACCGCCACGCCGCGCAACAGCAGCAGCGCCCGCAGAGCCAGATTCACAATCCCGTTCATCGTTGAGGCCACATTAGAAGGAGCCCCCCGGCGAGTCAAATAATTAATCCAACGCGCTCGCCACTCGACTCAAGGCCTCGAGGCGCCTCCCGGCCAGGACCCGGAAACGTCCAACCCCCAACTCCCAACTCCGAACTCCCAACTCCGAACTCCCAACTCCCAAGGGGCCGCGCCCGCCGGGGATCGGACCCCCGGCGGGCGCGGCGTGATCGAATCGACTGCGCGCGCCTCGCGGCGCGCTGAATCGCTTAAGGCTGCGAAACGCGATAGAACTGATAAGCGGGGGTCGCGCCGATCTGGATGGTGTGGATGCCAGTGGCAATGCCTGTCTGGACCTGGACCCACGCCTTGAGATCCATGGTCCCCCAGACCGTGTAGGTGGATCCGGCGACCGCATTCCAGTTCAACGTGAGCTGGCTTTGGGCCGCGTTGTGAGCGGTGGTCACCGTGATCTGGCTGCCGGCCGGGATGAACGGCGTGCCATCCGGTTGCTTCGGGTTGGGCGGGATGGTCGGATCGACCTGGAACCAGTTGGCCGAACCGTCGCAACCGTCGGTCTCGATGCCATCGGTTCCCTTGGCGCTGAGCGCGAGATCGATCTTATCGCCCGGTTGGGCGTTGATGTAATAGGTGCGGATGACCCCGGTGCCGTCCGTGAAGGCGATCACCACCGAATCCTGGAGCACGCCGTTCACGTACAGCAGGCCGGTGATGCCGTTGCCGCCGCACGCCACGTTGACGTGCCGCGTATGCCAACGGACGCCCAGCGGCGTCAGTTTGGTCAACTCGGTGGCCACCCAGCGGCGGATGGTCCAGTGCGTGTCGCCGGTCCCGGCATTCGGATGGGTGGTCTCCCGACCGAGTTCGGTCCAGGGCGCTCCGCTGGTGTTCAGATCAAACTGCGCGCCCGTCCAGACCTCCGCGGGGAACGGAATGAAGGCCGTGTCCGGATTGTAGTTCTGGGCGCCGCCATCCGCGGTCAGGTTGCGATACCCGTAGAACCAGCCGTTGACGCCCTGCTCGCCCGTCGTGGTGAACTCGACGATCGAATCGGCGATCACCGTGGTGTTCGGATTGTGATCCGGATCGTTCGGATCGTGGCCCGACGCGACCTCGGCGCCGTCGCTGAAACCGTCGTCGTCCGTATCGAACAGAAGCGGATTTGTCTTGGGCGTTCCGTTGACTTCCTCGCCATCCGTGCGCCCATCGCCATCGGTATCCGCCTTGCGCGGATCGGTGCCGGTGTCGGCGGCGCCGACGAACGTCCCCGTCTTGGTCTCGACGGCATCGGCCAGGCCGTCGCCGTCCGTGTCAGCCACCAGCGGATTGCTGTCGCGAGCCAATTCCACCGTGTTGACCACCCCGTCGCTGTCGTTGTCGCCCGTGCCCGTGAGCGCAGTGAGATCGGCGGCGTAGATCAATTCCCAGAAGTCGAGCAGACCGTCCGCGTCGGTATCCTTCGCGTCGATGGGGATGAAGAGGGAACCGTCGGGCTGGCGCGGTTCCTTGGGGATCTTCTTGTCGACCCAGAGCCAGGTGATCGAGCCGTCGTAGCTGTCGGCCCGGTCGCCATTCAGGCCTTCGGGCGTCAAGGCGAGGTCGACGATGTCGTTCGGTTTGAGGTTGACGTAGAAACGCCGGATTTGACCGGTGGTGTCGGTGCCGGAGATGGTGAGGTGATCCACCTGGACGCCGTTGACATGGAGCGATCCGGTGACACCGGTTGGGTTGGCATTGCCCTTCCGCGCGTTCCAGATGAGCGCGACCGGGATGGTCTGCGCGACCTCGGAGGCGACCCAGCGGCGGATGGCCCAGTGTTCCTCGCCGTTGTTGTTGCCATTGGGATGCAGATCGAGCGCGCCGATCGTCGTCCAGGGCGCCGCACCGCCCGAATCCAGGTCCCAAAGGGCGCCTGTCCACATCCATTCATCGAACGGAATGAACTCGACGTTCGGGTCGTAATCGACGGTGCTGACTCCGTCGGTGTAGATCCGATAGCCGTTGGACCAGCCGTTCTGCCCCTGAGTGCCGGAGAATTCCTTTTCGGAATTGGCGATCACCTGGGCCAGCGGATTGTCGGCGGGATCGACAGGGTTCGTCCCCCACTCGAACTCGGCGAGATCCGAGAACCCGTCGCCGTCGGTGTCGGCCTTGTTCGGATCGGTCGGCGGGACGCGGGTCACCTCGGCGTCATCGCCGATGCCGTCGCCGTCGCTGTCCGTCTTGGTGGGGCTGCTGCCCGTATCAGTCGGACTGACGTACACGCCAGTGCCGGTCTCGACCAGGTCGCCGAGGCCGTCGCCGTCGGTGTCGGGGTTTGTCGGATCAGAGCTGCGCGCGTATTCGCCCGGATCTTTCAAACCATCGGCGTCATAGTCGCCGTTCTGGGTGAGTTTGGTCAGGTCACCCGGGAAGTAGATCTCCTCCCACGCATCCGGCATGCCGTCGGCGTCGGTGTCGCCGGCGCCCACCGGGATGAAGGGCGAGCCGTCCGGCTGCTTCGGGTTGGGCGGAATGGTCGGGTCGATCACGAGCCAATTGACGCTTCCGTCGCAGCCATCGGCGTCGCCGTTGTCCGTGCCCCGGGGGCTGAGGATCAGATCGATCTTATCGCCGACCTCGACATTGGCGTAGAAGGTGCGCGTGTAGCCCGTCGCGTTGTTGAAGGCGTTTGTGACCGCGTCCATGCGCTCGCCATTGATGTACAGGGCGCCCGTCACGCCATTGCCGCAGCTCACGTTGGATTTGCGGACGTGCCAGCGGAGGGCCAGCGGCGTGGTCTGCGTCAGTTCCGTAGCCACCCAGCGACGAACCGTCCAGTGCGTGGGCGATGCGCCGGCCGGATGCGTCGACTCGGCACCGAGTTCGGTCCAGGGCGCGGTGCTCGGGGCAAGATCCCACCCCGCGCCGGTCCAGACATCGGGCGTGAAAGGAATGAAGGCGGTGTCGGGATTGTAGTTGATTCCGCCGCCGTCGGCCGTGTAGTTGCGGTAGCCGCCGTACCAGTCATTCGCTCCTTGCGAGCCGTCCGTGCTGAACTCGAGTCTCGAGTGCGCGATCCACGTGGTGTCGGGGTTGTTGGTCCCGTCGTTCGGGTCATGGCCTGAGCCGACCTCCGAACCGTCGCTGTAGTTGTCATCGTCGCTGTCCGGGTCGGTGGGATCGGTCTTCGGGTCGCCATTGACCTCGTCGCCGTCGGTGCGACCGTCGCCATCCGTATCAGCCCGGATCGGGCTGGTCCCGGTGTCGGTCGGACTGACATAGGTGCCCGTGTCCGTCTCGACGCCATCGACCAGGCCGTCGGCATCGGTGTCGGACTTGGTCGGATCGGTGCCGCGCTGCAGTTCGGCAAGGTCCTTGAGCCCGTCCGCGTCGTAGTCCCCGCCGCCGCTCAGCTTGGTGAGGTCGCCCGGGAAGTAAACCTCCTCCCATGCATCCGGGAGACCGTCGCCATCGGTGTCAGCCGTGGCGGTCACCACCATCCATGTGAACGAGCCATCCGCGCCGTCGCCTGTGTCCCCGCTCGGGCCCACCGGGCTGAGAATCACGTCGAAAACGTCGGTGGATTTCGCGACGACCCAGTAGGTCTGCGTGACTCCAACGCCGTCGTTGCCGGCCACGGCAGCGCTTTGAACGCGCACGCCGTTGACGTGCAGGGCGCCGGTCACGCCCGCGCCGTTGAGGTTCTCCTTGCGGACGTTCCACTGGACGCCCAGCCAGGTATTGCCGCCCAGTTCGCTTGCCACCCAGCGGCGGATGGCCCAATGCTCCTCGCCGTTGTTAATGCCGTTGGGATGAACCCCTTCGGCCGCCAGATACGTCCAGGGCGCCCCCGAGGTGTTCAGGTCCCAGGCGCTCCCGGTCCACTGCTGGCCGAAGCCGTCCCAATCCCCCTGGCCCACCCCGCCGGCGAACGGGAGGAAATCCGTCGATACGTCGTAGTCGACGGTGAGGCCGTCATAGAAGTAACGATAGCCGTAGAACCAGCCGTTCTGGCCCTGGTTGCCGGAGAATTCCGTGATCGAATTCGCGATCTCAGCCGACTGCGCCAGATTGCCCTGGCCGATTCCCAGCCAGGCGAGCGCGCCGATCAAGACGCTTTGGGAGATGTTCCTTGTTTTCATAAGACTCTGATCTTCACACGTTGTGGCTGCAATGAGCGCAACAAACTCCTGTCACAAACTGGAATACACACACGAAACTCTGACCTCACTCCGCGGGATGTCAAGCCCGAGGGCGGTCGACAAAGGTCGGGCTAAGGCGCATGGCACTTGTCTTTCGCTCCCGGCCTCTTACCCTCGCCGGCATGGAACTGTCCGAGGGACTGCGGGAAGTGCGGGAGCGGATTGCGCGGGCGTGCCGCCGCGCCGGGCGGGAGGCGTCCGAGGTCGCCCTTGTGGCGGTTACGAAAGGCCAGCCGCCCGAGGTGGTGCGGGCGGCGGCGGATCTGGGGCTCAATCTCTTCGGCGAGAACAAGGTCCAGGAAGCCAAGGCGAAGATTTCCCTCTGCCCGGCGCGGCTGCGCTGGCACATGATCGGCCATCTGCAATCCAACAAGGCCCGCGATGCGGTTCACTTCTTCGAGATGATTCAGAGCATCGACAGCCTGCGTCTGGCTGAGGAGGTGAATCGGTGCGCCGAGAAGGCGGGCAGGACAATGCCGGTCCTGATCGAGGTCAATGTGGCGGGAGAAGCGTCCAAGTTCGGCTATCGGCCCGAGACCTTGCTGGCGGAGTTCGAGCGGCTCAACGGGCTGAGACGACTTGAAATCCACGGCTTGATGACGATGGCCCCTTGGACGCCCGATCCGGAAAAGGTCCGTCCCGTGTTCCGCCAATTGCGCGAGCTGAAAGGCGAATGCGAAGCGCGCCTGGGTGCGCCCCTCGAACACCTGAGCATGGGCAT
>Ga0116149_1004115_pt1 | contig 14522 bp, 14 predicted proteins | sample AD_UKC057_MetaG_FD_89787 | JGI IMG/M metagenome (GOLD analysis project Ga0116149, IMG submission 89787) | Active sludge microbial communities of municipal wastewater-treating anaerobic digesters from USA - AD_UKC057_MetaG | ecosystem: Engineered > Bioreactor > Anaerobic > Digestate | place: USA... | reverse complement strand
TTAATTCATGCAGACTTTAACGACGGCAACTTCTGCATAGACTACAACACAGGCGATATTACAGTCTTCGATTTTGACGACAGTGCCTACTGCTGGTTTATGTACGATCTTGCCGACGCATGGTCAAAGGGTGTCGGCTGGTGCCGTTTCGAAGGGGATGTTCAAAAGCGCAGAGATTTTATGGCTCATTATTTTGACACGGTTGTAAAAGGCTACAGCTCTGAAAATACCATAAGCGATACCTGGCTTGATAAGCTTCCGTTTTTCCTTAAGCTTGTCGAGATGGAAGGTTTTTTAAATGAGCTGCATTACATGACAACTGTAGAAGGCGGCATTGAATACGATGAGTACGCTGCTTTCCGCATCGAATGCATTACAAAGGATATTCTGTATCTCGGTTTTTTTGATCCGTTGTACAGTGCAGAAAATCCTTTTTGTCTTGCAGAAGACTGATACATTTTTTGTGTTATAGACTAATATTGCATCTACCGTTTTCGCTCATACGGGTGTATACTGTATCAATAATCATTTTGGAGGTTACTTATGCCCGATTTTGGAAAACCCTTTGCAGGATTAAAAAACGACCGTAAACTCACCGATGCAGAGCTTGTCCGCTCCATCCGTTTTATGGTAGCTGCTGAATACGAGGCTATTCAGATGTATATGCAGCTTGCAGAGTCAACAGACAATAAGCTTGCAAAGGAAGTTCTTGTTGATATTGCCGATGAAGAGCGTGTGCATGCAGGCGAATTCTTGCGTCTTTTAAAAGAACTTGATCCAGAGGAGGATAAGTTTTATGCAGAAGGCGCTAAAGAGGTCGAAGAAGAAATTCAAAAGATGAAAAAGAAAAAATAAAAAGACTTTAATGATCAGCGATTACGAGATCTTGGGAATTACACAAACAGCTGATATCAGTCTCATAAAAAAAGCGTATCACAAGCGGGTTAAGGACTTACATCCCGACACCGCGAGTGATGAGGCTGCAGTTAAAACCCATTTTCTTTTTGTGCAGGTTTGCAGAGCTTACAAAAGACTTGCAGAAAAACACAAGACCGAAAGCTCTGCTCATCAGCTCCAAAAAAATACAGAAGATAAAAGCTTCTCTCAAAAGCCTGCAGGCGAACCTAAAACACTTTCTTTGGCTGCTCACAAGGATCCTGCCTACGTGCTGTACAAAAACGGTATACAGATATTTTCCAGCATACATCCGTCTCAATGGAAGACCGGCGATAAAGGGGTTATTGAAACAGAGATAGGCGATGATGAAGAAAGTCAAAAAAAATCAAAAGCGCTTGTCATGGATCTTGTGCGGTCATTTCCCAAAGCATATTATTATTTCAGTCTTGTTGTAAATGACTATCCTGATTCTCCGTGGTATGCTGATTCAGTTGAAAAAATGAATCTCATAGAAAAAAGAATGAACACCTATAAAAAAATTATTGAGTCCTTTACTTCGTGGGAGAAGTATAAGGCAATGGAAAAAGAAAACGAAAAGCTACTTCAAAAAAAATAGAAAAGTGTGTAGAAAATATCAGGTAGGTAATAAGACACAATCGACGATTCGGCGCTTACTTTTTTTGAATTGGGGTGATAAAATATCAGTATGAAAGAAATCCGGTATATGTATAATAAAGGCAAATTTTCTGATGTCGCGATTCGTCCTGTTACTTATGTGCCGGATTTTTTTCAGCTGGAAATTGAGCTTGAATCCGAGGTCTTTTATGAGCTGCGCAAGAAAAACGGGATTATGCCAATTGCATTAAAAGACAGCACTCCCTCTGAGCTCGATGAAATAAAGCAATTCTTTCCCAAAAATAGTTCCAGCTTCTTTTTTCTGTTTGACGGAGATAACCGGACAGAAGAAAGTCTTATAGGCAGTATTCTTCTTCTCGGTAATTACATTCAGTGTCTTGCTGTTGCAAAAAAATATCAGAGAAAAGGCTATGGAGAGCAGCTTGTGAAATACGGGGTCAACTATGCATTAGCTCAGGAGTATAAAACGGTTGAACTGACTCTCATAGAAGGAAACACACAGGCTCTCGCTCTTTACAAAAAACTCGGTTTCATTGTAAAGGACTAGTATGGAATTACAGAAAGCAGTCATAGAAGATTGTGATGAACTTGTGGAGATGAATAACCAGCTTATCATTGATGAGCAGTTCGATGTTATTCTTCCAGAGGACAAAATGATCGAACGCATGAAAGATTTTATTCAAAGCTCTGTCTATGACTGCTATCTTATGGTTCATGACAATGTTGTCTGCGGGTACTGTCTTGTCGACACAACAAAAAATCCTCTGTACCTCCGTCATCTGTTTGTGAAAAAAGAACACAGACGAAAGGGCTACGGAAAAACGGCAATACACATGCTCCTTAACATGTACAAGACTGACGCGCTCGATATTGAAGTTATGGCGTGGAATGCTAATGCAGTTAAATTTTATGAAAGCATCGGCTTTACGCCGCGGTTTATCGGCATGAGGATTAGTAAAGAATAAAACAAAAGGCTGTATTGAGAAAACTCAATGACAGCCTTTTCCTATCTATATTTTTTTTCTGCATCTATCTGCCGTTTTTATATCTGTGTGAATACGCCCCTTCGGGTCGTTAATGCAAGGAAGATATATTAGTTGATTTTTCTCGCTCATGCTTCACTGCGAAAAATCTGATTATCTGCGTGTATCTGTGGAAAATATTTTTCTTTTTTACTTGACAATACGTCAGAATATGTTATTATAGAGTTATCGGTTTAAGTGAGAGTTACCGGTACATTCAAGACGCATTCAAGACGCAACTCTCCTACTCAATTTGATTTACTATCGTATGATAGTATAAATATTTTTTATTGACAAAGCAGGGAAATAAAAAATACCATGAAGCTGCTTTGCAAAAATTCATTAATCGACATAATCAGCTCCGGAGTAATACGGTCCTGAAGATTTAAAGAAAAATATATAACATCTAATGTTTTATTAAAAAGGTATTACAAATATGTATGAATTAAAAAGAGAGTTGTTATCGCAAAATCGTTTTCAGTTATTTGAAACTGAAAAGCAAAAATCTTACCTCTATGATGCTTTTTCTCAAAATATATTTCCTATAGAGGAAATGGTTTCTGATTTTATATTTTCAGAATCAGAAAAAACATTTTCGCAAAAAGAAAAAGAAAAAATAACTGAATGCTTACAATATTTTTCTAAATGGAATGGTACTATACAGTATGGTGAATCTTTAGAAACACACCTGACGATTAACCTTTCTAACAGATGTAATTTAAATTGTACGTATTGTTATAGGGATAAAAAGCATAAAAATGAAATGGATTTGGATAAAGTCTATGAAATAATTGATTATGCAGATAAATATTATAAAACAAATAATAATGAAATAATATTTACAATAGATATGACTGCTGAACCGTTTTTAGACAAAGAAAAAATAAAAGCTATGTATGCACGGGTTTGCGAATATAAAAATCATCAGAAAATGCGAATTTGGTTCATGTCTAACGGTACTAAAATAACAGATGATTATATAGATTTTATTAAAGAAATACCTATAGATCCTTTTTGGATTAGTCTTGATGGTCCAGAAGAAGTACATAACGCAAATCGAAAATATTATGACGGTAAAGGTTCATATAACGATATTGTAAAGAATATTAAGAAATTACAGGGAAATGATATTTCCGTAAAAATATCATGCGTACTTACAAAGGAATATCCCTATCCCGAGAAATTGTTTAATTACTTAAAAACATTAAAAGTCTCTGCAATACAAATGTGCCCGGTTAGAAATGGTTGTGAAGTGTCACTTACAAAAGATAGTCTAGTAAGTCTAAAGGAAAGCTATTGCTTGCTTTATAAACAGATTTTTACAGAGATAATGAATAAAGATTTTTCTACTGTTAGTTTATTGAAAGAAGATTTTGTTATGCAGACAGTAACTATTCTCTTTAATAGGTGCAGGCAGGCGGGAAGATGTACATGGGGACAGGAAGTCATTATTGATTTTAAAGGGGATATGTACCCGTGTCTTTATGTTTTTGGCGAGAAAAAATATCAGTTAGGGAATATTAGTGAAAAAAAGAATTCAAAGGAGTTTCTAAGACAAATTCCTGTAGATGAAAGAGTAAGATGTAAATCCTGTTGGGCAAGATTTTTATGCGGTGGAACTTGCCATTACAACGCCATAATCAGTAAAAAATCTGAATTTGAAACGGATGATGTTGAGTGTGAATTAAAACTGTTTTTAATTAAAGAATCTATAAAAATGGTAATAAATCTGATGGAAAATAATGCAGATATGAATGGGTTTGTAAAAACCTTAAATGAGTAAAAAATCCTTCGTTGAAGGATAAAAGGCAGCCTGAAACTGCAGTTCAGACTGCCTGGTACAATGGAAAGAGCTTCCAAGCATGTACTTAGACCATTGTACACAATATATGAAATGCAATCAAGATAAAAATGATTGCAAAAGGAGAATCATTATGGTTAATGGTTTTTTTAGTGAAATTTCCGAAGCGGAAATTATGAGTGTTAATGGTGGCTGCGGAGGTGGATGTAATCCCTATGCTGCTCCCATGATTGATGAAGAATATAAAAAAGAAACAGAAAAAGCTACTCTAGAAGTGGTTGTAGCTGTTGCTTCAGGTGCAATAACAGGAGGTGTGAAGGGAGCTATTGTTGCTGCAGTTGCATATGCAATCACCCACTAGAGGTAATTCCAGTCATACGCATTAATGGTCTAATATTTTTTTAGTACCATGAAATCTTGAATAGTTCAAAAAAGGAATTGTTCAAGATTTCAAGACTATAGGAAGTGAAAAATATGAAATTTAATATAGTTTATGATACTAGAATTAAATTAAGGGGTATTTACTTTTTGCTATTATCGATTTTACTGATAAGTTTAATTCCTTTGAAGTCTTTATCTTTGTGGCTGATTATTCTTGGTGTAATGAGTTGTATATTTATAACTTACGATGGTGTTATTTGTTTTGAGACTCATTATATATATTTTAAGAGAAAAGAAGAACAAGTTAGTCCAATAAAGGATTCACCAGTAAAACTAACTGATATTGCAGGCTACAGCGTAAATAACCCGTTTCCGTCTTACAGCCCGTGGTGTAAGTCTTCATATAACTTAACGTTATACCTCCTTAATGGAAAGTATAAAACGTTTTCTGTAAAAGAACAGTCAATGTTTGTTGATTGGCTCAAAGAAAAAAATATCAGTTGTATTAAAAAAACAAGCCGGGAAAGTATAATCGAACATATAAGTTATACAGTCGCAAATATATTTTTTATCGTGTTTTATTCATATCAGCTTAAAATAGGATATACAGAGTCAGGTGTTACTTTTTTGCTGATATCAGTTGTTTGTTTTATCTATTGGATATATTATATTTTTTCAGGATTATATATTAGAAAAAAGGTGCTTTATGACGAAACGCATATTTAAATTATTTTTAGGAATTCCTGTTATTTTTGCATTGCTAATGGCAGGAATAACAGTTTTAGTATCAGAAACTGCAGCATTTTTACTTCGGGATTTTAAAATAATAAATCCTCAGATAATTCTGATACTGTTTAATTTTTTGCTTATTATTACGGATAGCTCAATATATTTTTTAATGTATAGAGTAATTCTTTCAAAATGTAATTTTTCATATCGATTGGGAGAGTCGATAAAAAAGGAATGGATAGAAAAGAAAAATATATGTGAAAAAGTAAAGAAAGACAAAAGAACTTTCATCTTGATTATTGTTTTATTTATGATACTCATAATCATGTGGTACTTTTTTTCTGATTATATCAGTAGTAAAACAGGAATATATCCAGAAAAGAAACCGTTTTTGGAATTATCGCTTCTTGTTGCTCCAATTTTCGAAGAATTTATTTTTAGAAAAATATATTTTGAGTATTGTGAAATTAATAAAGTAAAACATGCCTTTTTTATTAATGTAATAGTCTTTTCCTTTGCGCATATAACTCCTATGCCGTATGTATTTTTGTTAGGCGTGATACTTGCTTATTGCTATAAAAAATATAATTCACTTATCTTGAATACAGCGATTCATTTTTTATTCAATCTTTTAGGGTTAACTTTACCGCCTATATTAAATTATTTTAGGCAATTTTTATGAAATACATTCAACAACTAGATGAAACCGACTGCGGTGCGGCATGTCTTGCTATTATTGCTTCATTTTATGGGAAAAAACTTAGCGTCGCAGAAATCCGGAATCATGCAGGAACTGATGTAATAGGTACAAATCTAAACGGTATTCTCAAAGCTTCAAAAAAATATGGGCTAAAAGCTACAGCTGTAAAAGGAACAGTTCAAGCTATTACACCAAAACTATCAACCCCGTTTATTGCCCATATGCATATACAACGCAGCAAGGATAACTGGGTAGACCATTACATTGTTGTAAAAAAAATCAAGAAAAATAAAATAGAAGTCTGGGATCCAGATCCTCTTTATAAAAAGGAATGGCTGAGTTACACAAAGTTTTTTGAATGGTGGACTGGTTATACAGTTTTTTTTGAACCAGCAGCAGAGTTCAAAAAATCAACCAAAAAAGAATCGCTTCTTTTAAAATTTATACCGGTATTCTTACCTCACACAAAGACACTTGTTTATTCATTTCTTTCATCGGTGCTGCTTCTTGTGTTTGGAATAGTAACTTCTTTCTATTATAAATATCTCTTTGATGAAGTTGTGTATTCTAAAGCGATGTTTTCCCTTCGTTCAATTTCATTTGGAATTCTTCTTATTGTTTTAATTCAAAGCATAGTTGAAACTATTCGAAACAGTCTTCTTTCGCATTTTTCTTTTAAAACAGATTTGCAGTTGAACTTTTCATATCTCTCTCATATTTTTAAGTTACCCTTGTCTTTTTTTGAAAGCCGCAAATCAGGCGAAGTTCTTTCCCGTCTTGGTGATTTAAATACAATAAAGCAAACTCTTTCTTCTGCTGCAGTTAGTGGAATTATGGATGTTGTAATGCTTGTTGTAAGTGCCCCAATTTTGTTTTCTATAAATACAAAACTCTTTGGGATTTCTATTGTAACTGTTATTTTTGCAATTGCAGTTTCTGTTATCTATGCGAAAATCTATCGGAGTTACTATTCAAAATCTATGAGCCAGAATGCAGAAGTTCAGTCATATTTATATGAGTCGCTCAATGGGGTTGCAACCGTGAAGGCATTTAATGTAGAAGAAATTGTGAACTATGAATATGAAAAAAAGAAGATGACAGCTATTGATACCGGCTGGACTCTCAATAAATATGGAATTTCACAAGGATTTATAAGCGGATTAATTAATGGAATAAGCAGTCTTTTAGTTTACTGGCTTGGCTGTTCTTCAATCATTGAAGGCACTATGAGCTTTGGTGCTTTAATCACATTTAATTCACTTCTAGGATATTTTACAGGGCCTTTATTTCGTCTTATAAATATTCAAAATCAGATTCAAGAAGCTTTAGTTGCGGCCGAACGTGTTGGAGAGATTCTTGAACTTGAATGCGAAAAAGATGATTCAATTAATTATATGAAACCTGAAAAAATAAAAGGGCATATTAAATTTGATGATATTACCTTTGCTTATGGAAGCCGTCGTCCTGTTTATGAACATCTTAATTTAGAAATTGCTTCTGGAAGTTGGACTGCATTTGTTGGACCAAGCGGCTGCGGTAAATCAACTTTTGTAAAACTAATTCTACGTTTTTACGAGGCATCGGAAGGTAAAATCTATCTTGATGGGTATGATATCCGCGATATTGATATAAGTCATTTAAGAAGCAAAATAGGCTATGTTCCGCAGGATATTTTCTTGTTCAGTGGAAGTGTAAGGGGAAATATTGCATTGCACAACCCTGATGCAAGTTTAGAAGACATTATTGAAGCTTCAAAAAAAGCCGGCGCTCATCAATTCATAGAAAAACTTCCTAACCGCTACGACACAGAACTTGGCGAACATGGAGGCGGCCTTTCCGGTGGTGAACAACAGCGTTTAGCTTTGGCACGTGCACTGCTTGGAAATCCATCTTTTATAATACTTGATGAAGCAACAAGCAGTCTTGATACAGTAAGCGAAATGGAAATTCACAAAGTAATTAAACAGCTTAAAACCGAAAATATTGCCGTCATTTTAATAGCACATCGTCTTACAACAGTTATGAATTGCGACAAGATCTTTGTAATGAAAGAAGGAAAAATAGTAGAGCAGGGAACGCACAACGAACTTTTAAAGAACGGCGGACTATATAGTGAAATGTGGTCGGAGGTCTATGAGTAATGCACCTAAAAACTTTTGATCAAATGAAAAAAATATCCGTCTTTTTTATGCTTAAACCTGTAAATGCAATTTATTGGTTTATCGTAACAATTTGTGTTTTAATTGCTGTAATTTTAGTCTGGGCAGCTTTTGCACCAATGGATGATGTTGTAAAATCGACTGTAATTCTGCGCCCAAATCAGGCTGTTTCTTCAATTAAGTGTGTAACAAGCGGTCAGGTATATTCAAAAAACTTTGAAAATGACGATATTGTAAACGAAAACGATTTGCTTTTTGCATTAGATACAAGCGTTTTTAAGACAGAACTTGAAGCGTATAAAAATCAAAAATATAAAAATGAAAATGATATTTCAATAAATAATATTCTTATTCAGACAATTGATACAGAAACTTTACCTGAAACAGATAAACTTTCTGATGCATTTGTAAAATCTTATGGTTATGTTTCAGAACTTCAGCGTTATCAGACCGTAATTTTAGACATGAAAACAAAACTTAATAGAGAGCAGGCAAAACCTGCGGGTTTAATAGTTCCTCAAAATGTTATAGATTTGCAGAATCAGTTGAGCCAGAATGAACTTGCCTTTGAAACTTGGAAGAATAATCAGAAAATGCAGGCGCTCGAAGCAAATAAACAATTAGTTTCAACTAAAAAATCTATTGAAAGCCGCATTTCTGAGCTTGAACGCACAATAAAAAACTCAACAATTTATGCACCAATCAGCGGACGAATAACAGAAATCACTAAATTAAATATTGGTGATTATCTGTTTGCAGGCGAAGAAATACTTAGGATTGTTCCGCAAAACAATAAAACACTCAAAGCAGATATTTACATTGACGCAAGTTATGTTGCACGAGTAAAAGTTGGAAATCCTCTAAAAATTAAGTTTCCCGGGCTTCCTCCAAGCCGTTATGGTATGAAAGAAACAGAAATTTCAATTGTTCCTCCAGATGTAACATATTTAAATAATCAGGTTGTTTTTATTGCAGAAGCAGAAATTTCAGACCCATATCTTTATGCAAAAAATGGTCAGACAGCAACACTTATTCCGGGAATTACAGCAGAGGGCAGAATAATTACAGACCGCAGCACAGTAATGCATATGATACTTAGAAAACTGGATTTTATTAATTAAAACAAGGAATATGTATGTTATTTCGAAAAGTCAGCATTATAGTTGCAATACTTCTGTTTTCTTCAAATCTATATGCAATTTCTCTTGAAGAATTAATAAATTCAGCGTTGGAACACAATCCTGACATTGTTTCAGCTCAGAATGCTTACGATAATGCTCTTCTTTCTTCAAAAACTTTAAATGGAGTTCTATCCCCATCTGTTAACGTTTCTTCATCTGCAACTTTACCAAAAAATTATGGATGGAATCAAACTCCAGATGGGTTTTCTTCAAATATTACCGTTTCGCAGCCTCTTCCCGGCGGAGCAATTATTTCGACTAGTGGTACATATTCTTTTAACACCACTACAATAAATGAGGAAAGATTTCTCCTACAATCACCGAATATTTCTTTTTCACTTACTCAAAGCCTTTTTCCATTCTGGATGCAGGGGAAAGTAAAAGACCCTTCTATTCTTTCAATGCAGCTTCAAAAAAATTATTTTTACAATCAGCTGCTTTATACTAAAAAAACTGTTTTACAGAATCTAATTCAACAATATATTTATATGCTTGTTTTTAAAAATGAAATTAAAATGCATCAAAACTCAATTGCTCATTTAGATGAACGATTAATCGCCTTAAAACAGCTTAAAGATTCTGGTAATACAAATCAGTCTGAAATTTTAGAGATGAAAAACTCAAAATGGACTTATCAGCAAAACCTTATGTCAGCTTTTTCGAGTCATGAAAGCTATGTGCAAAACTTAAAGACAATCAGTGGTTGCAATTTTGATGATTGTGAAAGCAACTTATTGAATGAAAAAGATATTACCGATCTTATAACAAATTCACTCGAAAATGTTATGGATCCGCTTGAAGAAATATATAAACTAAAACTTGAAATTCTTGATGCAAATAGAACATTAGAAAAACAGAATTCTGCTCCAACGCTCACACTTTCAGTTCAGCCCCTATGGACAATGGAAGCAGCTAAAGAAAAAGAATGGAACCAGCCTTGGAAAGAATTGGGTTCTCCTTCTGCATGGACTGCAAGTGTAAATGTGGACTTGTCTCCATTGATTTCTAGTCTGGAAAAAAAGAATAATAAGGTATTTAAAAATGATTATACCGCTGCAGAAAAATCATACAGTTCATATCTTGCTCAAAAAGAATTTGTTCATCAACAATACAAGTATCTTATAGATCAGTATGAAAATCAGTTGAATACTGTTTCGGAATTACTTATTGAAGAAATAAAGGAACTCGAAGATTACACGCTGCAATTTTCATCTGGTGCTGTTTCAAAACTAGATTACGAGTCAATTAGTACAAGGGTTGAAAATTGCAAATTGACTAAAAGTAGTATTGAATTATATGTGTGGTTGTATAAAACCTTGATGTTAATGAATTAATTGAATTTATTGTGTATACACAGTCACATAAAGAGGTGTCTATTTCGGTGAAAGTTGCCAGGTATTCTGGCGGATGCTTATTACCTGAATGTTACGAAAACAGATTAAATGTGCGGCAGTGTTGAGTCAAATAGGGCTATTGTATTTACAGATCATGAAAGATGATTAGTTATGTCATTGGTTTTATCTATGTTTACTTATTAGCGTCCATTGGTGTTCATTAGCGGTTTTGTAATCTGTGTTCTACTCTATTTCGCCGCTTTCATAGGAAAAGATAAGTTTATTTACGTGTTAAAAACAATTATAGTTTCGCGTTTATAATTGACAAAAACTCCTATTGTGTTAAAATGTATATATCGGTTAAGGTGAGAGTTGCCGGTACATCCAAGACACATTTCTAACATAGAACTCTCCGTATTAATTTGCAGGTAATACCGTATGAAAGCAGCTATTTTATTGGAGGGCTTTATGAAAAGCTTTGTGAGAAAAAGTATTTTTTTTATTGTGTTGATTTTTATGACTGCATTTCTTTTTGCAGAAAACATTCCAGCCGAAAAACTCGTATTTGCAAAATCAGCCGGTATGGGAAGTATCTATGTAAATAGTAGTAATGAAGTTATTCCGCTAAAAGAAGCTGTGCAGATGTTTTCTGAATGTCCGGAGAATGTAAGGGTTCTTAAAGCATATACTGTAAAAAATGCAGTAGGAGGAATCCTTACTGCCACTGGTTTAGCGGCTGTTGCAGGATCTTCTATATTTTATCTAGCTGCTAATGTGATTATGAGTAAAGACTATGATTGGTCTGGGTATACGATTTCAATGGCTGCCGGCTCACTCTCATTATGCACAGGATTATTTTCGCTGCTGCTTGCGGGTAGAGACGTACAAACAGCTCACACCAATTACAATCTTTATGTAATGGGAATTCCGATTAAGTAATAATAAAGGCTGTCTTGAGAAAACTCAATGACAGCCTTTTCCTATCTATTTTTACTTATTAGTGTTCATTGGCGTTCATTAGCAGTTTTGTAATCTGTGTGAATCTGCGTGTATCTGCGGTAAAACCCGCGCACAATCCAGCGTCATTTCGAACGCCAAACGATTAAAAGCGCTGCAAGGCGGTGAGGCGCGATACGTTGAGCGCCGATACTATTCTTTTATCCACATATTCTTAGAGGTTTAAGGGAAGAATTCGATTATTGGCATGGATAATCAGATTTTTCGCAGTGAAGCATAAACGAGAAAAATCCAATTTAATAATTTCCTTACTTTAACGACCCGAAGGGGCGTATGCCACCGGAGCTGTTTTGTAGAACTTGCGAGTTTTTGCGAAGCAAAATACTCGGTAAGCAAGGACAGCAGGAATGATTACTTGTTCTTTTCTAACTTCCGGATGAATACGAAACGTAGCTCTGGTAAAAAACCACGCACAATCCAGCGTCATTTCGAACGCCAAGCGATTTAAAGCGCTGCAAGGCGGGGTTGGGGTTTAAGGGGAAGGGGTAACTTCGCATCGCAAAAGATGGTACCCCTTCCCCTTATTAACTTGACAACTCCTTTATTCCCGCGGATACTTGTTTTATGTCAGAAATACTAAACGCACAGCTTCTAAAAAGCTATTTGGAACCCCTTATAAAAACATGCAGCCTTTGGGAGAAGAAAAGACTCACCGCCATTATTATCGCAAATCCTAGAGCAGGCGGTTTTACACTCAAAAGACTTGCAAAAGAAAAAATTCCTATATTATATGGATTTAAAGAAGAAGCCCTGAGCAAAAAGGATGCTGTTTCATCGCTGGAAATGCTTGTCTGGGAAACTACATATGCAGGTCACGCAGGAGAATATGCCCAATCTGTCGTCAATCTAGCTAAAGATGCTGGTAAAAATGAGGAATTTCTCGTTATAACTGCAGGCGGTGATGGGACAAGCCTTGAAGTTCAGACTGTTCTGTTGAAAAATGCTTTTTTAGACGAGAAAACTAAAAAAATCGTCACTCAAAAAATTGCAGTGCTGCGTCTTCCCTTCGGTACTGGTAATGACGGCTCTGACGGCAGAAGCCTCGATGACACCTTAACTCGATTAGTAAAACCTTCTCACTTTGTCTGGCAGAGAGCTGTAAAAGTTATGTATGAAGGAAAGGTAACGAAAGATGAGATAGAAAAAGACGGCAAAAAAATTACCGAGTACGGCAGCCTCGACTCAGAACCCCCGTGGTATTCATTTAATCTTGCAAGCGTCGGTATAGATGCATTTATTACGCACATGACCAATAAAACAAAGGGAATCCTACCTGGAAATTTTTATCAGTTATGGGTTAACCTAGCCGCAGTTTTTTACGGCTTGAGGTTTCCGCAGCGGCCTATGTTTGTAGAAGTACTCGATGAAAAAGGTAATGAGATTAGAACAATAGATAGTTCTTTGGAGTTCTGCCTTTTAGGCGTTTCGGGACATAGAACCTACGGAAGTAATCACAAAATTCTCCCGACTGATGATACTTTTTGTGCAACCATAAAGATGAGTTTATTTCAGAAGTTAAAATACTTAAAATCTTTTGAAACTGGGGATCATATTAATTGTCCTCTTTCTTTTTTTAATAAGGCTCATAAAATAAGAATAGCCTATAACGAATATATTCTTGTTCAGATGGACGGCGAAGTACATCTTCTTCACCCAAAACAGTTTCCTTTAACTATGGAGAGAACGGAACCGGTGATTAAAATTATTGAATGCGACGATGCCCCATATTATAAAGGAGCAGAGAAAATATTATAATGTATGAGAGGTGTCTATGAAAAAAAATTATACTTTTAGAAGCCGGTTTTTTCTCCTGCTGAGAATATTTTTAATACTTTCAATTATTGTCAATCTTGGAATTGGTATATTTATCATAGTAAGGGATAAAGATGTAAGTAAACCTGAAGTTTTTCAGGAGCTTAGCAAAAGAGCTGAATATGTTGTATGGGCTGTTCTCACCTTTGTATTATCGTATACAACAGAATATATTGAGCGGAATAGAAAAATTGATATTCCTGATATCCTGGAAGTTGTAATTGTATTTTTTATTTTTGCCGGAATATTTTTGAGCAACACGTTTAATCTTTACTACAGACTCTGGTGGTGGGATGATCTTCTGCACATGCTCTCGGGTGTTATAATCGGGTTTATCGGATTTATTGTTATATATACAATAAATCACAAATATAGTATGGATATAAGTCCTCTTTTAGTAGCGGTGTTTTCGTTTTCGTTTGCCGTAACTATCGGTGTGTTCTGGGAAATCGGGGAATTTTCTTTGGATGTATTACTTGGAACTGCAAATCAAAAATGGAATTTACCGGATGATTCAGTCCTCATAGGAAAACCATATCAAGGAAGCGGGCTGCGCGACACCATGTCAGATCTCATAGTTGACAGTATAGGCGCTTTTATAACATCGACAGTTACGTATTTCCTGTATAAAAATGATAAAAAGAAAACTCTTGCAGAAATGAAAAAAATTCTTGAACCGGGTACAGCTGAATGTTAAAAGAGCAGACTCAGAATTCGTATGAAAAAAGTGTTAATGCTGTATTAAATTATGTAGAAAAAAACTACAGTTCAAACCTGCAGCTTGAACAGCTTGCCTCTATCGGTAATTTTTCACCGTATCATTTTCACCGCCCGCGTTCAATAACGAAGTGCA
>Ga0116149_1004113_pt1 | contig 14525 bp, 10 predicted proteins | sample AD_UKC057_MetaG_FD_89787 | JGI IMG/M metagenome (GOLD analysis project Ga0116149, IMG submission 89787) | Active sludge microbial communities of municipal wastewater-treating anaerobic digesters from USA - AD_UKC057_MetaG | ecosystem: Engineered > Bioreactor > Anaerobic > Digestate | place: USA... | reverse complement strand
TCAAAACCTCCTCCATTGCCGGGATGTGGAGAGTTATGTCAGCGGTATGATTGAACGCGGGGTGGACGGTCTCAGCCTCGAAGTGTTCCTGCAGCATCTTGCCGAGTCGCTTCAGGCCGTGGAAGCCTGCGGCGCGTATCACGGCGACCTGTCCGGAAAAAACATTTATACCCGGGACGGAGTACGGTTTTTCCTGATTGATCTGGATGCCGTGCAACTGAATGTGCCCCACGATGAGGAGCGCCGTCTGAAGAACCATGTCCAATTGTATGATTCTTTTTGTGATGCCCTTTCTGATGTGCTGCTGGTGCCTTTCCTCGAGTCATTGCTTCCGGAGTCGTGGGAATTGCGTACCTGGATGCCCAGGGTGCGCGTCGAGCAGAAAAAGCGCAGGGAAAGGGTGGAGGCCCACTGGGCCAAGCATGGCTACCCGGAACATATCAACCCGCTGCGCGAATATCGCATGCATTCGTGAAGACCAAGTGCGTAAGGCCATCTTGCTGACAAATATAAGTTTGAAACTACTGGGAGCACCGCCATCCTTGGCGGCTGGCGCGGGCAAGATAGACTATGGTGTTATCCCTGCCGGCAAGGATGCCAGCGTTCGCAGTGGTGTAATAACCGGATAGTTGCGCCAAAGGCGCCTCTTCTTCCGGGCCAAGTCCCGGACGAAGCGTGGGTCCTTTCGGTCGTTTCTGTTGATATGCTTTTCCGGGTTAACCGCCGTTTTTGGGATAAAACGCGTGCAACATCCGCCTTAATCTGTAAGGGACACATCAACACCATGAAAGATTTTTCGCGACTCTGTATCCACACCATGACCACCAAGCCTTGGTCCCTGGAGGAAATCCTTGATGGATATACCCGTGCCGGCGTGCCCGGGATCACCGTGTGGCGTCATCATATCGAGCCCTATGGTGCGGAGAAAGCGGGGAAGATGCTGCGCGATTCGGGGCTTAAGGTCGTCAGTCTCTGCCGGGGCGGGTTTTTCCCCGCCACGGGTGCCGCGGCCCGGGAAGAAGCCCGCACGGAGAACCGGCGCATCATAGATGAGGCGGCCTCCATCGGCGCCCCGCTGGTAGTGCTGGTGTGCGGCGCCCACCCGGAAATCCCTTTGCCGGACGCCCGCCAGCACATCCTCGACGGTATTGCCGCCGTGTTGCCTCACGCCGAGGCGGCCGGGGTAAAATTGTCCATTGAGCCCCTGCATCCCATGTATGCGGGTGACCGCAGTGCGGTCAACACCCTGGAACAAGCCAACAATATGGTGGTCGCCTTGAATTCGCCCTGGGTGGGGGTGACCGTGGACGTCTATCACTGCTGGTGGGACCCGATGCTGAAGTCGGACATACAGCGTGCCGGAAATTCCGTTCTTTCCTTTCATGTCTGCGACTGGCGCACCCCGACACGGGATATTCTGAATGACCGGGGGATGATGGGCGAGGGCTGCATCGATATCCCCGGCATCCGCAAGTGGGTTGAAGCCACGGGGTTCAACGGGTTTGTTGAAGTGGAAATCTTTTCCAACCAGTTCTGGGCGTGGGACCAAAATGCGCTGATGGAAAGGATCAAGGAGGCTTTTTTAACTTCCGTATAAAGCGCGGCCACCACGTTTTCAGAAATTAGTGTGCACGGAAAAGAAGGTGATAACAGGAGTGATGCAGATAAAATATTGTATACTGTAGGCGACCGAATCTGGATACTGGAAATGTTTATTACAAGGTAGAGGCGACATACAAGTCTGATAACTGACACAAACCATTTTTGGAAAGAGAAAACATCATGAATCGAAGAACTTTTTTGAAATCCACCATGGCCGTTGCCCCGATGTTGTTGTCCGCGAAAGTGCTTGGCCAAAACGGTCCTGGCGCCAACGAGACCGTCAATGTTGCCATTGTCGGCCTGGGCGGCCGGTCGCGGGATATTGTGGCCACGGCGCTGGGAATTCCCGGGATGCGGATTGTTGCCGTGTGCGATTGTTTCGGTCCCCGGGTGGATGCGGCGCGCAAAGCCCTGGCCGAGCGGGGGGTGGAGTGCAAAGGTTACCTGGACCTTCGGGAAATGCTGGACAAGGAAAACGTTGACGGGGTCATGGCTGAAACAACGACTCATGCCCGGGCGTGGGTGTCCTGCATGGCCATGGCGGCGGGCAAGGATGTATACATCGAAAAGCCGATGAGCTTTACCATCGCTGAAGGCCGGGAAATGGTGAACTGCGCGCGGCACTATAAACGGGTTACCCAGGTCGGCACCCAGCAGCGGTCCATTCCTCTGAACAACTGGGCAAGCGACCTGGTCAAGAACGGGGCCATCGGAAAAATTACCGCGGTGCATGCCCCCGATTTTGTCGGCGCGATACCGTGGGAGCCGAAGGAAGGCCAGGAAATGCCGGACGGCGGGCGGCCCGACTGGTGGGACGTCTGGACCAACCAGGCTGAACTGAGGCCGTACCATAAGGATCTGCACTATGGCTGGGCCCAGTGGCTGGATTATGACGGCGGCGGCATCAGTTTCGGGGTGACCGGCTGGGGAACCCACAGTTATGACCAGATGCAGCGGGGCCTCGGTACCGATGAGACCGGACCGGTGGAAATCATTCTGGAAGAACCGGTAACACATAGGCCCGCGTGTCCGGATAAAGACCGCAAGCCCGCCGAAGAGGAAACGGGTGCGCCTTACTACGGCATGGTGACTAACACCAGCGGTCCCCGGGCCAAAGTGCGCATGCGCTACGCCCAGGGTACGGAGGTGTTTTTTGACTTGGACGGCAACAACGGGCCCGGCCTCGGATGTATTTATGAAGGGGAAAAAGGACGCATCGAGATCAACCGGGACAAAATTTTGGTGGAACCTCTTGAATTGCTCCAATTGCCGGATAACCCCGGCCATTTGACGGTTCCGGAAACGCAACCGCATATTGAAAACTGGATTGCCTGCATCAAATCGCGTGAAAAATGCACCGCCGACATTGAATATGGACAACGCAGCAGTACCTTATGTTACCTGATTAATATCGTGCGTGCCGTGGGGCGTGTCGGTGAAGCGTTGACATGGGACCCGGTCGCGGAACGGTTCACCAATTGCGATGAGGGTAACGCCATGCTTGCCAAGGTGCGCCGCGCCGGTTACGAACTTCCGCCGCTGGCATAATAACCCCGGTGCTGACATCCCTTCCCTCGCGGCCGCCTGTGCCGGTTCATCGCCGGCAGGGGCGCTGTCCGTGGCCTTGTATGCTATTTTTATCGTTTGGAGCGTTAACGTGTGGGAACCAGAAACTTTTCAGGAGAGCTGTTTCATGCATGTTCATTTAAATCTGTCCTGTGGCCTGTTGTCTCTGGCTTTTTTGGTGGTTGCGGCGGTTCTGTGGTCGGAAGGCGCTGTCGGCATGAATGCGGATGTGGAGTGGCGGGCGTCCTGGATTTGGAAGCATCAGGATTCTTATACCAGCTACAACGATACCATTGAAGCGCTCAAAGAGGTTGAATTGCCACGCGTGGCTTCGGCCACTCTCCGTATCACGGCCGACACACGCTACCGTCTGTATATCAATGAACAGTGGGTCAACGATGGCCCCTCCCGCAGTTGGCCCCAGCGTTACCAATACGACGTGATAGACGTGGGTGGTTACCTGCGTCCGGGCGTCAATTCCATCAGAATCATCGCGAAGTTTTTCGGCATCGGCACCTTCCACCAGATCCCGCAGGAAGCGGGGCTGCTGGCCCAGCTGGAATTTACGGGCAAGGAAGGGGAGTCCATTATCCTGGGCACGGATGAAAGCTGGCAGGTGCGCACCGTGCCCGCCTGGCTTGCCAATACGCCTAAACAATCCGTGCAGATGGGCCCCTTTGAAATCTATGACGCGCGTGAGCCCGAAACCGCTTTTGAGAACGCGCAGGTGCGTTATGCCGCCGAAGCCGGTCCCTGGAAAGCGCTGGAACCCCGCGATTGCGCCTTGCTTACGCGGATTCCCTTTTCATTCAAGGCGGTTACCGCCGCAAACGTGGTGAAGAAGCCCAATGCGACAACCTTTGTTTTTCCGACCAGCAACTGGCTGTACGACGATATTGTGTATTCCAACCATCACGTGGTCACTACGGGCGCCTATGCGACGTTGCTGGAGATGGGAGAACAAGGCGGCGAGGTCGTTGTGGATGCGGATGGACAGACCGCCTATGTTGAGGGACAGCGCGCGGAAGGCAACCGCTTTAAACTGCCGGCCGGCCGCCATCTCCTGTTCACGGTTCTTACGGAATACTGGGGTCACTGGCGCAACGACACGGAAATACGCCTTGTCTCCGATGATGCGGTAACGTTCGTGAATCCTCTGGATGAAACTGCGGACGGCCCATGGTGTTTTATCCCCTTCTCTCCGGAGGTTCTGTACCGCATCGCCGATTATGAGTGGGCGCTGATGCCGAAAGAAAAACAAGTGGAAATCGAACGGCATATTCGAAGAACGCTTGAGGAACAGATGAAAGACGCGCCGATGGCCGAAACCTTCGCCGCGTCTTTTCGCGGCAAGGCGCGCCTGATTGGCCCCCGGGAAAGCACGGAATCGCCCTATTACCTGTTTACCCGGCGGGAGGTAATACAGGGCGCGCCCGCACCGGTGGAGCACCCGGAAACGCTGCTGTCCGGTGGCCAGCCAATCGTTGTATCCCCCGCCGCGCAGGGCGATGTGGAACTTATTTTTGACCTCGGCGAACAGAATATCGGCTACTACGAATTTGAACTGGACGCGGAGGCGGGGCTCGTCGTGGACTTGTTTGGTGTGGAATATATCGCTCCGGACGGCCGGGTCCAATTCACCGACCGGTACAGGAACGGCATGCGCTATATCTGCCGGGAAGGGGAAAACCGGTTCCTCAGCCTGATGCGGCGGTCTCAGCGGTACCTGTTCGTGACCTTGCGCAATCAAACCCGGCCGGTGACCCTGAAGCGCCTGTCGTTGGTTGAATCCACCTATCCGGTGAACCGGCAGGGCGAATTCACCTGCAGCGACGAATCACTTACCCGCATCTGGGATATCTCGGCGCGGACCCTGAAATTGTGCATGGAGGATGTCTTTACGGATTGTCCCTTATATGAGCAGACCCTGTGGGTCGGCGACTCGCGAAACGAGGCGCTCTTCAATTACACCGCCTTCGGCCATGCCGATATCGCGCAGCGCTGCATCCGCCTGGCCGCCCTCTCTTTAGACAACTATCCCCTCGTCCAATGCCAGGTGCCTTCCACATGGGAAACCATTATCCCGGTATGGGGCTTTCTCTGGAATCTCATGTCCTGGGACGTGTATGAATACACGGGAGACAAGGCTTTCCTGGAGTGGGTGTATCCCTATGCGGTTAAAAATCTGCGGAATGCCGAGTCCTTCGCGGACGAACGGGGCCTCTTTAGTGTGCCCTTCTGGAATATGTTTGACTGGTCCGGCATAGATGACGGGCATCGCACGGTAGTGCACAATAACATGTTTGCGATAGGCGCCATCGATTCCGTCCTCAAGATTGCCGATGTCTTGCAGAAAGAGGAAGATCTGGAATGGCTGCGCTCCTATCGGGTCCGGCTGGCCGGCGCGTTGAACCGGCTCTGGCGGGAGGATGCCGGCGCGTATCCCGACAGTGTTCGTGACAGCGGTGAAGTCAGTACGCGCTTATCCATCCATAATGTTTTTCTGCCGTTATTGTTCGATATCGCCCCGGAAGACCGAAAACCCGTGCTGGTGGAGCATCTCCTCAACCCGCCTGAGGGCATGACCCCCATCGGGTCACCTTTCGCGATTTTATACCTCTTTTTGGCGATGGATAAGGTGGGACTCCATGACCAACTTATTGAACGGATACAACAAGCCTACCAGCCCATGCTCGACCTCGGCGCGACCACGGTATGGGAAACGTTCGCGCAAGGGCAGGGGGGCACCGACGGCTTCCCCACGCGAAGCCATACCCATGCCTGGTCCTCCGCGCCCCTGTATTTCCTGAACCGTATCGTGTTGGGTATCCGGCCTGAAGCACCCGGCGGTACCGCCTTTGCCATCAGCCCGCGCTTGTGCGGGTTGACGTGGGCCAAGGGGGCTTCGGCCAGCATCAACGGTCCGGTGCGCGTCTCCTGGACGCGCGACGGGGATTCTTTGAATATAAGCGCGGAAGCGCCTGCGGGCGCACGACTGCGCTTCGAGAAGAACGACAGTCTGGACGGCTTGACGGTGCTGTTTAACGGACAGGCCGTTCTATGAAGTAGAATCGCCCAGTGATACCGCTTTCAGCGTTGTTGAGGAAATAAATGGTTTTCCCGTCCGGTTACCGTTAGTAGTGTAGCCGCATGCAGGCGCTATAAAAAACAAAATGTCAGTTACGTTGTTCACACTTTAGTGTGTTGTGTCGTTTAAGAGTTGTGTGTTAACACGCACACCACAGTATAAACAACATGTGTGAATAGTTTCTTTAAGGGTTGCGAAAAAAAAACGCTTTAGAATTAAACTGAAATGGGATGGTTTTAAGTACTGCAAATGAAACGAATTCGCTATAACGAGATTTTTGTGGCAAGGGTGCTGGAAATCGCCATAGGGCTCTATTTCGTTGCCGGGGCGATCCCCAAGTTTCTGGATATCGACAAGTTTGTCCTGCAAATTGCCGCGTATAAGGTTATCGAAGCGCCGGTACTGTTGGAATGGTCGGCACTATTCACTGTCTTTATGGAAATGTGCCTCGGCATGTTTCTGGTCTTTGGTGTACGCATGAAAGGCCTTACCATTCTGGCACTCCAAGGAGTTATTATTGTATTTTCTGTTTTAATTACCTACGCTTGGAGAGTCCATGGCCTGGAGGATTGCGGGTGCTTTCCCATATTTAAGATGTCTCCACCCGTTTCTCTCATGAAGAATGGTCTCACGCTGGCGGCCAGCTTGTACATCCTGTGGGTGTTCAGTATCAGGGGAAAATGGGCCCGTACCTCCGGGTCGGATGTCGACACATCAACTCAGGCACCATTGGCCGGGAAAAAAGGCAGGTTTGAGCCCTTGCGCATGCTGGTCAAAATCAGTCTGTCAATCGTGGTGGCGGTGGGGTGTATGGCCTATTCCCGGCAGAGCATGGACCGGGAAGCGCTGGAACAGGACGTGGAATCCGAAGGCGGCCTTTTCAGTCAATTTGAATTATTCATGCATGAAGGCTATTTTAACCTTGCCCAGGGTCTTTATCTGGTGGCCGTCATGAGTTCTTCCTGTCCGGAATGCAAAGAAAATGTGCCCGTCCTCAACGACCTCTACCAGGTTCCGGATATACCGCCCATGGTAGCGCTGTGCTATGAGGAAACGCCCGGAGAACTGGACGTTTTCAAGTCCATTACGAATCCCCTGTTCCCGGTCTATTCTCTTGGTGACCGGGCCCTGCTTTACTTTAAGCTTCTGGAAAAAGAGTCGTTCCGATTCGTGCTGGTTCTGGATGGGCATCCTGTGGCTTCATGGGACGGATTTGTTCCCGATTCGGAAGAACTTCAAGAGAACATTGACCGACTCCACACCGCCGGATAAGAGGGAAGAAAGGTCCGGATGGTTGGTTTCGCGCTTGGCTAAACGCTTTTGGACTGTGCGCGTACTGTTCTGATACTATATTTTACCGTATGATGTTAAAAGTATGGGCAGACGTGTGCGACGAAGCGCAAGGACGCTTCTCCGCGATGTTTTTTATACCGTCTTTGGATCGGGAACGCTTTGGATGAGCGTTTCTGTGAGTCTGAGGCGGGTTTCTGTTTTCTGGTTACAAATCGGAAAGGCAAATAGCGCGTGGCGACCATCATTAAAACCATGAACCTGAACAAGATTTATGAAGGATCTTTTCGGGGACAAGATGTGCACGCCCTGAGGGACCTTACTCTGGAGATTCCGGAAGGCGAGATTTTCGGGTATCTCGGTCCCAATGGCTCAGGCAAAACAACAACGATTAAAATGCTGCTCGGGCTTATCTTTCCCACCTCCGGTTCGATAGAGATACTGGGCAGCAAAGCCATCAGCGCTTCCGCGGTAAAACAGAATATCGGGTATCTGCCTGAAGGCGCGTATTATCCGGATTTCCTGCGCGGAGAAGAAATTCTGGCGTACTATGGAAAACTGTACGGCCTGGGCGGCGCGGACCTGAAAAAGCGCATTAATGAATCGCTGGAAATGGTGGGGATGGAACGGGCGCGCAAACGGTTGCTGCGCGGCTATTCGAAGGGAATGCGCCAGCGTATCGGACTGGCGCAGGCGCTTATCAGCGACCCGAAAATCCTCATTCTGGACGAGCCGACCACCGGGTTGGACCCTATCGCACGCAAGGAGATACGTGATATCCTCATCGAGCTGCGCGACCGGGGTAAGACCCTGTTGATCTCCAGCCATGAACTGTTGGAAGTGGAGATGATCAGTAACCGCATCGGCATCCTCTACGACGGCGTATTGCAGACCGTCGGAACCCTGGAAGAACTGCTGGTACAGCGTGATATGGTGCTGGATGTGGACGGCCTTACGGGCGAAGGGATGCCCGATATCGGACATCCGGGGGTAGGGTTGGAAGACCGCATCGGCACACGCGCGAAATTACGCGTGGACGCGTCCCTCTCCACCTATGAAGTCATGGAATTATGTAAATCCAAATCGTTGCGTATTCTCAGTATCGCGCCTCGCCGTGAAACCTTGGAAGAGCTTTTCGTCCGCGTGGTCGGTGCGGCGGAAGCAGCCCGGAGAACGAATTAATGAAAACAGTCGCTTCCTTTTTCAGGGGTCCTTTTTATATCGCCCTGTATACCTACCGCGAAGGCATCCGTAAAAAGGTGCTTATCGGTTTTTTGATTCTCAGCCTGCTGGTCATTTTCGGTTCCAGCTTCATTTCCTCGTTTCTGGACCCCAGCGCGGAAACCGATATGGACCTTAAACTTATCAAGGACATTTGCGTCACGGCCATCTCCATTTTCGGCGTGCTCATCACCATTTATGTTTCCGCGTCCGTGGTGCCTAATGAAATGGAAAACAGGGTCATTTATACGGTGTTGTCCAAACCAGTGCGCCGAATCCAATATCTCATCGGCAAATTCCTGGGCGCGCAATTGATTATCATCGTCAACCTGCTGCTGATGGGGTTCCTGTTTTTCATGGCGCTCTATCTGCGCCAGGGTATCATGCCCACCTTGCTGCTATGGAGTATCCTCCTGACCTACTTTGAATTCCTGATTGTATCCGCGTTCACCTTCGCGATTTCCTGTTTCGCGACCTCCTCCCTGGTGCCCATTATCGGCGGACTCTTTATCTATATCACCGGGAATCTGACGGAGTACCTGAAGGATGTGGAGCATCGTGCGGGACAGACGGGGCAGGCTTTCGATGAGTTTATCGGCCAGGTGGCTTCCACGCTGCACGCGGTGCTTCCCAACCTGCAGAATTTCAGCCTGAAAATGCAGATTATTACCGGACAGCCTAATGACCCGCCGACGGATGTGCTGATTCCCAACCTCATCCTGTACGGGGTGTTGTATGGCCTTGCCGGGTTCGCTTGCGCTTATTTGGCTTTTTGGCGCAAGGAGGTATGATGCCGGATATGTCGAAATCTATTCATCGCTTCTTTGTCCTGGCGTTTATCGTGCTTTGCTTTGTCGCGGGCGCTTTTCTGAACCTGCGGCTGCGGCATTTGCGCGAATCCGAGGCATTTTACCGGTGGATATTGGCCGCCGCCACCAATGAACGCCTTTTTGAAGAAGAAGACACCGAGGACCAGGACAGGGCCCTCTTCAGCCGCTGCGTTGAGACCGCGGAGCAGTCCCCCGATTTGAGGGACGTATCCGCGGCGGCCGACGCGCCGGCCCTGGACGGCGTCAGCCTGTTGGGCCGCATCGCCAGTGACTACAAGGAAGACCCGCGCATCTGGGAGTTTGCGCGCAGCGAGGCAACAGCGGGGCTCCGGGGTGACTTTTTGAACCTGGCCCGCGAGCAGAAATTGCGCTTTGCCCAGGATATTCAATACGCGGAGGCGCAGGCCGGCGGTGTAAACGTGTTTAATCTCTTTTTCGGATTCCGAAAGGTCGCCGCCAATTTTGTCTGGATTGAAGTGGACCGCTATTGGCACCAGGGCAACACCTACCGGATGATTACGCTGATGCGCACCTGCGTTGCGCTCGACCCTCATTTCATAGAGGCCTTCGTCATTGGCGCCTGGCATCTTGCATATAATGTAACGGCACGTATGCTGGACACCCCCTGGCCTGAACGGGAATGGCATCCTACCTACGAAGTATGCCTGGGCGAAAAAGAACGGTTTTATTATTATGCCGTAGACTTTTTGAAAGAGGGCGCCAGAAGGAATCCGAGGGATTACCGCCTGTATTTTGACCTGGGGTTTTCCGTATACAAACAAAAGCTGCAGGATTACGCCAACGCCGTGAAATATTTAAGCGAGGCCGTGCGCCTGCCCCATGAACAATATGTGCCACGTCAGTTGTTTCTGTGTCAGGAACTGAACGGTCAATATGAAGACGCCCTCGCCGGGTGGAAAGACTATGCCACACGGTATCCGGACAGTACCATCTCGATTGATGTGGCACCGCGTTTTATTTTGCGCAACGAAGGGTTGATTCTGGAACGTGACTACGAGCAGTTGCGTGGTCAGGCAGCCCAGGCCGGCGACCCCGCCGAAAAAGCACGACTGGAAGCCCAGGCGCAGGACGTCTGGCAGAAGGCGCGTGCCGTCTGGGAAAAGGTGAATGACCCCTTCGGCGAAGGGCGTAAGGCTCGGATGGACGCCCTTGAACTGCGTGAGGAAGGCCGTTACCTGGAGGCCATCGCGTTCCTCGACCGGGCCCGGTGGGAATCCTCCGATTTATGGCAGGAGTTTTCCGACTTGATTATCAAAATCAAGCAGGAAGCCAAAATACCCCTTACCGTCTCTGAAAAGAAGGCGGTATTGCGGGACAGTGTCGTCGGCGTCTGTGCCGGCATGCCCCCCGAAGAACGTGAGAAACGGCTGCGTGCCGCCGAAGAACTGCAAGCCACGTTTTAAGGCTTGTTTGGCAGTCGCCGGGATTTACGGTTCATGCGGAGTATCGGTGGGACAGAAAAGTATGTCTTCGTCCAGGCGCCAGGGGCCCTTCAAGGTTGTTTTGCGCAGGGATTGTTTTAAACGGGTCAGAAAGGACCTGCGGTTGACGGGACGGGCGCCCATGGAGGCAAGATGGGCCGTCCACATCTGGCAGTCGATGAAATCAAAGCTCCAGCGTTCACACTGGCGCGCCAGCACGGCCAGGGCGATTTTCGAGGCGTCCCGTGCATCCGAGAACATGGACTCCCCGAAGAAAACACCCCCCAGGCTCACTCCGTACAAGCCGCCCAGCAAAGTCTGGCCCCGCATGATCTCAATCGAATGGGCAAGGCCGAGTGTATGGAGCCGCGTATACGCGTCCACCATTTCGGGATGTATCCAAGTGCCGTTCCCCGGGGCCCGTTCCACCTCGGCGCATCTCCGGATTACCGTGGTGAAACAGGTATCGGCAGAGGCGCGCATGCCGCCGGTTTTGATGGTCCGTAACAGCCGCCGCGCAATATGAATGTCTTTGGGGAACAGGAGCATGCGCTCTTCCGGCGACCACCAGAGTATGGGTTCATCTTCCGCATACCAGGGGAAAACGCCGCGCTGATAGGCGGCGATAAGACGTTCCGGGCTTAAGTCGCCGCCCCAGGCGAGCAATCCCTCTTCCGCATGATAAACAGGCGGAAAAAATATGGCTTCGCCAAGTGGATATACGGGCATGCAGTAAACCTCCTTCTATCGTACCAGCGCCAATCCGATTTCGTCATTCAGGTAAAAGCCCTGACGGGTCGGCCGCAGCTCCTCCCTGCTCAGGCGTACAAGGCCGCGGTCCATAAGGGTGGAGATGACGTTGCCAAAGCCCGCCTCCACACCTTCTCCAAACCGCTGCCGGTAATATCGCAAGTCAAGGCCTTTTCGAAGCCGCAAGTGCTGTAGTAAGGTTTCCACTTCCAGGTCGGTTCTGGAAAGGGCGATTTCTTCCGCTTTCCGGCCAGGGTTGGCAAGCCAGACGCCCACGTCTGCCGGGTTCGCAGCGCGTATCGACCCTACCAGTGAGAATGCGCCCGGACCGAACCCGGCATGTTGTTCATTGTGCCAATACAACAGATTGTGGCGGCAGTAGAAGGGCGGCCTGGCGAAATTGGAAATCTCATAGTGGTCGTAATCGGCAAGCGCCACTTCCGCTTCCTGGTAAAGGCCGAGGACCCAATCGTCGTCAGAGCGGTTCTCCGCCTGGTCCCCGATGGGTGTCCCGGGCACCAGGGTCAGTGCATAGGTGGAAATATGCGGCGGCCGCAGGTCTAGTGTCGTTTTCAAGGTTTTTGTCCAGGCTTGCGCCGGAGGTATCCCGTAGATCAGGTCCATGGCCCAGTTCTCAAAGTGTGCGCGTACCAGGTCGATAGCGCGCAACGCGCTGTCCGCGTCATGACGCCTTCCCAGAAAACCCAGGGTCGGGTTGTCGAAACTTTGAATACCGATGCTTACCCGGTTGATGCCGAGGTCTTTCCAGATTTGGACTTTTTCCGGGGTGACGTCATCTGGATTTACCTCAATGCTGATTTCCGGGTTATAAAACCGGAACCGGCGCTGCAAGGCTTCAAACAAAACTTCCAAGTCCCGCCCGGACAGAAGGGATGGTGTGCCGCCCCCAAAGAAAAGGGTTTGGCTCAGGTCAGGCCCTTCGAAACCTGCTATTTCCCGGCATAAGGCGGGGATGAAGGACTCCGGAAGGGGGCCCTGCAGGAGCGTATGAACGAATCCGCAATAAGCGCAAATCCTGCGGCAAAACGGAATATGAATATAAATACCGAAAGGCTGCGCTGTCATCGGTATCGCCTTACCGGTGCCCCGCCCTTTTAAGAGGCCACCAGCAGAAAACGGCACGTCCCACCAAATTATGTTCAGGAACCCACCCCAGGCTCCGACTGTCCTGCGGAATCTCCTCTTCACTGGTAGTGTCGCTGAGTATAAAGCAGTGTCCCGGCGGCACCAGGCTGTGTTCCTTGGTCTTGTTGCGGCCGTAAGGCGCTTCACGCGGCGCAGCAGGGTATTGTTCCGGTGCCGGTTTCGGTAATGACACAGGAGTATCATTTACCAGGAGTGTGCCGTTCGCGAAGGCCACCTGTTCTCCGGCGAGGGCGGCAACACGCCCGACCAGCAGGCTCTTTGTTTTGTTCTCTTTGTCGGTCGCGCTATAGAGGACAAGGTCGCCTCGGCCCGGTTTGCGCCATAGGAAGGGGGTCGATTTTAGGAAAGGTACGCGCGGCCCATAGTGCAGGAAGGAGACCAGCAGATGATCGACTCCCGGGGGCGTGTCGGATGTTTGCGCGGAACAAAGTCGTCCGGCGGTCAGACGAAGCACGCAGCACAGGGCGAGGAGGACAATGAAAACCCGCCAGACGGTTGTCTGGCTGAAACCGGTAAAATCGCGCCATCGAAAAGGCGGCCACCAGATGCAGGAGACACGGCCAACGATATGCTCATTCGGCAGCCATCCGAAATACCGGCCGTCACGGCTGTGGGCGCTGTTGTCTCCCAGGACCAGGTAATGCCCCGGCGGTATCTGGGAGAAGGCTTCCGGTTCCTGCACACCATAGGGCGCGTTCAATGGGGAGGTGTAGTAGAGGTCCTGCGGCATTTCAGGGGGCAAGGTCAAAGGAGTACCGTCCGCGTATATTCGGCCCTCCCTGATTTGAATATGTTCGCCGGGCATGCCGACGATGCGTTTAACCAGGGTCTTATGGATGGCGTCTTCTTCAACGGTTTTAAATACCACCAAATCCCAGCGTTCCGGGTCCCGTCCTTTCCAAATCCGCTTGTTCATAAAGGGATAGCGCAGGCCGTATACGAACTTGTTTACAAATACGCGGTCCCCCTTGCCGAAACCGGGGTCGCCGTGCAGGGTCGTCTCCATGGAACCTGAAGGGATACGGTAGGGTTCCGCAATCGCCCAGCGGATTACCAGGGCCAGAGAGAGCGCCAGCAGGGCGCTGCGCCCCCATTCGATTAGATGAGGTTTATCCATGCCGCTGGTAAGCCAGAGCAGCCCGCCAACGATAAGGACGGCCAGTGATGCGTAACTTTGCCAGGTGAATATTCCGGGATTGGCGCGTCCGCTCAGATAAAACGCGATGAAGCCTATGACTGCCAGGGCGATGCCGGGATAAACGGCCGCTTGCGGAATCACTATCTTTTCCTCTTTTTCTTCAGGCTTGCCTGAACCGGGATTCTTTCTCGTCATAATGGTGTCGTTACTCCGTATCGGTTGGTGCGATTCGTCTCGTACCGCTACAAGGGGGGGGACGCTTAATAGTACCATGATTTCAGGGAGGTATGCCAGAGAAGGAACTGGTCCGGCTATCTGAAAACACTCTTGGAGGGTGTACGGAAAGTCGAGATTGCTTCACGTTGTTCGCAATGACGGCTACATGGATACAATGTCATTGCGAGTGAAGCGCAGCAGTCTCAATGATTTGC
>Ga0116149_1004110_pt1 | contig 14532 bp, 14 predicted proteins | sample AD_UKC057_MetaG_FD_89787 | JGI IMG/M metagenome (GOLD analysis project Ga0116149, IMG submission 89787) | Active sludge microbial communities of municipal wastewater-treating anaerobic digesters from USA - AD_UKC057_MetaG | ecosystem: Engineered > Bioreactor > Anaerobic > Digestate | place: USA... | reverse complement strand
GATAAATATGCACTGGTACAAGGTGCTGATAAAGTGCAGACAGACTATATTAATACCTATTGGAAATGAAACATTGCATTGCAACAAGATTTAAATTTGATGAAGATAATTTTGAGTTAATGGCAAAGTATGTGGAGATTGCAAAAGTCATTCTTATCCCACAATTGCAGAAACAAACCAACAAAAATTTTGACTGGATTGTTATAACAAATCCAAAGCATGATGACTGGATAAAAGAAAACTTAACTGGCTATACATTCACAATCATGCATGATTATGATACAGAATTCGCTAATGCTGGTTACAATATACAAACCAGACATGACATTGATGACTGGATGCATGAAGTATATGTACAATCAATACAGGAAAGTATTGCTTTAAGTAACTATGACAAATGCCTTGTGCATGTGAATCTTATACTGGCACAATACGAAACAAGACAGACTATGTTATATCCTGTTTATCATAGCAGACATACCAGCAGTTTCTTAACCATGTATCAGAAAGAAATCAATCCAGAGTTGCATGTGTATATGGATGAACACACGAAGATGTGGAAGTATGTACCAGATGTCATTGAATTGCCAATAGGCATGTGCATGCAAATTAAACATGATAATAATTTAAGTGGAAAAAAATGAGTGATTTTAATTTACAAAAGTATTGGGAAGACAGATATGTTGGTGGTGGCAATTCTGGTGCTGGCAGTTATGAAATGGAAGCAATGTTAAAAGCAAGTTTCATTAACACATGGATAAGAGATTTAAAGATAAAGACAATACAGGAAATAGGTTGTGGTGATGGCAATAACTTGCTTATGTATGATGTGAGAATGCAGTACACAGGTTATGACATATCGCCAAAGGCAATTGCAATGTGCAGAGAGAAAACCAGAAAGATAAGAAATAGTCTATTCTATTATTTTGGCACAGAGGAAAAGGACATTGATTACGATGCAAAAATGTGTCTGTGTTTAGATGTCTGGTATCACCAAGTCAATGATGAAGACTTTGAAGAATTATGCCAGAAGTTATTTGTTAAAGGCAAATGGAAATTTCTTGTAATATATTCTTATGAAGCAAATCCTTTTGGTGATGAAAAAGTTGGACAACACATAAAGTACAGAGATGTATTGTCAAAGGTTGCTGAATTCCCAAATTGGGAATTGACTTATTGGGTTAGTGGTTATAGTGATAATCATTTGCCAAGCAAGAAGAAGATGTTTTTATTTACAAGAAAAGATGCGTAAAGGTGAAGTCATACACATTATTAAAAATCCAAAAGATGTACTGAACAAACCAAGAAAAAAGGTTAATGTCATTGTCAGTGTATATGATGGTGCAGACTTCCTTGAAGAATGTTTAGATAGCATACAGGCACAAATCTTTAAGCCAGATAAGATAATACTTGGCATTGATGGTTGCAAGAAATCATTAAAGAAGATTGATGAGATAAGACAGAAGTACGACAACCTGTATGTTTATGCAACCAAAAAGAATGGTGGTGTTTATAGAATGTTTAATGCATTATCTGAATTAGTACCAGACAATCAATATATACAATTCTTTGGTGCTGATGACAGAATGTTTCCAGACATGTTAAAGGAAATGCAGAAGAATGACAGATATGCTATATCAAAACATGTTGGTGTATTATTCATTAAAGCAGAAGACTTTCGTAAAGTTGGTGGTTACAGGGATTGGAGATGTGCTGCTGATGCAGATATGATACTGAGATTAAGAAGATACTTCCAATACAATGAAGTTGTTATGCCAATACTGTTTCACAGGCGTGTACATGATAAACAACTGACAGCAATATATCCAGAAAAGGAGGGATTAAGACAAGAGTATTTTGAGATAACGATGGAAAACTATAAGTCATTAACACCAGACATTTATATTAAACCAGTTAAAACAAAATTATATGAATATAGTGGTTAATCAAAAACTTCAACATGGTTATTATATCGTGCAGAAAGTACAGGTAAATGGCACAGCAGCAGAATATACATTGGTGAAAATGTCACTGACTGTTAATGGTGATGTAAAAGATTTTAACGAATTTTTCTCAAGCAAATTTAAGTCTAAAGTAATGAGTTACTATTTGTTACACTTAAAGGATGATAAAACAATTGTCAAAAACTTCAGTGAGTTAATCAAAGATTTAACGATTGAAGAATTGGAAAGATTGTTGCCAAGTTATTATCAGCCAGAAATAATGGAAAGAATTGAAGAATTAAAAAGGAATGCAGTTACCAAAGTTAAACGAAGCACAAAAGGCACAACTAAGAAAAGAGGTAGAAGCAGAAATATACAGGCGTAGTTTTTATGAATTCTTTGTTGCTTCAAGTAAGATACTATACCCAAATGTAGAATGGCAATACCCACCATTCTATAAGTATATCTGTGACTTGCTTCAAGAGGCAGTTGAAAGAAACATTGCTGGTGAAGAAAAGAAGCATGACTTTATTTTCAATCTTCCTTTTCGTGCTGGTAAGTCAATCTTATTAAGCCAGATATTTCCAGTCTGGTGTTGGATTAAAAATCCAGCAATGGCAATCATGCAAGTAAGCCACAGTGAAACATTAGCAATTAAGCATTCACATGCCAGCAAAATGCTTATTGAATCTGAGTGGTTTTTAAAGCGTTTTCCAGCACTTTCATTAAGAGTGGACACACATGCCAAGGCAAACTATATGAATCAGTCTGGTGGCAAAAGAATTAGTTTCGGTATTAATTCTGGTATCATTGGTGAAGGTGCAAACATTCAAATCATTGATGATATAAATAATCCACAGGATTCACAGACAGTCACACAAGGTATTAATGAAGTATATACTGATACACTTTATTCCAGATTAAATAATCCTGCAATAGATTTACGCATAATTTTGCAGCAAAGAATTTCGCAAATTGATATATGTCAATACCTGCTTGATACAAATCCACAGAAATACTTTCATGTATGCTTACCAGTTAAGGTAGCAAACAATATAAATCCACCGGAAGCAATTGAGTTTTATAAGAATGGTTTGTTATGGAAGGAAAGATTTTCAGAGAAAGTAATACTTGACTTTCAAAGTACATTGGGCAGTCGTGCATTCGCTGGACAATTAATGCAGAAACCAGTATCAGAACAAGGTAACATTATTAAACGCAAATGGATTAAAAGTATTACTTTAGATGAATGGGATAAACTAACTGAGAAACAAGAAGTTATTTGGAATCTTTATGTGGATACTGCATATACAAAGAAGTCAAATGAGAATGATGCAAGTGCAGCAGTCCTTGCCTGTGAGTTTCAGAATAATGTATATGTTAAAAAAGCGTGGAAGTGGTGGTTGGAATTTCCTGAATTGATAAAGGAACTTAAAACAGTTAAGCAGCAATATAATGTAAGGATGATTTACATTGAAAGCAAGGCTTCCGGTTTATCAGTTAAGCAGCAGTTGCAAAGGGATGGTTTTGATGTTGCTGATTTAACACCAAAGGATAAGGATAAGATTACACGTGCAAATGCAATTGCACCAAAGGTTGAAGGTGGACATTTATGGTTTATATTTGACACATGGAATGAAATGGTTATGCAGGAAATAACTTCATTCCCGTTTGGACATGATGACATTATGGACTGTGTTGTTTATAGTATTGATAACCTTTTAAATAAAAGTACATTTAATTATGGTATGACATGAGAAGTATAGAATTGAATAACAAGAAATACATTATTCCTGAGAAGTGGAGTGAAGTTACATTGAGAATGCAAATGAAAGTCAGTGCAGATACTGAAAAAATAAGCATTGAAGAATTAAAGAAGTATGCCATACTGTCAGGATATGCAGGAATACCTGTTGAAGAATTGAAACATGCAAACATCAGCAACCTGAATGAAATGTTTAAAGCATTGAAATTTCTTAATACTGAAATAACAACTGAACCGATTATTGAATTTGACTTTAATGGCAAGCATTATTACTGTGGACAGAATCTTGTTGACATGGAATTCCAAGATTTTATTTCGATTGAAAACCTATTGACTGAATACAGTGGACATACTTATGATGCACTTCCAACAATCTTGGCAATAATGTGCAAACAGAAGAAAGCAAACGGTGTACTGGAAAGTATTGATGATTATAATGTACAGGAAAGGGCAAAGGAGTTTATGGATTTGCCAATAACAATAGCACAATCATTGTCGCTTTTTTTTTCAACCAGCGAAATTATGTTTTCAAACTCTATCCGGTTGTTTTCGAATCCAGAAAGTCTAAAGGAGATAATGGAGAAGCAGATAGAAGAAGCAATGAATACTCTCAAACAGTTGGGTGGCAAGGGGTTGCTTACTCGCTGGCTGGCTGGAATCTTGCGTTGGTATCTCAAATATATAAGACGACAACTTCGCAAGCATTACACTTCTATTCAGTAAAGATTTTGCATGACGAATTGACTTATGATTTGGAAGAAATTGCATACAGGAAAATGAAAGAAGAAGCAGGTAGGAAGGGAAGAAAATAAATTATTTGGAAATGTAAAAAAAAGTATTTATATTTGTATTGAATTATTCTTCATTTTACAGTTTTGTAACGGCTGGTGGGTTTTTTTCAATAATGCCATTTTGTTTCACCCACCAGCCTTTTTCTTTTATAAACTCTGTACGATTTTTATGTTTGTACAGCCAGCCAATTCAAGTGCTTCAATCGTTTCGTCAACCGTACCAGTCCATAATCTGCTTTTCTTTCCATTCATTTCAGGAATTTTGAAAGTAATCTCATACATAATGTGACTGCTTTTTCTGATAATTTCTTTAATTCGTTTCGTTTTCATTGTCTTAATTTTAATTGGTTTATACTACTTATACGAAAATCGGAAGCAAATGTTGCATTTTTTACGATAATTGTTTATATATAAAAGATTATATTATGACATTAGAGAATCTTAAAGATTATTGGCAGAATGTATGTTTACTTCATAAAGATGTGAAGCAGTTTAATGTAGGTAATAACTACGATACAGCCAATAACACAGATGACAAGTATCCGTTATGCTTTTATGAATTGCCTTATTCCATTGACATGAACATGGATAAGCCTATTGATACAATCCAGTTTGCATTCAGTGTATTCCTTTATACAAAGCAGGATGACATATTGGATTCACATTCAGCAATCAGTCTGGCTAAAGCAATCGGTGATGCAATCTTAATGAAGATAGGTAAAGATGCTGATTCAGGGTTTACGCTTAACAGTGCAAACTGTGTTTCAGTCAGGGAATACAGTGATGATTATGTTGCAGGTGTAAGGTATGACATTGCAATAACAATGAAAAGGGATTTATGCGATAAGAATATAGAGGATTATTTCAATGAGGTTGCAGAATAATGGCAGAAACAAATTACATAGCAGCGATTAAAGGTTTACTTGAAGAATTAAGACAGATAACAATTCAGGCAATGGCAAGTGCTGGTGTGCCTGAATCGTCTGATTTAAGCAAGTCTGTAAAGTATTATGTCACCAAAGACGGTATAAAAATGATGGTGGCTGAATACTATCCTTATGTGTCAGAGGGCAGGAAAGGAACAACCAGACGTGCAGGATTAAGGAAAGTACCTATTGATGCTTTGATACAATGGATAAAGAAGAATAACATTATTGGAAGAAGCAGAAAGTCAGGCAGGTTTATAACAACAAACTCACTGGCTTTTGCAATACAGACTTCAATATATAAACGTGGTATAAACAGCAAGCGTCCTGTAAAGGGTAAGAAGTTTGCACAGACAGTTGCAGACAACGTTGCAGATTATACAGCAAATGAATTAGCAAATTATTTGGCAATGATGGTTGCAGATGACTTGGTACAAGCATTCGAACCAGTTGCAGTTTAAAATAAAATACTATGGCTACACAAACAGCAAAATACTTTTATTGTAGTGGTTACACAAAAGACTTTGTAATAGTAACTATGACAATACCATCATGTCCTACAACTGGTACATTCTATGATGATACTTATTGTAATTATAGAACATACAGAAAGACAATCACATTTCAATTATCAAAAGCAATTCCAGTACCTCTTGTTATAAGATACAGAATTAATTGGATACAGGAAACAGATTATGATGAATACACTAAACAGCGTGGAAGCCTTATTTATACATACACAATGCCAGCAGGACAGACATATGTTTCATTAACATATGGTGATGGATATACACCGCCATTCTGCAAAGAAGAAAGATGGTGTACGAGTGGTAGTGGCGATGGTATAATAACACCAGCAGTTGCTTATTAATAATTTAATTTAAAAAATATATATTATGCCAGTATATGAACAAGTAGTTGGTGGAACACAATTCACAGTAACAGTTTACAGTGGTGAAACATTATTAGTTGGTTTATTTCCAGTAGAAGGTTGTGGTGTACCACCACCGGATTGTAATTTGACTGTGACAGGAAGCAGCCATACAGATGTATCAATTCGTGGTGCTGCTGATGGTACAATAACAGTAAGCACAACTGGTGCAAGTGGTAATACTACGTGGTATCTTAATGGTGCTTATTATGTTAGTGGTGCAAGTGAATCAATAACATTTACAGGACTAACAGCAGGAATATATGATATACTTGTAACTGATGAATTAGATTGCATTGCAACTGTTGAAGATATAACAATTTTAGATGGCGAATTTCGAACAGGTGATTTCACTGTGAGTTATCCGAGTGGACTGACAGCAGTAGAAAATCCTATTATTATTGGAGTATCAACAGCAGTTAATAATCCTTCACCAAACGCATGTGTTACAACTATAACAGTGACTGGTGCAACCATTGCTGATAATACTTCAATAACATTTACTCTTACCAGTCCATTCTCATACACACAAACATTTTATGCTAAAGCATATCCATATAAGCCAAATTATTTCTTGGCTTCAACTTTGAATAACCAGTATGGTACACCAGTAGGTACAAACACAAATACTGAAATTGCAACTTCACTTGCTGAAGCATTGCAGAAAGATTCAGTGATACCTAAAGTGTATTACATAAATAATTCAGGTGCAGTTGTAACATTGTGGGCAAAAGAAACAGGAAGTAGATTTAATTTAACAGCAAGCAATGTTGTTTCAAGTGCGACAGGATTAACAGTTACAAACACTGTGGCTGGTACTGATTATTGTGATGGACAGTTAAGCGATAACTATTCGATTAGTTGTGAAGTGTTAGTTAATACTGATACGACAAATCAGTATCCTGAAACTGGTGAAGTAAGTGATTATAACAGGGTAGCAGAATTAATACTTCCATTTAATCCAAGCAATGTACATAGGTTTGACATATCTTCAATCCTGAAAACAACTGTTAGTACACCCATGCCTGATATAACATTAACTGGAAGCACATATTTGCCAACAGTTATGCAGCCTTGGAAATGCAAATTATCAGAATTATATCCTTTAATTGCCAATACAAACACAATTAAGAAGCGTTATAAGACTGAAACAAATGTGCGTTGGAGTATTAATTCATCGTTGAATAGGTATTCAACAAACAACATGCAAGCATATTTAGGGCAAGCAGCAACTAATCTTAATGCTGATTTTACTTTTGATTTGTCTTGGAGTACAACAGGTACTGTAACATTTACAAATTATCTTTTTGATGTAAGTAATACTGGCACGACTGACATACAATTCTCATTATGGGATTTTAATTTAACTGGTGCAACATATGGCTGGCAATCTGGTACAACATTCACTGGTGTATCTGCAAATTATTATTATGGTTATGTGTCTGGTATAACTTCTGGAATAACGGTTGTGTACAGCAAATGGTTTTATATTAATCCATTAAGTAATAGTTATGAAACAATTAATAAACCGGACATAGTTAATAATGTTAAGTTTCTCACAAACTCACCTGCAATTAAACAGATACAAAGAAACTCGAATGAATTCTTGTATTTTATCTTGCCAAAGAATTATGGCAAGGATTTGAAGATGAAAGGTGATTTATATTTTTATGATGGTACGAGTGCAACAGGACAGACATTCTTTACTATCAGTACAGGCACTACAAATGCTGGTGGCTGTATGGTTATGAATTTGAGTTATGATAAACTTGGACTTGCAGCATATGAGGTTACAGGCACAACAAACAGGAAGATTAAGCGTGCTGAATTAGCAGTTTATCAGAGTGATGCAATCAATGGTGATTTTGCATATACTGAAGTTAAGAAGTACAGGTTTGAGATTGATGAAATGCCAAGAAAATGGGGTATCTTATTCCAGAATGCTTTGGGTGTATATGATGCATTTGACTTTGTTGGTGTGGTTGAAGAAACAATCAGCAGGAGTACTGATACATATACAGTGCCATTGACATTTGGTACACAGGGTAACTTGGTTGACGGTTTTAAATCAACTGCAACATACAACACAAGGATAACGAAAAAGGTTATTGCCAATACAGGTTGGATTGATGAGGAACATTTTGACTGGCTTATGGAACTCATGAACAGTAATAACATATATTCAACCAGTACGACAAACCAGAACTATCTTAATTTGATTGAATACAGTTATAAGAAGTCTTCATTGGATGACTTATTTGACATTGAAGTTACATTCCAGTGGACAATTTTTGAAAACAACATTACGATATAATGATAAGTAACATTAAAATAGTAGTAAAGCAAACTGGACAGCAGATTGACTATGTTAATGCTGAAGACATTTCTATTAAAATGAATAGGGTGGCTGATGACTTAACAAAACCGGATTCAAGATTTGGCGAATATAGTTATACATTCTCTGTACCTAAAACCAGAAACAATGTTTCAATCTTTGGTTATGCTGGTGTGGCACATGTTAAAAACATCTTCCAGATTAATCCCATTGATGTTGAAGTATTCAATAATGACTTGCTTATCTTAACAGGACAATTGGAATTGCAGGAAATAACTGAGGATAAATTTAAATGCGTATTTTATTCCAAACTCACACAATTATCAGATGATTTAAAGGATAAGAATTTGCAGGAATTAACTGTTTGTCCACAGATTGCATGGAACTATGAAACAACAATCAGAGGACATATTAATTCTGGCAGCACAGCATACAGGGAATTTGAGTTTCCATTTATATTTTATAACACATTCTATGCACCAACAAGCACATTTACTGGCTTAACTGATACAATTGTTGATGCAAACGGTACAACTAATCATGCTTTTGACAGGGAAAGAGATTGGCAAAACTGGTATTATTATGTCAATCATTCTTCATTGGGCGAAAACAATACATGGTATCAATGGTTTCCATTAAGCTGGCGATTGAAAGCTATTATGGAATATATGTTGCAGGAAGTTGGCTGGACAATGGGTGGCAGTTTTTGGGAAGATAATAACATACAACAAATCATTGTGCCTTATGTTGGTGATTCACCTTGGGATTCTGCAATATATTGCAGCAATGGTGTGGCAATAACTGGTACAAGTTGTGGTGCAGGTACATTGACATTGAATACAGCCAGATTCATGCCAGACATGGATTGTCTGGACTTCATGGAAAACGTGGTTAAGTTATTTAACCTGTATTTGCAAATTGATGTTAAAAACAAGATAGTGGTTTTCGAACCTTATGATGTTATGTTTGGACATAAAATAAATCCATATAACATCAACAATAAAGTTATCGGTGAACCAGTCATGAGTAGAGTTGATGAATACAATCCAAGTTTACATTTTGCTGATGTGCAGAATAAAAGAATACTTGGTGACAACAGATATATTGCATCATCCGGTACAAGTGCGTACTCAGTTAAGTACTTAATTACACAGAACAATGATGTATTTGATGACATATTTAATTACAGAGGTAGAACAACAGGTGATTTAAAGGTTGATTTTGGCGCACCTGTGGTAAAGCGAATGCGTATTCGCAATGAATATAATTATTCAGATGTAAATAAAAGTGCTGGTGATTCAGTATTTTTTATTCCTTTTATAAGTAAACAACTTCCAGAAGATAATGGTGGGAAAGCGTTCAATAAAAAGGATACTGATACAACGGCAATGAATAATGAAAGCAGCGTACAGTATGCTGGAAAGCCAGTACTTTTATATTACTATGGTATAAGTGCAAGCGATATACAACAGAAAACTGCTGGCATTGGCGCACAGAAAGATTATTTTTACATTAATCTTGCTTCAACAAACCAGAAAATACCATTCACAAGTCCTTTTGCTTTAACCAGTTACAGGCAAGTAATTAATGAAACACTTCAGGCAGCAGGTGCTAATCCAACAGGAAGCACGAATGATTATGTAACAATGCTTGCAAGTTATATGCAAAGCATTTATTTAATGATGGCAATGTCAACAGGACTTACAAGTAATGTAACTGATATGTCATTGATACTATCAGATAATAATGATTTCGGTGATACAATTTATACAAGGTATCACAAGAATAAGTATAGAAGATATGAGAATTCAGACATATTGGAAATGAAAATTATTTGCACTGATGTGGACTGGAATGCATTGCAGATAAACACACCAGTATTTTATGATAATGAAATATACAGCATTCTGGAATTAAAGAATTATGATGTGGTTAAACAGACTGCATCACTTAAATTAATTAAACAGTATTACAGTTAATTATGGCAGCAACAACACAGAGAGTTGTAGAACTCCAAATAAAACTCCAAGGGGCGAATAGCATCAAAGAGTTAGAAGAAGTAACCACTGAGATTAATCAGGAGTTAAAAGGTATTTCAACTTCCAGCGAATCATTCACCAAAATGCAGAATCTTGCAAAAAAAGCAAATTCGCAATTAAAAGAAGTTGGTGAAAGTGTTGCTGGTATTACTTCAACTGAAAAAGCGGAAGCAATCAACAAAATGGGACAGGGTTTGGTTGGTGCTTTTCAGGCAGCAGCAGGTGCTTCATTAGTATTTGGCGAAAAGTCTTCAGAAGAATTACAAAAAGTTATTGCAAAGGTTGGTGGTTTGTTTGCAGTCACTGATGGTTTGAAGAAAGTAACAGAAGCATTTTCTGCAAAAAACATTGCAGGACTTAAAGCAACAGTAAAGGGTTTTCAGGAATCAACTATTGCTGCAAAACTTTTTGGGAGTGGAGTTTCTAAAGCATTAATTGCTACTGGTTTGGGTGCTTTAGTAGTATTGCTTGGTGTTATTATTGCCAATTTTGATAAGATTAAAGCAGCAGCAAGTAAAGCATTTGATTCATTAAAGGATAAAGTACCTTTGATTGGCAAAATTTCTGACTTAGTTGAAGGATTAAAGGAAAAGTTTGGTAGTTTAGGTAACTTCGTTAAGGGTGTTGGCGCAGCAATTGAGAAACTATTTCAGTTTAAATTCTCTGAAATAGGTGATGCGTTTAATGCAGCAGTAGAGGAAGGTAAGAAACTTGATGCTGTTACAAACCAGTATAAGGAAACTATAACTGATACCAACAAACAGCATGAGAATACCATTAAACTTTTACAGGCACAAGGTGGTAAGGAACAGGAAATTCTAAATTTAGAAAAGGAAAGAAATAAAGAGATTATTGACATATTAACCAAGAAAGAAAAACTTGGTGATTTAAGTGAAAAGGAAAAGGAAGCACTGGAAGAAGCAAAATTCCAATTGCAGTTACTTAACATTGAACAAGCCAAGTTAAATAAAAAGCGTCAGGAAGAAAGAGATAAGGCTGAAAAGGAAAGACAGGAAAAGGCAGCACAGGATGCAAAGGATGCAATTGCAGCAGCAGAGAAAGCAGCAGCAGATGCAAAGAAAAAAGCAGCAGCAGAAGAAGCAGCAAAGGCAGCAGAGAAGGCATTGTACTTCCAGAAACTTGATAATGATTTAAAAGCAGAGAATCTTGAAATACAGAAGTGGATTGATAACACAACTGAAAGCGAATTCACCAAAAAGGAACGAATACAACAGTTGGAAAATGAAAGAAAAACTGCACAAACTAAACTCAATTACCTTGCAGCAGAATATGCTAAGTTAACTGATACGGAAAAACAGCAGCAAGCAGGTGTGGATATGTATGCTGAAATGCTTGGTTATGCTGAAGAAATTCAGGATGCAACGGCAGGAATAAAGAAAGAACAGGATGGACTAACCAAAGCAACTGAAGAGACAACTGATGCAGAAAAGGAATGGCAAAAAATTCTTAAAGAAATTGCATTCTGGATGGGACAGGCAAATGATTTGGCTATGGCTGCATTTGATTTGGCAATCATGAATGCTGAAAGACAGGCAGAATTGGAACAGGAACAACTTGACGAAAAGTTTGAAAGGGATAAAGAGGACTTGGAAAAGCGTCAGGAAATGGAACAGGAAGCAGCAGATAAAAAGATTGACTTAGCCAAAGAAACACAGGAAGAAATTAATGATGCAATTAATGATTTAAATGAAGAATTAAATGATGCTGAAGGTGCAAGGTATGAAGAAATACAGGCACAAATTGAAGCACAGAAACAGGCACAAATTGATGCTGAAGCAGCAGCAGCACAGGCAGCAGCAGATAAAGAGAAATTAATTGCACAACAGAAACTTGAAGCAAAAGCACTTGATGATAAACTTGCAGCAGATAAGGCAGCAACAGAAAAGAAAGCACGTAAGTTACAGAAACAACAGGCAGTCGTTTCAACTATAATGAATACAGCTATGGCAGTTATGAATGCAATTGCAACAGGACAACCAATTTGGGTTGGTATTGCGCTTGCAGCAGTAGCAGCAGCCACAGGTGCAATTCAATTAGCACAGATTAAAAAGCAGCCAGAGTATGCTGAAGGTGGTTACACTGGTGACGGTGCAAAAAATCAGCCAGCAGGTATTGTACATGCAGGTGAATATGTTGTACCACAAAGAGTATTGCGTAATCCTATGGCACAGGCAATGGTTGAATCATTGGAAGGAATGAGATTAAAGGGTTATGCTGAAGGTGGCACAGTAACTGCAAGTACACCAGCAATACCAGATACAAGCAACATGATTGACTATGCAAGATTTGGTAATGAAGTTGCACGTGCATTGAAGGAAAATCCAATGTTTGTTTCTTGGACTGAATGGAAGGAAATGGACAACAAGGTAAGATTCTTACAGTCAAGAGCAGGAATTGGGAAATAACTAAAAATAATTGTTAATATAAATATAATAATAACTATGCGCATATTCGAATTTTTAATTAATCCAGAAGATGAATCAATGGGTATGAAGGCAATCAGTTTGGTAGATAAGCCAGCGATTGAATCAGAATTCATTGCATTCAACAAACAGGATAAGCCAAAATTCGTCAAATTTCAGGACGAAAAGAAATACATTGTGGCAGGTTTAGCATTGATACCAGACAAACTTATTTACAGGGTTGATGAAACCACTGAAGAAGAATACTTAGGATACTTTTCAGCAGAAACTATTGAATTAATTGCTGATAAATTCATGAAAGAAAGTACAAGTGGTACACTTAAAGATGTCAATTTACAGCATAATCCAGACAGTCCGGTACAGGCACACCTTGTAGAATCATTTATATTGCGTACACCAGAGATGGTTGCAGCAGTAAAAGCAATGGGTATTGAAGAAGCAGTGCTTGGTGCATGGTTTGTTTCATACAAATTTGACAGCAAAGAAGACTATGAGAAAGCAGTTAATGGTGAATTCACTGGTTTTTCGATTGAGATTTTGCTTCAGAGAGAATTAAAATTACATAAAAATAAAAATAATAATGTCATGACAAAAGTTAAAGATTTTATAACAAAATTCAAAACACTTCTTGGAGAAATGGAAAACAATTTGGAAGATGTTGAAGTACCTGAAAGTGGTAAATCATTACGCATCGGAGAAATTGGACAACCAGTTTTGTGGGTAAGTGTTGATGAAGCTGGTGCTGAAGTATTAGAACCAGCATTGGCAGGTGAATATATTCTTGCCGACAAAAGGATTGTTGTTGTTGATGAACAAGGTAATTTGCTTGAAATTAAGGAAGCAGGTACTGAACCAGCACCAATACCGGAAGAAGAAATGAAAGAAGAAAAACCTGTGGAAGAAATTAAACAGGAAGAAACACCTGAAGCAACTGGTACGACTGAACAACCTATGGTTGATGTGTCAGCAAAAACTCTTGGTGAGATTGTTGATGTTTCAAAAGATGGTGAGTATGAAATTAAAGTTACTGTTGCAGGTGGACAAATAACAGCAGCAACTGTTGAAGCAGCACAGGATTTAATTGGCGAACAATTATCTGCAAAAGAAACTGAGATTACTGCATTAAAAGCAGAGATTGAAGATTTGAAAGCACAACTTGCAAAACCAGTTGCAAAACCATTATTCGCTGAATACAGTGAGTACAAACCAAAAGAAGATGTTACAAAATTGAACAATCTTCAGCGTACATTAAAGAGGTTAAACCTTGATAAATAAGGAAAAATAAATTAAAAGATGTTTATAGTAATATAGACTAAAAAATTACATTAAAATTAAAATACATTAATTATGGCAACTAT
>Ga0116149_1004102_pt1 | contig 14555 bp, 7 predicted proteins | sample AD_UKC057_MetaG_FD_89787 | JGI IMG/M metagenome (GOLD analysis project Ga0116149, IMG submission 89787) | Active sludge microbial communities of municipal wastewater-treating anaerobic digesters from USA - AD_UKC057_MetaG | ecosystem: Engineered > Bioreactor > Anaerobic > Digestate | place: USA... | reverse complement strand
TAAGGCTATCGTACTTGTGTGGGATGAGTTTTCAGCGTACTTTAAAAAGAACCGCACTTCGCTTGATGAATTCCAGAAACTCGCTGAACTCTCCAATATCAAGCCGTTTTATCTTATGATTGTTACTCATATGTCGGGATCAATTTTCAGTGAAACCGACCAGACGGGCAAAATCGTTCGTGACCGTTTTATCCGCAAAGAGATTGAACTGCCTGATTCCATTGCGTTTGAGTTAATCAGACACGCCCTCAAGGTTAAAGATAACCAGAGGGACATCTGGGATACGCTTGCCGACGACCTTAACAGTCGTATGCCCTTCGCTCGTGAAGCCGTGCGGAAAGTTGTTTGGAAAGATTCTAGTGCGGGCGATGATGTTCTTAAAGGAATGCTGCCGCTCCATCCGCTTGCAGCTTTGTTGCTGAAAAACATATCGAGTGCATTTGCGTCGAACCAGCGCAGTATGTTCAACTTCATCAAGAACGCTGAAACTGAGAATCTTCAAGCGTTCCAATGGTTCATTGACACCCACAGCCCAGACAACGGTGATATTCTGAGTATCGATTTTCTGTGGAACTTCTTCTACGAGAAAGGCACGGACGAGTACGGCACTGGCGCGGGTAGAAGCAACCTTGATTCCATTATCCGTACCATCCTTGACACCTATCCCAAAAATGAAAGTCGCCTGAACAGCGAACAGAAACGGATACTGAAAACCGTTCTGATGATGCAAGCTATTAGTCAGAAACTTGGCGACAGCGTGGAGTTGTTCCTGCCAACCGAGCAGAATATCAACTATGCTTTTGAAGGTACTGACTTAGAGCAGAACCGCGCCGTGAACATTATAAAAAACCAACTAGTAAAAGATGGTATTCTATACGCCAAGCCTATGGGGAACGGAAAAGTTCAATACGCCGCTGCTGCTGTTTCCGGCGACCAGGCGCAGATTGATAATATCAAAAAGCGCATCGTGAACGAAACCAAAACGGCGTCATTGGTATCCGGCGGCGACCTCGCATCTGCGCTTTCACTGACGGCGGCACTTTGTTTCCGCTATGATGTGACGCCTGTTACAATTGAGAACTTTACTGCAACTATAAACAAAATCACCAACGAGCCAACGACCTATAAACTTCGTGCGGTTTTGTCATTTGCGCGTAATGATGAGGAGCAGAACAAAATCCGCGAACTCATCAAGGGCGCGATAAAAGATGATCGTTATCAAGACCTTATTTTTATCGATGCTTCCTCAACTGTTTTAGGCGGTGAACGTTTCGAGCAATGGGTCGAATGTGCCGCCAACGAGGAATACTGGAGACCAAAGGACGGCAAACTCGCTGACGAAATGTCCCGCAAAGCAAAAAGCATCCTTGAAGATTGGAAGATGGATATTGCTAACGGCTCTTTTACTGTTTACTCGGCTTTTGCCAAAACGGGCGAGCCGTATGGAAGCTCGTCCTCCGCACTCACCGCGCTATCAAATACTGTGATTCGGAAGTACCCGCTGTCGTTTGATAACGCAAAAGTTAGTGACAACTTCTTTCTTGTGTCTGGTCTGCCTTCTGGTGCGAAGTATGGCATCACACAAACTTGCGGTGGCGTGTTCCAGCAAGCCCCGGTCATTCGTATGATGCAGGGTGCTTGGCAGGTTGCTAACTATTGGGAAGTGGCACCGACATTGCCACTTTCAAAATTGAAGCTGAAAGTTGATGAATTGATAAAATCCGCTTTTGAGAGCGAGGAACGTCGCATTGCGATTGGAGATATCTTCGATGCTTTGATGGACCAGGGATTTATGCCGTGCAACCTATACGCTTTCCTAACAGGCTTCCTGCTTAAGGAATATTCTGCCGATACATATCGTTACAGCGATGGTGAAACTGGCGACAAAATGAGTATTGATAAACTGGCTGAAATAATCGGCGAATACATCAAACACAAGAACACACCAATCGCCCGCTATAAGGAAAAGTTCATAGCGGTTATGAGCAAAGAGCAGATAGCTTTTGCGGACTTCGCAAAGGTTGTCTTTGGTATTCCTGACAATATTTCTGTTGAGCAAACCGCTGTCCGCATCCGTTCCAAATTGAAGGACTTGGAGTATCCGATTTGGTGCTTCAAGAAAATAGATGATAACGGGCTTGATGAGTTTATTGATAAACTGGCCGCCATTGCTAACTCGAACAACGGTGGAGACAGCGTAGCAAAAAACGCCGCTGCTATTGGACGTATGTTGTTGCAGACACCCACGGCGGTAAGAAACCTTGCTGCACTTCTCACGAAAGAGAACGCAGAAAAGGCTATTAGTGAGTTCCTGACTGTTTTTGAAAACGGAGACATTCTCAGGTTAGCCAAGGAAATTAACGTTCAAGATGTGCTTCTTGATGTAAGACGTCAAGTTGGGTCTGGCGAAGCGTTGTGGCTGTGGGATCAAGAAACGGGAGAGGATGAACTCCGAAAACTGCTTGTCGAGTATAAAATTGTTGCCGCAAGCAATAGCATCAACACAAAGGCATCATCTTTTAAAGCTTGTATTGCGGAATGGCATGAGAAAGTTAAGACGATAAGAATTCCTTGTTCGGCATTAATTACGGAGATTCCTGAGTTAAAAGTATTCCTGGGATGCCTCCGTGACATTGTTACCACAGACGAATTACCGTATGACAAAAGAGCCATTTTCCTTGCTGAACTCGAAAGCAGCAGGAGTACTTTTGTGAACTTCTTTTCAACAAAAACGGTTGTTTTCAAAAACATCTACTCGTTCTATTTAACCGGCTTCAGTGAAAACGAAGTGAATAAACTGTATTCCAAACTGCTGATGACTTCGTTCACCTCGGACAAGTCTGACTTTGAAAAGATTGTTGCTGCGGAAGCAGAGAAAATTAGAGGAGAGCAGGAAAAGTATAAGCTACACCAGTTGTGGGAGGAAAAGACGTCTTCCAAGACACCAAGGGATTGGTCGACAAAGAACAGGACGCCTATACTTTCACTTGTACCAATCTCGCTCCGCGGAGATGCTCGGCGGGCGTTTGGCGCCATTAATAGAAACAATCCCGAAGATGCAGAGGTGAAGTTCGCCCTGGAGTTCTTGCAAAACAAAGCGACATTTCTTGCTGACTTAAATGATAAGGCGAAAGTCGATGCTGCGTTTATCCGTGACATTATCGGTCGCTTCGTTGCTGTATTACCAATTGCTGATGAGGTTCGCTCACACCTTGAAGCTGTTGTTACAACGCTTCCATATGATTGGTATGGAGATCCTGTTGTACAACGTGAAGTCGAGAAGTTTGCTCAGGCAAGGTACAATCAGGGAGGAAGCGATAAAGTCCTCGATAAAATTGAAAAGATGGATGCTGACAAAGCTAAGGAATACCTAAAACGGCTTATCAAAGAAAATATGAACGTCGGAATTGAGATTATTTCGGAAGGAGGAAGCGAAGCGTGAAAACTGTTTCAGCGGATGACGCTCTTGAGAGCATACAAAAATACCTGACAAATGACGTTGCCACGCCGTTCATCGTGGTTGTTGACGATGGCGTTGAGTATGCTGATATTGTGAATGGGCTTAGCACTCTCAGCCAGATGCACGTTAGTAACTTTTGTACTACTGATGATGCTTTCCCGGACGAGGACCCGCTTTGTTGTGCGATTTCCGCTGTTACCCAAAACACGCTACTCCTTGGGTTAGGCGAAAGCGTCCGATTGAGTGGAAACGAGAGTATTATTGGTAGAGTGAAGGACTTGTTTGTTTCATCCAAAGTTGTTGTTTTGTGCCGTGGAATTAGGGAGGCGGTCAAAGCCCTTTGCTCGGATGATAAAAAATTCAATATCGAACGAAGAGTCTGCTTTCTAAAGGCGGGTACATCTTTTGAGGTCGTCAAGTTTCCAACGTTCCTTAATGTGCCTGCGGAAAAAGGCATAAAAGCACTTCTGCGCCGTTTGGAAAGCGGGGCTGTTAATACAGTGTTTGTTAAAACGGATTTGTCTCTAAAAAACATCCGCGAAGTTCATTCCGCTTACGAGGCTATTCAACAAGTAGAGCCGACCTTTTTGCTTCCCTCATCTTGCCTTTTCGAGGCCCTATGGGCAGAGTATCTTGCAGACAGAAGCCTCGAAGGTTACGAGTTGTTCCATTGGCGTACTTTCTTAAAATTGAAACAGGAACAACCAAGGGACATCTATTTGAAATATGTTATAGATAAAGCTGACGATTTCGATGCCTATAAAAAGCTGGTTTTCACTGCCTTATTAGACTTTGCACCAAACGATAAGCGATTTTTAGATATGTATACTGCACGCAAGGCACTGCTAAAGAACGTTAAGGACAATGAGATCGCAGATTATATCGCTGAAACAAAAATTAAAGATGCAGAAAGAATCTACTATTTGACCGATAATACATTGTCGGAACGTCAAGCAATTATTGAAACGTTAGACGGCGTGCCAAACATACCAAACGATCTGGAATACATTTATCCCGCCCTTTTTGAGTACCTATATGACTACAGTTTCGGTGGAACAAAAGGCGATTTACTGACTGGGTACTTTGCGGAGTACAAGCGCCAGAAATTGACTAATAGGCTCTCGCCGAAATTCTACGAGAAAGTCCTTGCCTTAGCCGTTGATGGAAGCCGCCCGTACAACAGTCTGAAAACAAGAGGTGAAGTACTCGACAGCCTTAACAAGAACAACACGGCTTTATATTGGATGGACGCACTTGGTGCTGAGTATATCGGATATATTCAAATTCGCGCAAAATCACTTGGTCTGAAAATAACTGTTCATACGGTTCGGGCAAACCTTCCGACCATAACATCATTTAACAGCGACTTTTATGATGCTTGGAACGGCTTTAAGACTCAGACAAAGAAATTGGACGAGGTCAAGCACGATGGAGAGCAGGACTATAACTACGAAACAACTAAGTTGCCAATTCACCTTGCAACGGAACTGCAAATTATAGAAGACTTCTTGGAATGGTCAGCTTCAAATCTAACCGGCAAGAAAGTAGACAAAGTTATTCTTATATCCGACCATGGAGCGAGCCGGCTTGCAGTTATTAATGGACAGGAATGTAAGTGGGAAATGGCTTCAAAGGGTCAGCATTCCGGGCGTTGCTGCCCTTGCAGCGAAGCCGATGTAAAATCAGAATATGCGACACAAGAAAACGGTTTTTGGGTGCTAGCTAACTACGACCGCTTCAAAGGTGGACGAAAAGCGAGCGTTGAAGTACATGGTGGAGCAACGCTTGAAGAAGTTGTTGTCCCTCTCATTGAGGTTGAACTGTTCGACAAAAAGATAACGGTCAAAAACACAACGCAGACCACGACGACGAGCTTCAAAAAGAATGCTGAAATCATACTATTCAGTACAAGTCCATTGAAAAACGTGTCGATAAGGGTACTTGGGCGGCAGTACGCAGCCGAAGCAATAGGCAACCAAAAACACAAAATTGTCATGGTTGACATCAAAAAGGCGGGCAAATACACAGCCGATGTCTTTGAAGGCGATAACTTAATTGGTCAAGTCGAGTTTGAAGTCCAACGCGAGAGCGGAAAGACGAACGACTCAGACTGGTTTTAACGGAGGGAGTGGCCAGAATGATTGAAAAGCTAAAAAACTGCTTCGACGAGATGGTCGTCTACAAAGATCTAAAGAAGAGTAACTTTTTCTCGGCTTTAAGCCTGCCTTCGTTTATGCGTGACTGGCTTCTCCGGAGATTCGAGGATGAGTTCGGCGTATTTAGTGAGGACGAACTCGTTGAATTTGTCCGTGAGTTCATTCCACGCAAGGAGGACTGGACGGCAATTAAGAACCGCATCATTAAGGAAAATGAGCGGGTTAAGTTTCTTGCAAAGATTTCTGTAGATATTGACATCCGTACCGGCGAAGTGTCGTTTGCTTTACCTGACTTTGGACTGACCCCGAAGCAGACCATTATCGAAGATATGGTCTGGGATTCATGCAAGACGGAACTGATCAAAGGTCGAGAGTCTTGGGGAATGCTTGAACTCGGATATCGTCCGCCCGATGACAGCGTAACACCAAAACAACCCGGAAAAATCCGGCTTATCAGTTTCAAGAACTTCTGTCCGTACTCGATTGATCTCGATTACTACAAAGATGTGCGTAATGAGTTTCAAACCTCAGAGTGGATAGATGTTTTGCTCGGTGCAGTTGATTACAACGCTAGCGGTTATAAGAGTGAAGAAGAAAAGTTGACTATGCTTACGAGGTTGCTTCCATTTACAGAGAAACGCCTTAATCTTATCGAACTTGCACCAAAAGGTACGGGCAAGTCTTATCTATTTGGTCGCGTCAGCCGATTTGGTTGGCTTTCAAGTGGCGGCGTGATGAGCCGCGCGAAAATGTTTTATGACATATCTAAACGCACAGAGGGGCTTGTCTCAGGAAACGACTTTATCACCCTTGACGAGGTGCAGACCATATCGTTTACGGATGTTGATGAGATGAGAGCGGCGTTAAAAGGATACCTTGAGTCCGGTATTTATACTGTTGGTAACTATGAGGGCGTTGCAGATGCTGGGGTGATTCTGTGTGGAAATATTTCAAAAGAGACAATGGACAATGACGGTACAACCAATATGTTTGAGGAATTGCCATCTATTTTCCATGAGTCTGCTTTGATTGAGCGTTTTCATGGTTTTATCAAAGGGTGGCATATACCGAGAATGAATGATGACCTTAAGATATCTGGGTGGGCTTTGAACTCGGAGTACTTCTGTACAATTCTCCACGAACTTAGGAGTGACACAACATATCGAGCAGTAGTCGATAAACTGGTAAATGTTCCCGAAGCCGCCGATACTCGTGATACGGAGGCGATTAAACGCATAGCAACAGCGTACCTGAAACTGTTATTCCCTAATGTCAGAAAAACTACGGACATCACAGCGCGTGACTTCAATCGCTATTGCTTGCGCCGTGCTTGTGCTATGCGAGCTACAATAAAGAACCAATTAGGAATTTTAGATACTGAGTATCGAGGCAAAGACATCCCGCAATTCTCAATAAACGAGGAACTGTGCAATAATGAAAAATGATATAAGATGTTTTGCCTGTGGTAAGGCTCACCTCACAAAGGATGAGGTTGGGATAAACAAAAAGATGCTTGGCCGTGATATAAAGCAGTTCTATTGCCTCGACTGTTTTGCTGAGCACCTAGACGTAACAACCGATGAGCTACTAGCAAAAATTGAAGAATTTAAGGAGCAGGGGTGTACTCTGTTTTAACGGGGGAAACTATGATTTACGCCGACAATGCCGCAACAACAAAAATATCAGATAAAGCTTTTGAAAAAATGCTTCCGTTTCTACAGGAGCAGTATGGTAATGCCTCCAGTCAATATTCACTTGGTATAAAAGCAAAGCGTGCAGTTGAACAGGCGCGTAAACAAGTAGCCGAGGCTATTGGGGCTCAACCGGCCGAAATTACGTTCACCTCCGGTGGTTCAGAAGCTAATAACTGGGTTCTGCAAGGTGTCACAAAATTGTTTAAAGGTGAAGATATCCATATTATAACTTCATCAATTGAACATCACTCTGTCTTAAATGTGTGCCGTGCTCTTGAAACTGAGAACATTAAGGTTACTTATTTGCCAGTTAATAAAAATGGTCTTGTTTTAGTTGATGATGTAATATCGGCAGTCAAACCTAATACCAAATTTGTTTCTATCATGCTTGCTAACAACGAAATTGGAACGATTCAGCCGATAGCAGAAATAGGGAAATACCTTCATGGTAAAGGAATTTTATTCCACACGGACGCTGTCCAAGCCGTCGGACATATACCAGTTGATATAAATAAACTTCACGTTGATTTCCTGTCGGCTTCTGCTCATAAATTTAATGGAGCAAAAGGAACCGGCTTTCTCTATAAACGTGCGAGTGTTGATTTACCCAATCTTGTATTCGGTGGCAAGCAGGAACATGGCTACCGTGCCGGCACGGAAAATGTGGCAGGAATTGTAGCAGCAGGTTATGCAATTGAAGAAAACGTAAAGGAAATGCGAAAAACTGCTGAGCGACTTCAAGCGATGGTACAAACTACAGTTTCAGAAATTCGGGAGAGAATTCCCGACGTCTGGATAAATGGAAACGCAGAATTGCGTTTGCCTGGAACCGTAAACCTTGGATTCAATGGCATTTCAGGTGAATCGTTGATGAACATTCTTGACCTGAAGGGTGTGTGTGTTTCAACCAGTTCTGCTTGTAATTCTGTAAACGATGAACCTTCCCATGTTTTACTTGCTTTGGGATTATCCGAAGAACAAGCCAAGTCAGCAATTCGTATTTCATATGGTAAATATAATACTATTGAGGAAGCAGAATACATTGCTTCAGCAATATGCGATGCATATAGTAAGATCAAATCCGCTATAAAATTATTTTCTTTCATGACACCTCTTTCTTCCCCATGACGCTGCATATTATGCGATTCTCAAGGTTCTTCACTCTCTAATTTTATAATACTGTTTTGCGTGAGTATACGCTGAAAATGAGGGAGGTTGATATAGAAAATGGATTATCAAAAGCTGCTGAATATAAGCGATGACTGGCTGAAATATCCAATTCTTCTTAACCTGTGCCACGAATCTAAGGAAAATCTTGTTGAAATCAGAAATGCGGCATTGGCCGATAGCCGTATAAAGAGATACCTTACAGATATTGCAAGCTTTCATGGCACTCTGGTGACAAATCACAAAAATCCGGATTTACCGATACATAAGCTACTGTTTCTGCTAGACCTTGGATTTGATACAAAAATTCCGGAAATCAAAGCAGCCATTGAAGAGCTTCTTACTCATAAGGATGAGCATGGCATCTATCAGTCTATGACTAATGTACCAAAACATTTTGGCGGTATTGGTGAAGATGTATTCAGTTGGTGTCTGTGCGACGCGCCCTTGCTTTTGCTCGCCTTGTTAAAGTCGGGTAAGAATTATCATGAATATATCAAACCTGGTGTTGACCATCTGGTATCCTTATGCCGTGATAACGGATTCCCTTGTGCTGTGTCACCGGAACTTGGCGGGTTTCGCGGTCCAGGGAAAAAGGACGACTGCTGCCCATATGCGACGCTGATAATGGCTGATTTGCTGTCATATATACCGGAGTATAGCAATTCGCAGGTTGCGGGCTCTTCGGTCAAAGCGTTGCTTAACTTATGGGAAAACAGCCTTAGTCAGCACCCGTATATGTTCTATATGGGAAGGGACTTCCGCAAGATGAAAGCACCGTCGTGCTGGTATGATATTGTCAGCGTAGCCGGAGTTCTGAGCAAATACGAGTTTGTACGGGAAGATCCACGGTTTCTTGAAATGATTAAGCATATAAAAGACAAACAAGATAAGGATGGTCTTATTACACCTGAATCAGTATACCAGAAATTAAAAGACTGGGATTTTGGCCAGAAGAAAGAGCCATCTCCTTATTTAACATACCTTTGCTATCAAATTTTTGAACGTTTGGAATAATGGATATGAAAAAGGCACTCTACATTGAAATTTTTGTAGAGTGTCTTTTTATTTTTTTGAGCTATTAAGTAATATCTGTTTTATCGTAGGGTACAAAGAAGAATAAAACGCAACAAAAATATGCATCTACAAATTAATTATTGTATTTTACTGTATTCATGCTATAATTTACGTACATACAATATTGTTTAGTTATTTTTAAGCATTAAGTAAGAAAAGTAATTATTTTATATGAAAAATTCTCTCAAAAAGTTTTTTAGTATTTGAAGAAATGCCCGCAAGATTGGTATATATTTATAAATCTGTAAAAAGCATTTGAAGGTACAATGCTTGGTTTGGATGACTTATACATCTTGAATTGAAGGATAGGAGGTAGAGGTTATGTCTAAGATAAAAGTTTCAGATTTTTATTATGGTGCTGTTTTATCAATGCTCTTTAATAGACATATTAGTCCTGCTCTTGTTGAAAGTGATGATGATAGACAAGTATACGATCTGACAACCAACAAAGGTAATTATAGATTATACATTAAATATAGAAAAGATAAACAAAAAATTAAGACTACTAGTTATAATAGCTGGCAATTTGCTTTTTCTGAAAATGAAATTGATGAACTGAAAAGCTACATTAATCAAAATTTTAATTTTGCTATGGCATTAGTTTGTGGAGTAAAGGTGCTTGGAGAGAGTGAAATTGCTGTGCTTGATAGTAAACAGATAGAAGATATCATAAGATTAGGAAAAAAGTCAATATCTTTAAGTAAAAAGAAAAATGAAAAGGCATATAGAGTATCTCTTGGTGGCGGTAGAGATGATGCAATGCAAATTAAAACAAATCATTTTGAAGACATTTTTTAAAAATAGCCTGGAAATGTCAAGAAATGTATAGCCACAAAACACCCAAACTATAAAATAGATCTGTTTTAATTTCTTTGATTATGGTTACTTTTATATACAGTACTGCTGTTAGCAACCGATTCACAGGCAAGCTTACAATACGCTGCAGTAACCTTTCCATCCTGAGTAAAGGCGTTAACACTATTATTTCAGGGTTATTGGTTCTTCTCCAGCAGGAAATTATATAATTCAAAATATCTAGCTGTTCAAATGGCTTTTTACTCGGATTTCATCGGTTAAGCTCAATTTTTCTTCTTTGATTACTTACTGTATTTTTTTGTTTTTAAACAAATCTTCTTTTTATTTTACTTTTGGGGCGTTTGTCTACTCTATTTTCATGATAACTGTCCATACCAAAAGATGTGGAGAAACCTGTAGATAGACGTAATACTAAGAAAAAGCCAGCAAAAAGAGAGGCGGATAAATTAGTATCGGAGGATTGGTTATATGAGGTCACCTAAGGTTTTGGATAATAAAAAATATAAGGTTGTTGATGAATTAAAAGCGGAACTTCATAAGGGGTCAAAGATATCAGTTATATCAGCTTACTTTACTATCTATGCTTATGTAGAACTCAAAAAAGAACTTAGTAAGATAGAAAATATGAGGTTTATTTTTACAGAGCCTACTTTCGTACACAAGAACCAAAAGCTTATCAGGGAATACTACATAGAGCATAATTCTGAAAAAAAGATATCTGGCAATGAATTTGAAATAAAACTTAGAAATGAAATGAAGCAAGCTGCCATAGCCAAAGAATGTGCTCAGTGGCTAGAAAAGAAAGCGGAAATAAAATCTTTAAGACAGGCGAATCCTGCTCAGCCAAGATTAGTTTACATAGAAAATCCTGAAGATAATGTATCAATAAATGGAACTGTCGACTTTACTTCTGATGGTTTAGGTATCACCCCTTCCAACAGATTGGATAGTAATATGTGTTTATATGGTAAGGACTATACTATTGCTTTTTTACAAGCCTTTAACGAACTTTGGCAGGACGACACTGCCGTTCAAGATGTAAAAGATAAGGTTCTTCAGCAAATGCGTATCCTTTATAAAGAAAATACTCCTGAGTTTATTTATTTTGTTACTCTATATAACATATTCTATGACTATCTTGACGAGCTAACTGAGGATAGTATTGTTAAAAGCCGTACAGGTTTTAAAGAGACCCAAATCTGGAATAAGCTTTATAAGTTTCAAAAAGATGCAGCTATTGGAACCATTGATAAAATTGAGAAGTACAATGGCTGCATTATAGCAGACAGTGTGGGACTTGGAAAAACTTTTACTGCACTGGCTGTAATTAAATACTACGAACTCAGAAACGATAGAGTTCTTGTAATCGTGCCTAAAAAACTTCGTGAAAACTGGACTATTTACACCCTGAATGATAAACGGAACATTTTTTCAGCTGACAGATTTAATTACGATGTTTTAAACCACACTGACCTTAGCAGGACAAGCGGTTACTCTGGGGAGATTAACCTTGCAACTTTAAACTGGTCTAATTATGACCTTGTGGTAATAGATGAGAGCCATAACTTTAGAAATAACCCACCAGTCAAAGGCCGTATAACTCGTTATCAGCGATTTATGAATGACATTATAAAAGCTGGTGTTAAAACAAAGGTGCTTATGCTATCAGCAACCCCGGTGAATAATAGGATGAATGATATTAAGAACCAAATCGCCTTTATAACTGAGGGTAGGGATGATGCGTTTAAGAACGTGGGTCTGGATAGTATTGAATTTATCCTTAGAAAAGCACAAACAGTATTCAACAGATGGTCTGAACTGCCTGATTCTGAAAGAACAACTGAAACCTTTGTTAACATGATGGATGTAGATTATTTTAAACTATTAGATACCGTAACAATTGCCCGTTCTAGAAAGCATATAGAAAAGTATTATAACTTGGAGGAGATAGGCAAGTTCCCTACAAGGCTAACACCCGAAAACAGATATCCGATAATTGATGCTAAGGGGGAGTTTCCGCCTATAGAGGAAATCAATAGACTTATTAAGAAACTGACTCTATGTGTCTACTCACCTTTAAGCTATGTACTTTCTAAAAAAAGAGCCGTTTATGAAGAAAAATACGATATAGTAGTAGGTTCAAATAATAGCGTTTTTAGACAGACAGATAGGGAGCAAAGCTTAGTTGGTCTTATGCGTGTTGGTATATTGAAAAGATTGGAGAGCTCAATTAATTCATTTGCTTTAACCGTTGAAAACATTCTCTATAAAATAGAAAAGGCCATCGAAGCCATAGAAAAAATGGAGTTTGACTATGACGCAGAATTGGATATCAACAATATTGATATAGACGATCAGGAGTTTGATAGCCTAATGTTTGGTCACAACGTAAAGGTATTACTCCAAGATATGGATCTATTAAAGTGGAAACAAGACTTGTTGTTAGATAAAGACAAGTTGGAAACGATTTTATTGGAAGCTATGAATGTTACACCCGATAGGGATGCCAAGCTGATAGAGCTTAAAACCCTTATAGAAAACAAAATTCAAAATCCAATAAATCCTAAAAATAGAAAGGTCATCGTATTTACTGCCTTTGCAGATACTGCCCGATATTTATATGAAAATCTAGCAGACCACTTTGCAGAAAAAGGCATTTATTCGGCTATTGTAACAGGTAGTGGAAAAAATCGGTCTAATTTGCCTATACCTAAGGAACTGCGAAAGACAATTAAGATATCAGATATAAATACTGTATTGACCTTGTTTTCTCCTATTTCCAAGGAATGTTCAAAAGTATACCCGGAAGTTAATGAATATATAGATATACTTATTGCAACGGACTGTATATCTGAAGGCCAGAACCTTCAGGACTGCGATTATTTGATAAATTACGATATTCACTGGAACCCTGTTAGAATTATACAAAGATTCGGGCGTATTGACCGTATAGGCTCACAAAACCAATATATTAAACTGGTAAACTTCTGGGCTACCAAGGACTTAGATGAGTATATAAACCTTCAGCATCGTGTCAGAGCAAGAATGGTTTTATTGGATGTGTCTGCCACAGGTGAGGAAAATATTATCGAAACAGACTCTAGCAAAGATATAAAAGAACTTGAATACCGCAAGAAACAACTTCAAAGGTTACAAAATGAGATCGTGGACTTAGAAGATATATCGGGGGGTATATCAATAACAGACCTGACTTTTAACGATTTTAAGATTGAGCTTATGGAATATATGAAAACCAAGAGAAAAACCTTAGACGAAGCACCAAATGGAATGTATGCCATTGCGAAAATAGACGAAAGTGTAAATGACATTATAAAGCCGGGTGTGATTTTTACCCTTAGACAAGTAAAGGGTAAGGAGCAAAGCAAAGAACAGAACCCTCTATTCCCATGCTATATGATCTACATAACAGATGATGGGGAGGTGAAGCTATCCTTCCTTCACGCAAAAAAGATATTAGATTACTATAAAAAACTATGCTCCGGTAAAAATGAAGTATTAAAAGAGCTAGTAGAGGAATTCGATAAAGAGACCAATGATGGTCGTAACATGGATCATTATTCTGATTTATTGGAGACTTCCATTGAAAATATATTAGGTAAAAAACAGGATATTGGAGTGGCCAGCCTCTTTAGCAAAGGTGGTACAACCATGCCGAAAAGCATCTTTGATGGTGTTGAGGATTTTGAATTAATTACATTCTTAGTCATAAAGGGTTAGGGGGGGAGTAGCTATGGATACTTATAAGTTTTTAAATATCCCTGATAGCTGCTTTGTCGGTACTAATATTTACAAAAAGCTATTTTATGAAAATGCTGATTTGTCTACTAGCGATAAATCATTGTTTACAGATACCATAAACAAGATAATATGGCTCTACTGCCTTAAACCTGAAACAATAAATATACCGGCCTATAAGGATGAAGTGCGAGACTACCCTGAAATTGAAGTTATAGAAGTCCTCTTACACAAAGAGTACAAGCTTAATAGAATAGCCGAAATTATTATGAGAACTATCCCCTACCCTATGCTGCTAATATTTAAGCTGGAAGATAAAATACAGTTTTATGTAGCTCACCAGAGGACAAACCAAAGTGATAGCAGTAAAAATACTATTGAGGAAGTTATTGCTACTGACTGGTTAACAAGTGATAGTGCATTACTTAC